>WNGJ01009232.1_pt1 | contig 10505 bp, 8 predicted proteins | sample 5400611 | NCBI WGS metagenome assembly WNGJ01 (sample SAMN13153375, study PRJNA577476) | soil metagenome | isolation source: 40 cm soil or saprolite under Garry oak tree replicate 1 | place: USA:California | collected 2016-06-15
GCTCGCTGGATCTGGTCTGCACGCAGGAGCGGATACTGAGGATCTTCCGGGTCACCGGGCTGACGGAGGTCTTCGGCATCTACGTGACCGTGGACCAGGCCATCGCGGCCAGGAAGGGGCACCGGTAAGGAACGTGTCATCGGGCGAAGTAGCCGAGGGCTCCGGGCCTATCGGCTCGGGACGGTCACACTCCGGACTGTAGAGAAATGGTCCCGGCCCGGTTGCTGGACACGCCGACTTTGCAACACCTTTTCCGACAGTCACCGGGCGACCCTGCGCCCGATCCGGGCCGCCGCTGGTGATCATGTCGAGAATCGTTCGATTAACAACATGATCACCGGCGAGGGCCGGGGTGCCGGGCGCATGCCGTCTGGCGGGGTGCTCCGCGACCTCGCTCAGTCGCGAGACGCCAGGTGTCGGACTACGACTCGGTAGCCGTCACTGGGCCGCGGTATTCGAACGTTAACGTCGCCAATCAGATTTCTGGGAGCCAAAGTGGGAGCCAACGACCGCAGGCCCCGGGCTACGCCAGGCCACGTCCAGCCATTCTTGCTGCGACCGGACCGCACGTCAGGCCATAACTGGCATCACCCGGCCACACTTCGAAAGTGCCTCCTAAGCAGCAGGTTCCGCGTTCGAGTCGCGGTCGGGGCGCAAATGATGCAGGCAGACGTTGATATTCGAAACTAGGATTGTTCGATTGAGGTACTGCTTGCGGGCAGTCACTCTTATTGGATGTATCGCCGGACGAGCGCGCTCACCAGGCAGAACTGCGGCTCCGGATATGTGCCGCAAGGTGTCCGCAGTCAGGGAGCCAAACGGGGAGCCAGCGGTATCCGTTGCAGCCGGAAGCGGCCATCGACATCCTGCTCTACGATCCGGGCATGCCTGCCAAGAAGCGGCCCACGCCGCAGGATGCGATTACCGCTTGCCAGTTCCTGCCAGCCGCGCTGCGCCCCGGCATCCTCGTTACGACACCTTCCCGGCGAGGTTTTGCTCCGCCTGGCAACTGCGCGCTCGGCTGGTGCGGGCCAGCCAACGGGATCCGGCGCCCTTGGCGGGGATGCGGGAGCGGTTCTTGCCCAAGTGCACGTTCCGCGGCCGGGGAAACCGCAAGCTCCAGTTCGCCGTGCTGGCAGTGGCGGCCCTGCGTGGCGGAACCGATTCTCGTGGTCTCCGAGCGGGGCGTGGGAAGCACGTCGGGAACATCTTCAGCAAGCTCGGCCTGGCTCCGTCGGACGCCGACCACCGCCAGGTGCTGGCCGGTTCTCCGCTACCTGCAGCCCTGACCGGCGACACCGCCGGTACCGATCTCACTCACGATGCCCGCTCGCCTGTGCTCGGCTACGGTACTACGGCGGCGGTCTGTTTGCCGTTGCTTACCTGTACCGGCAGCTGGGGGATCTGCGGGACCTCGGGTATCTCGAGCGGCGCTCCGCTCGTGATCTCGGCCTCGGCCGCAGCCACATCCTCATCGCCGAAGTCCGCGAGTGACGCCGAATCCTCGGCCGACTTCCTGTCGCCCGCAGGGGCCGCCGGCGTGAACTTGTCGAAGAACCGGAGCAGCTCGACCGGGACCGGCATGACCAGGGTGCTGTTCTTTTCGGCGGCGACCTCGACCACGGTCTGCAGCAGCCGCAGCTGCAGCGCGGCGGGGTCGCGGGCCATGACGTTGGCGGCCGCGGCGAGGCGCTTGGAGGCCTGGTATTCGCCGTCGGCGGTGATGATCCTGGCGCGGCGCTCCCGTTCCGCCTCGGCCTGCCGCGACATCGACCGCTTCATGCTCTCGGGCAGCGAGACGTCCTTGAGCTCCACCCGCTCGACCCGGACGCCCCACGGGCCCTCGGTCGGCTCGTCGAGGATCCGGCGCAGCTCGCGGTTGACCGAGTCCCGCTCGGAGAGCAGCTGGTCCATATCGGACTGGCCGATGATCGACCGGAGTGAGGTCTGCGCCTGCTGGGAGATGGCGAACATGTAATTCTGCACGTTGATCGTCGCCTTGATCGGGTCGACGACCCGGAAGTAGACCACGGCATCGACCCGGACGGTCACGTTGTCCCTGGTGATGCCTTCCTGGGCCGGGACGGCCATGGCGATGATCTGCATGTTGACCTTCTGCATGCGGTCGCCGACCGGCCGGATCAGGGTCAGCCCGGCGCCGCGCGTCCCCGGCACCACCCGTCCGAACCTGAAAATGATGCCCTGCTCGTACTGCTGCACGACCTTGAACGAGCGCCCGGCCGCGATGAGTCCGGCCACGACGAGTACCACCAGGATGACCACCAGGGCGACCATCGCCAACACCTCTTCTTCGGTGGCGCCGCGGTAACCGACCGCCTTCGGCGGCTAGTCTCCGGTGCCTGTCCCCAGACTATCTACGCAACCAGAAACTAGCAAAATACTTCCGGAAATAATGATCCAGCCATTAAGGGTGCCCGGTTCCGGGCGGCGAACAGGGCGACGACCTCGCGGACGGCCGGCTCTCTGGTCCCCGGCTCGGGTACCGGCAGGTGGGCCTGGATCTGGTAGCGGTTACGGCGGCCGTCTTTCTGCGTGATCACGTAGCCGGCCTCCGCCAGGTCGGTGATGATGCCGTGGGCGCGGCGCTCGGTGATGCCCAGGCTGGCCGCGATGTCGCGCAGTCTCGCGCCCGGGTCGCGGGCGAGGTGCAGCAGGACCCGGGCGTGGTTGGTCAGGAAGGCCCATTCCGCCATGGACATAATTTACTACATTTATTTCCGGAAAAAAATTGCTAGTCTTAAGCTTCAAGCATAGCCTGCAAGCAGGCACCGGGATCAGCCGCCGTCGGCGGCCAGCTACCCTGGGGTCACCGCGAGGACGGCCCGTATGAGCGGTGGAAACGGCACCAACGATCCTGGTGCGCCCCGGAAGGGCCGCATCGTGGCCGGGATCTGCGCGGGAATCGCCGGCTACTCCGGCCTGGACGTGACCCCGGTCCGGGTGATCGTGACCGTCGTCTCGGTCTTCACCGGCGGCACCGCAGCCCTGGCCTACCTGGCCGCGTGGCTGATCATCCCCGGCGAAGGCGAGAAGACCTCGATCGCCCAGGGCATCCTCGGCAAGAAGATGAGCGCCTGATCGGACCGGCCACCGCAAGGCACGCGGCCGAAAGGAACCTGGATATGGACCCAACCGACCCGATCCGCCGGGTGTCGGCGGTGAGCACCGGCCAAGTGCAGATCCGCCCGGACCACCTGGCGTCGACCTGGCGGCCGACGCCCTGGTGGCTGCTCGCCTCCCGGCGCTGGACCGGGCCCCGGCCCATCAACGCCTACGTCGTCGAGCACCGTGACGGCCTGGTGTTGTTCGATGCCGGGCAGGACCGGGCCTCGGTCACCGACCCAGGCTATTTCCCCGGCGGCATGACCGGGGTGCTGTACGGCCGGCTGGCCCGGTTCGCGATCGGCCCGGCCGAGACCCTGACCTCCGGGCTGGACCGGCTCGGCTACGCCGCGGGCGATGTCAGCACCGCCGTCCTTTCCCACCTCCACCAGGACCACATCGGCGGCCTGGCCGAGCTGAGCCACGCCGACATCGTCGTCAGCCAGGCCGAATGGGACACGCTGTCCCGCCCGCTGCCCCAGCTGCGCGGGCTGATGCGCCGCCACATCGACCTGCCCGGCTTGCGCTGGCGCCGGATCGAGCCCGAACTGTCGGGCGACCCCCGCCTGGCGCCGTTCTGGTCGTGTCACGACCTGTTCGGTGACGGCAGCCTGCTCCTGCTACCCACCCCCGGGCACACGCCCGGCTCGATATCGCTGCTGGTGCGTCGGCCGGGCCGGCCGACGCTCATGATGGTCGGCGACGTGACGTACGACGCGGACCTGCTCGAACTCGGCCACGTCCCCGGAGTCGGCAGCCGGCGCAGCCTGCGGGACTCCACCGCCATGATCAACACCATGCGGCAGCACGATCCGGGCCTGGTGATCCTGCCCGCTCACGACCCGGCCGCGGCTAGCCGCCTGGCCCAGGCCACCGGCCAGGTTCCGACCCTGGCCACCGTGTAGCCGTGATGACGATCGATACGCTTGAGGCCATCCAGGCCGGCGGCACCACGCAGTGGATCCGGGTCCGCGGTGCGGACGCGGCCAACCCGGTGCTCCTGCTGATCCAGCACCAGGCCGTCCTCAGCCCGGCGGCGATGACGCGCGACAGCGTGTCTCTGCGCGCTCCGCAGGAGGCGGCGGGCGAGCAGAGCCAGGACGAGCCGCTGGTTTCCTGCGAGGACGACGAGGACCGTCCCGTCGTCCGGGTGGCAGCCGTCGGCGCTTCCGCCGACCCGGTTAAGGACTACCTCAAGCAGATCGGCAAGGTCAAGCTGCTCAACGCCAGGCAGGAGGTCGAGCTGGCTAAGCGGATCGAGGCCGGCCTGTTCGCCGATCACAAGCTCGCCGAAGGCAGCGGGATGCTGCGTGCCGGCCAGAGCACTGATCTTGAGCAGGTCGCCGAAGACGGCAGGAGGGCCAAGGACCACCTGGTGGAGGCCAACCTGCGGCTGGTCGTGTCGCTGGCCAGGCGGTATGCCGGCCGGGGGATGCTGTTCCTGGACCTGATCCAGGAGGGGAACCTCGGCCTGATTCGCGGCGTGGAGAAGTTCGACTACACCAGGGGGTTCAAGTTCTCTACCTATGCCACCTGGTGGATCCGGCAGGCGATCACCCGGGCGATGGCCGACCAGTCCCGCACGATCCGCCTTCCGGTACACGTGGGCGAGGCCATCAGCACGCTGGCGCGGATGCAGCGGCAGCTGCTGCAGGACCTGGGGCGCGAGCCCACCCCCCAGGATCTCGCGGCCGAGCTGGACATCACCCCGGAGGAGCTCAGCGAGATGCAGAAGTACGGCCGCGAGCCGATCTCCCTGAACACCCCGCTGGGCGAGGACGGCGACAGCGAGTTCGGCGACCTGATCGAGGACTCCGAGGCCGTCCAGCCCGGTGAGGCGGTCAACTTCACGATGCTGCAGGAGCAGCTGCACTCGGTGCTCGGCACGCTGTCCGAGCGCGAGGCCGGCGTGGTGTCCCTGCGGTTCGGGCTGGCCGACGGCCAGCCCAGGACCTTTGACGAGATCGGCAAGGTGTACGGGGTCACCCGGGAGCGGATCCGCCAGATCGAGTCCAAGACCATGTACAAGCTGCGCCACCCGTCCCGGTCCAAGCTCCTCCGCGACTTCCTCGACTGACCGGCCCGACGGCCGTCAGCCCAAGACGTAAACCAGCGATCCCTGCCCGCCCGGCTGGTGGACGCACAGAATGCCCGGATCTGGACGGCCAGCGTCGTGATCGGCATCGAGCAGAAGTCCACGCAGATCGGCGGCTATTGAACTCCCTCGCTCATCGTGGATGTCGCGGTGTGTGATGGTGGCGCTCGCGGCGCGGGTGATCAGGTCAGGCGGCGTGGGGTTCGAACCATACGGAGCCAAGGTCGTGTCCTGGGGCCTGATTCGACGCTGTGACCTGCTCGGTCTTGGCTGGCGAGAGCTGAATTTGCGCACTGACTTAGCTGTGGTTTTTGGCCGTCGGCGCCGCCTTGGCTGTGCTCAGCGCGACGGTCGCGGACGTGTCCGAACCGGAGTCGGCGGGGCGGGGCGGGGACTGGGGCGGGCCACGGCGCGGGTGGGGGCGGCCGTCAAAGGGTGAAGCGGGTGCCCACGGTGTTCGGCACGAACGCTTCGCCGAAGCGGCGGCCCATCGCGTGCTGGGCTCGCCATCCGGTGCAGTGCGCGGGCACCAGCACCTGCGGTTCCATCTCCGCCAGGTCGTCGAGTACGCGGGGGATCAGCGGCTCGAACAGCGGCCCGTTGAGGTGGAAGCCGCCCATCGCCGCGTACAGTGGCTGGTCCCCGGTGAGCCGCCGGGCGTAGCGGCAGATGTTCACGATCCCGGCGTGCCCGCACCCGGTCAGCACGACCAGGCCCTTGCCGCTGACGTTGATCATCAGCGCCTGGTCGTCCAGCACCAGCGGGTCGGGCGCCCATGCGCCGTCGAGCCAGGCGTCCTGCGGCGGAAACCCCGGCTCGTACCCGGTTGTCCGCGCGACCTCGCCGGTTACCAGGACCGAACCGTTCAGCAGGAAGCTCGGCTGCGCCTCCTCGATCACCTCGAACCCGGCGTCCTGGAGCGCCCGCTTGCTCACGGACGGGATCTCCTGCGGCTCGATCCCGGGGAGCCGGACCCGGCGCCGCCGCCAGAAGTGCGGGTGGATCAGCACCGGCATGTTCGGCCGGCCGACAGCCCGGATCAGCCCGTCGATCCCGGTTGTGTGGTCGAAGTGCCCATGGCTGCAGACGATTGCCTCGATCGAGCCCGGGTCGATGTCGAGGCGGCGCATGTTCTCCACCACGCCGTCCGGGCTGGTCCCTGCGTCGAACAGCACCCGGTGCTCGGCCTGGTCCTTGCGGACCGTCACCAGCATTGAGAACCCGTGCTCGGCGATCAGCGAGTCGAGGGTCTGTTCGCCGGCCATCACCGAGGATGCCCGGTGCCGCTGCGGCGGGCCCGGGCGCCTGGCCGGCCCCTGGTCGGGCATGAACACGTCGGTGACGTTGTCCATCAGGGAGACGATCTCGACAGAGTCGACCGGCTCCAGTGTGATCGGCTGTTTCACCTCGACCTCGTGGAGCACGGCGCGCATCGGCGCGGGCGGACTGTGATCCTCGCACATAGCTGCCTCCAGGCAACAAAACGCTGTTCAGGAGTGGTCTGGCGGCGTGGGGAACCGCGGCGTCGTCCGGGCCACCGGGTCCAGGGTGCGGCGCTCCCAGGAGACCAGCGCAGCCCACACGAGCAGGAACGCCGCCGCCGCCGTTACCACGGCGATGGTTGCGGGTGCACCGGCTTGCCGCACGGCCAGCACGACGACCGCCGCCGCGAGCGCGGCGTCCAGGGTCGCGATGACGGTCGGCGTGTTGACCAGGAAATAACCCCACGGCCCCAGGCGGCCGGGGTTTGGGGGGAGCAGGAAGCTGGCCGCGAGGCCGGGTGCGTCATCATGGTGGCCGGTGGTGAAATAGGGCTCCAGGCCCGGCGCGATCTCGAGGTAGGCGTGCCGCAGCCGGTTCATGGCTAGCATGACCTCGATCTCCTCGGTGTTGATCTGCACGACGCGGATGTGGGTGGCGATGCCGAGGAACAGCACCACGGGCAGCAGCACCAGCGCGGCCGTAGTGGCGCCCGCACCGCCCGGTCGATCTGCCTCTGATCGTGCTGCCTGGTCTTGCGGAACACGGTCAGGAGCACGATCATCCCCTCAGCAGTACACCAGTACGTGATCCTGGCCGCAACGTCACGCAGGCGGATCCGCAGTTCCCAGACCGGTCCTTCCAGGTGACCGGACCACGGGCCGCCGAGTTCGGTGCCTTCCTCGGCGAGCATGCCGCATACCTCATCGACCCGCTTGAAGTCGATGTCGCTGAGGCTGTCCCGCCAGTCACGGACTTCGGGCTCGAGTTCGAAGTCATGCAGGCGCCGCATCCTGCCGCTCACGCCTGGCCAGGCTACCGGGCCCGCAGCCGGACGCAGCCCGATCGCGACAGGATCCTGCCCAGGCGCAGGGCGCCCGACCCGAGCGGTATCCCTCCCTTGGCCGCGGGCACCTCATGCCGCACGCAGCCGGCTCGGCATGGCATGTACCCGGAGTCGCGCCGCGCGGGCCATCGGCGGCCGCGGGAGCATCTCGCTCATCCTGAGACATGTCGCTGCGTGGATCCGCGATCCGCGGCCGCATCGGGGCCTGTGGTCATTCGACCATTAGCCTTGCTAACCAGATCTCTGGGAGCCAACGACCACAGGCACACGACCACGCCAGGCCACGTCCAGCCATTCTCGCTACAGCAGAACGGCACGTCAGGCGACACCCGGCATCACCCGGCCACACTTCGAAAGTGCCTCCTAAGCAGTGGTCATCTCGTCACCATGAGGGTCGGCTTGTCCGGCGCGGAGCTGACCAACCTGCAGCTAGCCATGGCGGCGGCGGATCAGATCGGCGACGATACCCGTCCAGCCGGTCTGATGGGAGGCACCGAGGCCGGCCGCGCTGTCGCCGTGGAAGTACTCGCTGAAGAGGATGTTGTCCTTCCACGCCGGGTCATTGTGCATCCGCTCAACTCCCCCGAAACAGGGCCGGCGGCCGTCGGGGCCGACCAGGAAGATCGAGATCAGCCGATCTTGCAGGTCGGCAGAGATGGCGTCTAGCGGCAGCCAGCGCCCCGAGCCGGCCGGGTACTCAAGCGTGAGCTCGTCGCCAACAAACCGGTAGCAGCGGTCTAGGCTGCTGACGACCAGGTAGTTGAGGGGGAACCAGATCGGTCCCCGCCAGTTGGAGTTCCCGCCGAACATGGATGTGGTGGACTCGGCCGGCTGGTAGTCGATCGTGGTGCTGGTGCCGCTGATGTGGAGTGTGTACGGGTGGTCGCGATGGTAGGCGGACAGGGCGCGCAGGCCGTATGGGGACAGGAACTCGGCTTCGTCGAATAGCCGGGCGAGGAGCTTCTCGAGCCGGTCCGTGCCCACCATGCTCAGCAGCAGGTGCTGGTGGCCGGGTTCCCCGCGCAGCAACCCGATCGGCTGCATTTTCTCCTGGTCATCGAGGCCCCGGCGCTGTAGGAAGCCGGCGCCGGCGCCGACCGTAAGCCATCGTTGGAGGATCCGCTCGTCGATGAGCGCGACCGCCAGCATGGGAATCATGACGACCATTGACCTGCCCTTCACCGGCTCTACGGCGCCGTCCGGCGTGAGCAGCCGATCGTAGTAGAACCCGTCCTGGTCGTCCCAGCCCCCGTAGCTGTCAATAGCATCGGCGATGGCGGCGAAATGATTGAGGAATTTGAGCACCATATCCGAGGCCGACCGACGTCCCGACCGGTCTAGGATCGCGGCTATGGAGGCCATTCCCACCGCGTAGAAGCCTATCCACCCCCTAGCGTCGCATTGTTGTAGGATGCCGCCGACCGGCAGGTGCGAACGATCGATCGGGCCGACGTTATCAAGCCCGAGATAACCGCCCTCGAACACGTTGTCGCCGTTGGCGTCCTCCCGGTTGATCCACCAGGTGAAGTTGATCAGCAGCTTGTCGAAGATGCGGCTCAGGAAGTCAAGGTCGCGCCCGCCGTCGATGGCGAACACCTCAAGTGCCGCCCAGGTCTGCACCGGCGCGCTCGCGTCGCCGAAGTCCCACTCGTAGGCGGGCAGCGCCCCGTTCGCGTGCTGGAATCGCTCGCCGCACAGCAGGATCAGCTGGTACTTGGCGAACGCCGGATCGAGGTGGGCCAGGGCCACGCACTGAAAGGCCAGGTCCCAGGCGGCGAACCACGGATATTCCCACTTGTCCGGCACCGACATGATGTCGAACGAGTCGAGGCGGCGCCATGCCGCGTTGCGTCCAGTGCGGCGCTGCGGCGGCACGGGCACCTGGGTGGGGTCGCCGGCGAGCCAGCGGGCTACGTCGTAATTGTAGAACTGCTTGCTCCACAGCATGCCGGAAAACGCCTGACGCATGACGGCCGCCTCGTCGGCGCTGGCCCGCTCGGGAGTCAGCTGCGCGTAAAACTCGTCGGCTTCGGCGTGCCGGGTCAGTACGACACGCTCGAACTGCTTGCCAAGAGCTGCGGCCGCCTTCGGCCTGGCCGTGCTCGGGCGCAGCCGGAGCCGCAGCTCGGCTGTGCCACCCGGCGGCACCTCCAGCTTGTACCAGAAGGCGCACTTGGTGCCGCGGCGGTCCGGGTTGACGGTGGCCGCGCCGTGGATCACGTGATCGTTGATGCCGTCCTTCGGGTACGGCGTGACCGGCGCCGCGCCGTACAGGCGGCTGACGTTGGTCTCGTTCTCGCAGAACAGCAGCGCCGGCGCGGAGCCGTCCGGCGCGGTGCCAGCGAGCAGCTCAAACGGCCCGAGGAACGGGTGCTTGATCCCGGCCGACGTGTCGCCCGTCGCCTCCATAGTCGGCTTGGGCTGGTCCACCTCCCACGACCACGTGTTGCGGAACCAGGCCGTCGGCAGTACGTGCAGCGTCTCCGCGTCCGGGCCGGCATTGGCCACTGAGATCGCCATCAGCAAGTCGTCCGGCCCGGCCTTGGCGTAGGCCACCTCGACGATCCAATAGCGGTCACCGTCGAAGGCCCCGGTGTCGAGCAGTTCGTACTCTGGCTGGTACCTGCTCCGCGCCCCGTTCGTGTCGATCAGGTCCTGGTATGGGAACTGGCCTTGCGGATAGTGGTAGCGCCACCGGTTCCAGGCGTGGCTGGGCACCGCGTCCAGGTACCACCAGTACTCCTTGACGTCCTCGCCGTGGTTGCCCTGCGCCCCGGTCAGCCCGAAGGCCCGCTCCTTCAGGATCGGGTCCCGCCCGTTCCACAGGGCCAGGCCCAGGCACAGCCGCTGCTCGACGTCGCAGAACCCGGCCAGCCCGTCCTCGCCCCACCGGTAGGCCCGGGACCGCGCGTGATCGTGCGGCAGGTAATCCCACGCCTCCCCGTCCGGACTGTAGTCCTC
>WNGJ01009233.1_pt1 | contig 10505 bp, 11 predicted proteins | sample 5400611 | NCBI WGS metagenome assembly WNGJ01 (sample SAMN13153375, study PRJNA577476) | soil metagenome | isolation source: 40 cm soil or saprolite under Garry oak tree replicate 1 | place: USA:California | collected 2016-06-15
GGCGACCTCGTGCTCCTCGAGTCCGAGGTTGGGCCCGTCCTCGGCAAGCTGCAGGAACAGGGTATCGAGCAGACCGCCCTCCACAACCACCTGCTGCACGAGACGCCCCACGTGATGTACATGCACATCGGCGGGCGCGCCGCGCCGGCGAGGCTCGCGGCGGCGGTCCACACCGCGCTGGCCCTCACCGGGACGCCGTTCGGCGCACCGGCAGCGGCGCCTGCCGCACGCCTCGGCATCGACACGGCGCAGATTGGCCAGATCCTCGGGCATCACGGGAGGGTGAACAGCGGTGTGCTCCAGGTGGGCGTGCCGCGGGCGGAGCAGATCACCGTAGACGGCATCGTGATCCCTCCGTCCATGGGCCTCGCGACGGCGATCAACTTCCAGCCGACCGGTGCCGGCAAAGCGGCGATCACCGGCGACTTCGTCTTGGTCGCGAACGAAGTCAATCCCGTGATTCGCGCGCTGCGTGACAGCGGCATCGCGGTCACGGCTGTCCACAACCACATGCTGGCGGACAGTCCGCATCTATTCTTTCTGCACTACTGGGCGAACGACGACGTACTGAGGCTGGCGCACGGGCTCCGCGCGGCGTTGGACAGGATGAACGTCAAAAAAGCGGGCTAGGCGCCTGCCGTCTTGCGCTCCAGCCGCGCCGAGTCGATGATTGGGCATCTCCCATGCCCACGACGCCCACTAACGGTAAGATCTGCTACGTCGAGATTCCCGCGCTCGACATCCGGCGCTCCGCCGACTTCTACGCGAAGGTCTTCGGCTGGCGCATCCGAAAGCGGGGCGACGGCAGCACCGCGTTCGACGATGCCACCGGCGCGGTGAGCGGAGCCTGGGTGACGGGCCGCAAGGCGTGGCCCGAGCCGGGCCTTCTCTTGTACGTCATGGTGGACAGCGTGGCCGCGACCATTGACGCCGTCGTGGCCAACGGCGGCGTGCTCGTGCAGCCGATCGGCGCCGACGCCCCCGAGACCACCGCGAGGTTTAAGGATCCCGCGGGCAACGTGGTTGGGTTGTACCAAGAGCCAGGCCGCTAACAGCTTCCGCCGGCAGCTTCGTCTTGCTTCGGATCGTGTGAGTCATTCGGCGCCGGGGACCGGCACGATGACGTCGGGGTATGGTATGTCGGTAATCGTCTGTCCTCTTCCGGAGCGCCCCCGATCGCCTCAGATACGCGCACCCGCCGGCGTGCTGGTCCCGAGATCACATTTGCCGCGACGTTGATCGTGCTGTTCCTCACGGCGCAATTGACGGATCAGTGGCTGTTCCACCACTTCGCTTACCCTGCGATCTATGACCGCGGCTGGGGCCGCATGCTGCGCCTTGCCGGGTACGTGCCCGTGTGGGGCATCGTCGCGCTCGCGCTCGTGCTGCACGATGGGGCGCCGCGACTGCGGGCGGTGCTTCGGCAGGCAAGCCGGCGTGGGGTGTTGCTGTTCGGGTCCGCCGCCTCGGCCGGGATCGCAGCCGAGGTCCTGAAGCTCGTGTTGCGGCGCGAGCGGCCGGGCCTCGCGGACGGCGCCCATGTCTTCCGGGCCTGGTCCGATCGACCCTTTTCGAGCGCCCAGCTCGGGCTGCCGAGCAGTGAGACCGCGGTGGCCTTCGCGGCCGCAGCGGTAATGGCCCGGCTGTTTCCGCAAGGCTGGATCCTGTGGTACGGCCTCGCCTTCGGATGCGCACTGACGCGGGTGGCGAGCGGGGCCCACTTCATGAGCGACGTCGTGCTCGCGGCGTTGGTGGGATATGTCGTGACATTGATTGTCTGGCGGCGCGGCGGCTTCGTTCGTGACGGGCGCGTATGACCATTCCGTACCCGCACATCCCTCCGGTCCTCGTTCGCGTCGGTCCGTTCGCGGTGCGCTGGTACGGCGTCATGTATCTGGTGGGCTATTTCGTCGGCTACCGGATCATGCGGGCGCGGATCGAGCGAGGCCTGTCGGTGCCGAACACGTCCCACGACACCGCGGTATGACATCGACATCGTGATCGGGTATCGCCCCAACACCGTACTGAAAGGGGTCGTTGGGAGTTGCGACGGGTGATCGCACGGGCTGAAGCCCGGCCTCGGCTGCGGGGTCCGTCCTGAAGGACGGGGGGGCGCCACAGCGTCCTTCAGGACGCGCTCGGGCCGAGGGTGCCCTTCAGGGCGTCCAATAATCAATCCACGTGGGGACTCTTGGGGGGTCTTTCAGTACGCTTCTAGCCTCAGGAGCCGCGTCGAACCGCGCGTCGCGGGCGCGACGGTGTCCGCTTCAGGCGTGCCTCAGGGAGACGCGGGGGCCGCGCACCCGCCTCGAGTGCAGCCGCGATTCTCGCGCACTGCTTCAGGAGATCCGCGAGCGGCGCCCCCCTCCCCTCGGCCAGGACGCGGCGGAAGCGTTCGTCCCGCGCCGCGTGGACCACTCGCGCCAGGGCGAGCAGTCCCGGGGTGGCCGGACGCGGACCGTGGTCGCGTGTCCGGGCTGGCGGCGGGTCCGTCGCGAGTGCGCGCTCGTGCTGGCCGCGGGCACGCTCCGCCGCCGCCGCGGCCGCGGCATCGGCGAGCTCGGCCCCGGCAAGCTGGAGATCGCGCAGCTCGCCGAGGAGCGTTTGCAGCGCCTTCACGCGCGCGACGACCGGTCCCACCCCTGGCTCGAGCTCGACGACCGGCTCGAGGAGATAGCGAAGCCGCTTGGCCGTGATTCTCGCGCTGTGCGCCGGGACGTCGTCCGTGGCCGACCGTAACGCCGCCAGCTCCTGCTCGAACACGGCCGCGTGCTCGGAGATCAGGGTCGCGAGGACGCTCCCGTAGCTCGGCCCGTCCGGCGCGCGCTTTGCCGCGATCGCGAGCGCCTTGCGCAGCCGCCGCTCGAGGTTGCCGAACCCCGGGACGACGTCGCGCCGGAGCTCTTCGTACACGCGATCACGACGCGCGGCCAGTCGGGCGTGCAACCAGGGCAGGCCGGCCCGCTTGGCGGGCGGGACCTGCGTTTCCAGGTCCCTGGCCCAGGTCGCGAGCACTTCCGCATCCCGCCCCGCCGTGGTCGCCCGGGCGAGAGCGCGCAGGTCCGTGCGGACCTTCTTCGGAATCGCCTGATCGAGGTAGGCCCGGAAGCCGCGGAGCGTACTGCGCATCCTGCGGAGCGCGACGCGGAAATCGTGCAGGGCTTCGTCATCGGTCCGCTCCCGCACGCGCTGCTCGGCCGCGTGGGCGGCGTCGAGCAGGTTGAGCGCGACGCGGGCCGCGGCGCGGGCGGCGGAGGCGCGGAGCAGGGCGACGCGGTCTTCAGTCACGGCTCGGGTCGAGGCGTCGCAGGTGTTTGGGGCCGAGAAACCAGTCGAGCACGCCGGCGCCGCGCTCCACCCGGCCGGGAAACTCGATCAGGCAGGCGGCGCCCTTGCGGAACTCGAGGAACGGCCGGTCGGCGCCCGACAGCAGGGCGCTGACCAGGCGGCTGAGATCCGGCTCGTGCCCCACGATCGCGCTCGTGCCGTTGACGGCCAGCCCGGCGAGCCAGCCGATGACGCGGTCGAGCGGTGCGCCCGGCGCGAGCTCCGGAACCCGCTCGACCTTGAGATCGCCGTAGGCTCGGGCCACGATCGTCGCCGTGTCGAACGCGCGCTTGAGGGGGCTCGAGGCGAGGAGCGCGATGTCCTCGACGAGCTGCCTCAGCCCCTCGGCGGCCCGCTCCATCTTGGCCCGCCCCTCGGCGGTGAGCGGCCGGGTGGCGTCGTCCGCATGGGCGTATTCTTGGCGATCGACGGCGATGGCGTGGCGAATGACGAGCAGCCGCATTCGCGCCGGACCTAGTGCCGCTTGCGGGCGCGCTCGAGTCCCGGGGAAGAGGGCTCCGCGCGGGCTCCCGCGGCGCGCGGGCGTCGCGTGATCGGCTTGAACGGCGGCCGCGATCCGCCGCCGTCCCGCGCCGCTTCGCGCGCCAGATTTTGGAGCGCGACCTGGCTGCGCACGACCGACTCGCCCTCGCGCGGCGCGCGCCGTTCGTAGGTGCCGTCCGCGCGCAGCTCCCGCGCCTTCACGTTGTCGGCGAGCGACAGCGCGAGGATTTCGTTCACGATCCGGTCCTTGAGCCTCGCGTCCGTCACCGGGAAGACGGTCTCGATGCGTCGCCGAAAGTTGCGCGGCATCCAGTCGGCGCTCGCCAGGAGGACCTCGGGATCGCCCGCGTTCTCGAAATAGAAAACGCGGCTGTGCTCCAAGAACCGGTCCACGATGCTCGTGACGCGGATCGTATCGGAAACGCCGGGGAGCCCGGGACGGAGACAGCAGATCCCGCGGATGATCAAGTGGATGGGCACGCCCCCCTGGGATGCGCGGTACAGGGCGTCGATCACGGAGGGCTCGACCAGCGCGTTCATCTTGACGATGATCCGGGCGGGCCGCCCGGCGCCGCCGTTCTTCACCTCGCGCCCGATCAACTCGATGATCCGCTCCCGCAATCCGAGCGGCGCCACGAGCAGCCGCTTCCACTGGTACCCCTCGGCGTATCCGGTGAGGAGGTTGAACAGGGCGCTGGTGTCCTCACCGAATGCCTGATCGCTCGTGAAGAGGCCCAGGTCGGTGTAGACGCGGGCCGTGGTGGGGTTGTAGTTCCCGGTCGAGAGATGCACGTAGCGGCGGATCTGGCCCCCCCCCCCTCGCGACGCACCACCAGCCCGGCCTTGCAATGCGTCTTCAAGCCGACGACGCCGTAGACGACGTGCACGCCGGCCTCCTCGAGCGCGCGGGCCCACACGATGTTGTTTTTCTCATCGAACCGGGCCTTGAGCTCCACGAGCGCGGTCACCTCCTTGCCGTTCTGGGCGGCACGAGCCAGCGCGGAGATGATCGGACTCGGACCGCTCGTGCGATACAAGGTCTGCTTGATCGCGAGGACATCCGGATCGTTCGCCGCGCGCTCGATGAAATCCGTGACGCACCCGAACGACTCGTACGGGTGGTGCACGAGCACGTCGTGCGACCGGATGACCTCGAAGGGGTCGCCGTCCTGGGCGAGGACGGGCGGCACGCGGGGTACGAGCGGCTCGTCGCGCAGCACGTCGAACCCCTCCAGGCGGTGGAGCGCGAGCAGCGCGGTGAGATCGAGGGGGCCGTCGACGCGATAGACGTCGGCGGCCGCGAGCTTGTGCTCATCGGTCAGCGTCGCGATGAAGTCGTCGTCGGCATCGGCGGTGACCTCGAGACGCACGGGATCGCTGCGGATACGTTGCCGCAGACTTTCTTCGATCATCGCCAGCAGATCCTGGGCGTCCTCCTCCTCGAGCGTCAGATCGGTGTTCCGGGTGACCCGAAATACGGCGTGCCGCACGACGCGCATTCCCCTGAACAGTCCCTCGAGATGGTTGGCGACGATGTCCTCGAGCAGGATGAAACGAACCCGGCCGGGCGCCCGGGAGACCACGACCACTCGATCGAGCACCGCCGGGACCTGAACCACGGCGAAGCGACGGCGGGGCGTCGCGCCGTTCGGGCGATCGATCAGGAGGGCGATATTGAGCGTCTTGTTGTGAACGTGGGGGAACGGGTGCCCCGGATCGATCGCGAGCGGCGTGAGCACCGGGAAGATGCTCGACTGAAACAGCGCGTCGACCGTTTGCCGCTCGGCGTCGGTGAGCCCGCCGTACGCGATCCGCTCGATCCCCTGCGTCGCAAGACCCGGGAAGACGTGCGTTTGCAGGATCCGGTATTGCTCGGCGACGAGCGCGTGCGCGCGACCCGCGATCGCGGCGATCTGCTCGGCCGGAGACATGCCGTCCGCGCCAAAGTCCTGCGGCTCCACGCCGGCGTACGCCTGCTGCTGCAATCCCGCCACTCGAATCTCGAAGAACTCGTCGAGATTGGAGCTGAAGATGGCGAGAAACTTGAGGCGTTCCAGCCAGGGATTGGACGGATCCGCCGCTTCCTCGAGCACCCGGGCGTTGAACTCGAGCCACGACAGCTCGCGGTTCAAGTAATGGTCGCGCGGGAACGCGGGCAGGCCGGGCTGCGTCATGCTGCGCCCCCCTTCCGTCCGGCGGGCGCCGGCCGCTCGGCGGCGTGCCCCGGGCGCGACCAGGCGAGGGTCAACTCGCTCCGGAACGCCCGCTCGAACAGGCCGGCCTTGCGCTGCGCGTCGTCCAGCTCGATGGCCGGGTCGCGCGTCGCGGTCACGCGCACACGCACCCGGCCCTCGCCCGTCCGGCAGCGCACGCCCGTGACCACCTGCGCATGCGTCCGGTCGAGGCCGTCGGCGACGCGCAGGATGCCGCTCAGCCGCCGTACGAGGCGTCGCTCCCCCCGGTCCAGCCGAGCGAAGTTGCGGTGGCGCCGTTTCGGAAACGCACGTCGGTGGTAGCGCGCCACGTTGGCGATCAGCTCGATCTCGCGCGCCGAGAAGCCGTGCAGATCACCATGCATGATCAGGTGGTAGGCGTGCTTGTGGTGCTTCTCGTGATTGATCAGATACCCCACGTCGTGCAGCAGCGCCGCCGCCTGCAGAATGTCCCGCCCGGGTGGCGGGAGGGCGAAGGCGTCGCGCAGCGCGTCGAACAGCCAGCCGCAAACCTCCGCCACGTGCTCGCAGTGCCGCTCGTTGGAGCGACACTGGCGGGCAAACCGGCGCGCCGCTTCTAGCCGGGTCGTGGCGGGCGCAGCCGGCGCGACCACGCCCGGAAGATCCTCGATCATCGACAGCAGCACGCCATCCCGGATCCCTCGCTCGTTCACGAGCACGCGCAGCGTGCCGAGCCGCCTGGTCAGACGTGCGACGACCGCCGCGCCCGCGACGATGATGTCGGCCCGCGTCGGGTCCAGCCCCGCCATCTCACGGCGCGCCGCGAGCGGGCTCTCCCGCAGCCGATCGAGCAGCCGCACCAGCTCCGCCCGGCTGAGCGTGTAATCGCGTACCGGCGTAATGCGTCCGTCGCGCTCCGCCTGCGCCATCGCGGCGAGATTCGTGAACGTGCCGCCGCTGCCGATCATGACCTCCGCGGCGAACGGCGGCGCGCCGATCGCATGGTCGATTTCCTGATCGATGGCGCGCCGCAGCTCCTTCCAGTCCCGGTTCTTGAGCGGATCGGATCGCACGTAGCGCTCGGTCAGGCGAACCGCGCCGAGCGGCAGCGAGTGCAGCTGCTCGATGACGCCGCCGGCGGCCAGAATGACCTCGGCGCTCCCTCCGCCGATGTCCACGATCGCCGTCAGACGGTCGTCCAACCGGTAATGCCGGGCGACGCTCTTGAAGACGAGCCTCGCTTCTTCCTCGGGGGAGACGACCTCGACGCGGACGCGAAGGCGTCGCCAGGCTTGCGCGCAGAACTCAGGACCGTTCGAGGCTTCCCGAACGGCGCTCGTGGCGATGGCGCGGAGATCCTGGACCCCGAACCCTTCGGCGATCGCCTTCATCCTCCCGAGCGTCTGGAGCGAGTGCTCCATGGTCTCGGTCGCGAGCTTTCCGGTTCCGGCGAGGCCCCGGCCGAGTCTCGTCATCTCCCGATCTTCATCGAGCACGCGATACGTGCCGTCCGGCTGAATCTCCGCGACCACGAGCCGCACGGAGTTGGTGCCGATGTCGACGGCCGCGAGCCGGGGGAGCGCGCTCCGTTCCGGAGCGGCCGCGGTGGGCGGTGCGCTCGTCGGCTCCGTGGCTTCAGCAACAGCGCGTGTCGTGATCATGCGATCCAGCGTGGGCTGGGGGACCAAGAAGGCCGGAAATCTACACCGTTGCGGGCAAGACTGGAGCGTAACCGTTACCAACGTGCATCGGGGCGGCGCCCGCACGTTCCGCGCCATGGTCTAACGGTCTGGCTGCAGCGAACTTCCATGCGCCGCGGCGCACCGGTGCGCGGCGCAGTAGCTTCGCCCGTAACCTTTTCTAGAGGAGCGCGGACGAGATGAAGCTGCGCGACAAGCTGGTCGTCCCTCCGCGGAAGCCGGTCACCCTCGCCGATTGGGATCCCGGCGACACGCACGGGTTCGACAAAGAACCGGCGATCGAGAAGATCGAGACGAGTATCGCGCGCCTCGACGAGCTGCAGTACTTGATGTACGCCGAGCACCGGCGCGCGTTGCTCGTCGTGCTCCAGGGGATGGACGCCGCGGGTAAAGATGGAACGATTCGTCACGTCATGAGGGGCTTCAATCCGCAAGGCTGCCGCGTGACGGCGTTCAAGACGCCCACGGCGGAGGAGGCGGACCACGATTTCCTGTGGCGCGTGCACCGCGCCGTGCCGCCGCGAGGAGACATCGCCATCTTCAACCGATCGCACTACGAGGACGTGCTGATCGCGCGCGTGCGCAAGTTGGTGCCCAAGGACATGTGGTCTCGCCGCTACGACGAGATCAACCGGTTCGAGCAGCTGCTGGCCGAGAACGGCGTCGTCGTCGTGAAGTTCCTCCTGCACATCAGCAGGGACGAGCAGCGACGCCGGTTCGAGGAGCGGCTGCACGATCCCGCGAAGCAATGGAAGCTCTCGCCCGGCGACTTCGAGGACCGAAAGAACTGGGACGAGTACGCCGCGGCGTACGAAGAGGCCCTGGCCCGCTGCAGCACGCCAGACGCGCCGTGGTTCATCGTGCCGGCGAACAAGAAGTGGTTCCGCAACCTCGCGGTCTCGCACATTCTCATCGAGACGCTCGAGGCCCTCGACATGCGATTCCCCAAGCCGTCGTTCGACGTATCGGGGATCGAGTTGGCCTGACGGGGTCCACCGACCCGCTCTCGTGACTCGCCGCACTGTGCCGTCCGGAGGGCGGGGACTATTTTGGCGACATGGGCAATCGAGGCTCGGCTCAGCGCACGGTGATCGCCGTTGCCCGCCGCGCTTGGCGCGCGCTCGGCCGCCTGCTCCGCGCCTGGCGCGGCCGACCAGGCCCATCGCTCGACGTCGGCCTGCCGCAGTGGGCGGAGGTGGACAAACGACGCCGCGCGCATATCCGGCGCGTCGCGGCGCTCGTGGAGCGGTGGGCCGAGGAGATGGAGGTCCCCAAGCGAGAGCGCGCCCGCTGGCTCAGGGCCGTGTGGCTGCACGACGCGCTGCGCGACGCCCGGCTGCCGAAGGGAACGACGCACGGCGCCGCCGCGGCCGATCGCGCCGCCCGCCAGGGCGAGTCCGACGCCGGCGTGCTCGATGCCGTCCGCTATCACTCGATCGGGTACGCGGGCTGGGACGCCGCCGGCCGGATGCTCTACCTCGCCGACTATCTGGAGCCCGGCCGCCGGGGCCGCCGCAAGACACGCGCCCGGCTCGCCGAGCGCGTGCCGCGCGATCCTGACCGAGTGCTGCGCGAAGTGGTCAAGCAGCAGTTACGCGGCCGGCTGCGCGCCGGCCGGACGATCCATCCCCTCACGCTCGAGTTCTGGAACTCGCTCGACGGAGAGTGAAGCGACCCTACACGGCGGCGCCGTCGCGGGCTCCTCCCACCGATCTACGTAGCGGCGGAGCCTGAGCCCAGGCGAGAATCGCCCCGACCGTCTCCTCGGGCGCGTCGAGGGAGAGAAAGTGGCCCGCGTCCTTGATTACCCGGACCTCGGCGTCGGGAATCGCTCGGGCATTGGCGACCCGCTCGTCCTCATGCGACCAGTCGTGGTCCCCGTAGACGAGGAGCGTCGGCCGGTCGATGCTCGGGTATTCCGCACGCGCGGCTTCCCAACTCGCCCAGTTGCGGACCAGCGATGCGAACGCCCGATTGTAGCCCCGCCGGTTGCCGACCAGGTACATCTCGCGGGCCAGCGCCTCCGGCAGGGCCTCCTTACGGTACACCCCGCCCTGGAAAACCCGCTTCAGGACCGGGTAGCTACGGAGGCGCTCCACGGTCGCGCCTAGCACGGGCACGGTGCTCAAACGGAAGATGAGGTTCGCGAGCGCGGAGCTCCGCCGAATGCCCCGCCCGCCGTCATAGTCGTACGGGTTGATGGCGACGACCCGTCGGACCCGCGGGTTGCGCCTCGCGGCGAGCAGCAGCGCGATGCTCCCTCCAATCGACTCCCCCACGACCACGGCGTCCTTGACGTCGAGGCGATCCAGGGCCGCGGCCACGGTGTTCACGAAGAAGCCCGCCGCATAGGTGGCTCGCGGGATGTCGGAGTAGCCGTGCCCCGGGTAGTCGAGCGCGTACACGCGGAACCGGGTCGCGAGCGCGGGAATGACCTTTTGGAACATGTCGAGCTGGGTGCGTAGAGTGTGCAGCAGGACGAGTGCTGGTCCCTCGCCCGTCGTGACGTAGCGGAGCCGCACGCCATCCACATCCACGTAGCGCACGGGCACCGTCGGCGCCCAGCTCGGCTTCGAGGGCGCGGTGGGCTGCGACCGCGCGGCTTCGACCAGGTAAGAAACCCCCACGGTCGCGACCAGCGCCGCGAGCACGATGCCGATCCAGATCACGTTTCCCTCCGCGCGTTATGGGTGGAGTAGTGGGCCAGCACCGTACCCAGACACTCACGTGTATATACATCTAACTGCGCTTACAACAACCGTGCTGTTCCTCTAACACGGTGCTGACCCCCCCCCCCCTG
>WNGJ01016117.1_pt1 | contig 10505 bp, 11 predicted proteins | sample 5400611 | NCBI WGS metagenome assembly WNGJ01 (sample SAMN13153375, study PRJNA577476) | soil metagenome | isolation source: 40 cm soil or saprolite under Garry oak tree replicate 1 | place: USA:California | collected 2016-06-15
CGCAAGGCCGCGATTTATGCGGCAGCGCACGACGGCAAGCTGAGGAATTTCGCTTATCACGAGGAGCTCGGCGAGTGCCGAGAGACGTTTTCCCGCTTGCTTCACGCTGTGCAAGAGGGTGAGATCGGCGTGATTCTGACGCCTGACGCCGCCAGCCTGGCGATTGAGACGTCGCCAGGCTGGATGGAGGCGTTCATCCAGGTCGTCAAAGAGCACGAGGTCCTCATCGGCGACCACGGACAAGACCTGGTCTACGATCTGCGCGAGGAAGAGGATGAGGCGCAGTTTCGGGGCCTCTATTCGCCAGGCGAGTACGAGCGGGAGAGGAGCGCGCCCCGCCCGCTTGTCGACGCCATCGCGCAGAGTCCCTTCGCGGCCGCCTACATCGAGCGTGGAGAGAACTGGTTCCTGGCCACCCGCTTCGAAGGCAAGGAACCGGACGCTCCTATCTATACTCTTTCAAGCGGGGCAAGAGGGCAAGACGTGGACATGCTTGCGTTGGGGCATCGGAAAGAGCTCCTGGATGTCCTGGCTCCCTATGGGATAAACGAGCAGGGAGGCTGGTGCCCGGTTCCCCCGGAACGCAGAGACTGGCTCATGCACACGCAGCAGCAAGAGGAGGCCATGGCCGCGCAAAGCGCTGATGCGATGGAGCCGCATCGAGCTTCCCTGCCCAGAGGCGCGCACGTGAGAGTGATCCTGCCAGAGAGCGGGCAGGCGCGGAGCAAGCAAAGCCGGAAACGGAGAGGGAGAAAGCGATGAGAGAGCAGATTGACTTCGCGCGCGAAGAGTACGAACTGACGAAAGTGGCGCTGGAACGCTCCGATGTCCCAGCCGAGGCCCTGGCCCTCTTCTCTGCCTGGGTCGAAGGAGAACGCCTGCTTGTGGACGACCGGGAGGACGTTGGAGGGATCAACTTTTGCCGCATGGATGCCAGGGTCATTGCGCCGCTCCCCCACATCGTCGCCTCTTTTTTCGCGCGCCGGCCCTACAAGCGCAAAGCCGGGCATTACCCCAACTGGAACGGTTTCTACCTACTCCTGTACCGGGATGTGGAGGAGGGCTGGAAGCTGGTGCGAATACGAAGGGATACCTCCTACGCGCAGTTTATCCCGCTCTTCGCAGCGAGGATCAAGGCGGTGGAGGAGATCAACAAGCTGCGAGGCAAGGAATAGTGTCGTCGGGACACCCAATCGCCGCGGAAACGAGCGAAAGGAGAGACAGCGAACATGCCAGAGCAGCGTTCCTTAACAGTCAACGTAAACGCTCGGTTCACCGTTGACGCGGGATCCTGGCAGGAGCGCGTTGAAGAGGAGCAAAGACCCTACCGGCTCGTCTCACCCCCGCAAACCACCATGTATCGGCAGGTCCTCTCGTATTTGGAGCAAACCACAAGGAACGAGAAGGTCCCACCCAAATCCCAATTGCACTTTGGAGAAGTGGCCATCGCCACCGTCGCGCTATGCATCCGATGGGGGTCGTACTTCGCCGTGCTGACCAATCGCGACCTGCCGCAGTGGGCCGCTGCGTTCGATCCGGAAATCAGCTGCATCGGCGACGGGGAGATGGCGCGCATCAACATCGAGGCCTCGGCAGCCCTCTCCGGCTGGATCGACCTCATGCGGGCGGACCAGCCACGGTTCCGCAAGCTGGTCAGAGCCGCCCTGCGACTCCTGCCTTTCCCCATCGCGCAGCTCGACGGGTCGACGTACTACCACCGCTTCCGGGCGTTTAGCGCCTTCAATTCGGCTCATGGCAGACGCTATCTCTTGGAGGCCTTTGCGCGGGACTTCGGGTCGGAATGGTTCGAAAGACAGAAGGCGCGCGTCCTGGTCAACCCCACGCGTGCCCTGGCCAACGGCATCCTCAACGAGCACTGGCGCAACGAGTCAGGCATCGAGGATGTCCACGCCGGGACCATCGCTCCCCCGCGGCCACTGACGCAGTCCCGCATCACGAGGGAGCAGGAAGCGCTGCTGGTGCAGGAAACGACGGAGCTGTTTGTGCCGACGATGCGCGCCCTCTATCATGTCGTCAGCAAACCGAGCGAAGAAACATGGCCGGAACAGGCCCTCCCCTACGCGATTGCCTTCAAGCCTCCCGCCGATTGGTCGCTGGATGAACAGACGCGTGAAATCGCCTTGCCCGATGCAGAGCCAGAGTAGTTTTTCACTTGATCTTGTTCTAGGCTGGTGAAAGGAGCTTGCTTTACTGCAATGCTCGCTCCTCCCTGGGAGCTAGTCCTGGCTCACATAACGGGGAGAGCTGCCTGTCTGCGGTATCGGCTCCGCGGCAGGTGGTACCGGTAGGAGGATGGCGTCTGACCTCCGCACGGATGAGCAGCGGTGTTCGTTAGTCGAACTCGTTTCAGGCCGAAGCCGTCCGTGTAGTCATTGGGCGCTCCGTCCTGCCCTCCCCCAGCCGTGTAACGCTCTCCCCGCTCGCGCAAGACGAGTCCCTGCCGGATGCGGCGCGCAAGCTCGCGGGTGTAGATGGCTGGCTCGGTCTGCTCCTCCTGGAGCACGTCCTCGGTGTACTGGTAAAGGTGGAGCGCCTCCTGCCGCCGCTCCTGCTCCACCAGCAGGACCATCAGGCGGCACAGTGCGTCCTCGTCGGTCGGGTCATCCTCCAAGGCGGCGAAGAGCAGCTCCTCGGCCAAGTTCACTCGCTCGCCGCTGAGGTAGAGGTCGACCAGCTTTAAGAGCACGCGGTGCCGCGCCCCGTCGATGGTATGCCGCCGCGGCTGCGCCCATTCGGCATAGGGGTCGTCTTCGAGGAACTCGCCCCCGGCGAGGGCATGCGCCTCCTCCAGCAGGGGGAGCGGGTCCTGCCCCTGGCACTCCGCCCGCATCGCCTGCGATGCAAGTGAGAGAAAGGCGTCGGCGTCGACCCAGAGGCGCTGCTGGCCGACGAGCTTGAAGATTGTCTCCCCGCTGCTGCGCAGCGTGAGCAGCAGGCTGCCCATCTCGCCCGTGCGCAGGACGTGGCGCCGCAGGACGGAAGCCGCCGACTCGAGCGCATGGGCGGCGTTGATCTTCCCGTGGTCCGGCCAGATGGCCTCGACGAGCTCGTCGCGCGATGCCCGGCGGTTCGGCCGGCACAGGAGCACCTTCAGCAAGGCCATCGCCGGTCCCCGGTTGCTCCACTCGCTCCGCGCCACAAGCTCATACCGCGGCCGCTCATCCGGGGCTCGCGAAGGAGCGGAAACGAGGCGCTCGAGGGTGAATTCCCCCAGGGTGGTGACACGCACCGGTGCGTGTTTTGTAGAATCGAGTTCAGCTGTGCTGCGCATTGCCTGCGTATCTCCTCTCTCGGCCTCCCTGACTCGTTGGGTAAGGCGGGTGCGGAACCTGCAAGTGAGTCCCTGCCGTGACTGCGCGGCAGGGTCGCTCCTCTCTCCGTGGACTGATTGTAGCAGAAGCGCCAGTTGGCTGAGTGAGAAAACCGTGATTCTTCGTGAGCCATTCGTGAAGTGAATCCCTTGCTCTCTATCCCCGCTCGCCTGCGCTTCCTTCCCACCCCTGTCTTATTCTTCCCGGAGCGCCAAAGAGCGGAAAGGAACCCCTTTCATTCCACGCACATCGCTTTCTCCCCAGCGTATGGCGCTGTCCTGCCTCACAGCCTAATGCCGTGAGCGAGTCGTGAAAACTCGCGTGCGCCCCGTGAACACTCATCAGAAGCGCATGAGGGAGGCATGCTATGCTCGACGTGGAGATCGGCAATGGAGGCCGAACCCAAACAGGCACCAAGCAGCAAGGAGGGATAGACGTGACAGGGCAGTTGAGAATCATCGTGCTGGACACCTCGCTTACGACGCGCAAGATTCTCGAGGTCATCCTGCACCGCGAGGGCCACAAGGTCGCCTGCTTCGATGAGCCGTTCGAGGCCCTGCGCGCTCTCTCCAGGGAGGGCCCCGCCGACCTGCTCTTGCTCGCCCTGGACCTCCCTAAAATGGACGGCTTCGAGGTGCTGAAGTATCTGAGAGGCGAACCGCGCTTCCAGTCGGTGGCAACCATCGCACTCCTGGGTGAGCGAGACGGGGTCCTGGTCCGCTTGAAAGCCCGCTTGGCGGGCGCGTGGAGGGTGGTGACGAAGCCGCTAGTGCGGCAGCAGATCGTCGACCTGGTGTCCAACTATGCGTGGCAGAGCGCTTCTGCCCAAGCATCAAACCGGCTAACAGGGAGTGCCTCTCTCCAAGACAGTGAGGTGGCCTCCTGCCTGGAAAGGGAATGAGCCTGGTGGGACGGCCAGTTCGCGCTCCACATGAGATCTCGCCCGAGGCGGCCAAGTGTATTTCCTGGTTGCGCAGGCGGCTCCTCTCCTGGTTCGCGCGAAACGGCCGCTCCTTTCCCTGGCGCGAGCCCGGCAGGACGCCGTACGAGGTCGTTGTGGCGGAAATGCTGCTGCAGAGGACAACCGCGGCCGGGGTTGCGCGGACCTACGCAGGGTTCGTTGAGCGTTTTCCCTCGTGGGTGGCTCTCGCGCAATCGCCCCTGGAGGAACTAGAAAACGCGCTCAGGCTACTCGGACTCTGGAGGCGAAAGGCACAGGCATTCCAGCATCTGGCTCAGTCCATTGAGGCGAATGGCGGCGTCGTTCCACACACGCGCAAGGAGTTGGAACGCCTGCCGGGTATCGGCCCCTATACCGCAAGTGCGGTGCTGGCCATCGTGTATGGGGGAGCCGAGCCGCTCCTCGATGTAAATATGGCCCGCCTCCTGGGTCGGCTCCTCGGCTCATCCCAAGGCGCCGAGGCAAGCTCCAGACGCATACTGTACGAGCTTGCTCTTCGTCTGGTACGCGGCAAGCATAGCCTCGAGGTCAACTGGGCGGTGCTCGATTTCGGGGCGCTCGTCTGCCGCGCCAGGAGCCCGCTGTGCCTCGAGTGCCCGCTGCGGGCCAGGTGTCAATATGCCCGGTCGCTCCAGCTCCGAGCTACTCCCAGCGCAAATGCTCTTTGAGGCTGACGAAGCGCTGATGGCCGATAATGATGTGGTCGACCAGCTCGATGTCGAGGATGCGACCAGCCTCCACCAGCTGCAAGGTCGTTTGAATATCCTCCGGTGAGGGCTCCGGGTCGCCGCTGGGGTGGTTGTGGCAGAGGATCAGGCCGGGGCAGTTGCGGATCACTGCGGGGCGGAAGACCTCCGCCGCGCGCAGCACCGAGCTGCTGGCGGTGCCCTGGTAGAGGCTCGCCTTCTCGACCAATTGGCTCTTGGCGTCCAGCAGCAGGATGCGCATCTGTTCCATGTCCAGGTAGGCCAGTTCCAGCATCACCAGGTTAGCGGCGTCCGCTGGCGTGCGGATCCGGTAGCGGGCGTCCACCTGCAAGGCCGCGAGTCGGCGCCCGAGTTCGAGGGCGGCCTTCACTTGCGCGGACTTGGCCGCGCCCATGCCATGTTCTGCGCACAGCTCGCGGAAGTCGGCCCGCACCAGCCCGGCCAGCCCACCGTACTTCGAGAGCAGCTTGTGGGCCAGCTCCAGAGCGTTGTCTCCGCGGGTGCCGGTGCGCAGGATGATGGCCAGCAGCTCGGCCACGGAGAGCGCCTGTGGGCCGAAGTGCTGCAGGCGCTCGCGGGGACGCTCGTCGCTGGGCAGCTCGCGCACGGTCGCGTGGTAGTCCAGCCGGGCATGTTTATAGGGGTCGGCGTCGGGTTCGCGGGAGAGCATGTGCGCTATTCCTCCTTTACGGCGTGATTGGTCTCCCTCCTCGTATTCTGCAAGAGGCAGGCAAAAGAGGAAATGTAGTCTGGTTCATTGCCGCCGCTCGTTTATAGCACTATAGCCCTCACGCGCTCTGGCGCCCAATCTTCGTTTCCAGTCTTCTCTACCGAATTTCTCTCTCGACTCGCTCAGTATTAACGCCAATATGTTCAGATTAGGCCCCGTACAGGCTGATTTCTTTCTGCCTGGCGTAGCGCTGGATTTCATGCACATCCGTCAAGCCCTTGCCGATGGCTTCCCCAATCCACTCGTACATCTCGTATTTATTTTGATAGAGCCGATTACTGCAAAAGATGTTGCGGCGCGCAAAAGGTGGTGGTGTCGTTCTTCGCGTGTGTTCGCGGATCGTCGGATCGTCGGCACGCTGGGTATACCACCAGGGAGTCTCGAGGATATAGAAGGAGTCGTGTACCCACGCCGGGCAGGATTGGTGTTGGAGGTCACACAGATATTCGACAGATGCGGCCCAACGCCGGGTACCTTCAGTTTCCTGCTCTGGCTTGATCAAAGGATCCTCTACCAGGTCGGGTCGGATATGCCTGGCGTAGCCATACCAGGCGTTGGAAAAATCTCCCAGGGCTGTCCAGGGGTCTTCTCCCTGCCAAATCCGTTCGTAGGCGTAGGCCATGGTATCGATCGTTGCAGAGAGTGGTGGCGGCTCTCTGTACCGGTCAGCATAATCTTGAGCCATAAGCCGCAGGGTTTCAAACTTCATAATCAGCCTTCTCTCCCGAAAAGTTGGTTCAGAGCGTTCTCGATACGTTCGGCGTTCTTCTGTTGTCCACTTGGTAAGATGTAACGATCCAACACCTGTTGAGCTTGTTTCCGTGTTTGGATCTTTGTTTTCGGTAGTAGTATAGCACAATCATCCAGGTCTTTTTGGCGTCCTGCAGTGATTTTGAGTGCCAGGATATACTCGACTTCTGGAGCATAGACATGCAGTGGCCCAAACCGTTTCCACAGCTTGCCGTTGGGCACGATCACTTCATCATACAGAATCATCTGAGCAAGATAGTTCAACCAGTCAGCATCGAGGTCGTATTTTCGCGTGATAACTTGAACGCTCTCACGCAGACTCGTTGCAAACCATCTTCGTCGAGCCAGAAGATGTCTATATCTTTGGTGGAACGGGTTGCATTGGCAAATAGGAGCATGTATGCGCCTCCTATCAGAAGGACGCGAACCGATTTCTTGAGTCCTCGGTTTTTTAGTTCTGCACCCAGCTCGGCGAGGTAACGTTCTAGGTCTCCTGCTTCCATCTTTGACTCTCAGATTATCTGTGACAGAAAATAGAGCTGATACCGTTTCACGGATGCAAGAGCAGCGACTCCGAGTTGTTCACGCAAGGCTGCCAGCCCGCCTCCTGCCTGCAAAAAGCGGATGGCATACGTATCGCGCAGCATCGACGGGCAGATGGGCCTCCTGGTGAACCCCGCTCGCTGGCTCAGCCGCTTAAACAAGAGGGTGAGACTATTCTTAGTCAAAGGACGCCGCAGTTCGGTGAGCAAGAGCCGATCCCGTGCCTCTGGCACCGCAGGCTCCCAGTCCGGCGTGAGACGGGCTTGATCCAGATAGGCGCACACGGCGCGCTGCCCATCCGCCGACAAGGGGAAGGTGCGGGTACCTCCCCTTTTTCCTCGCACCGTCACCGTTCCGCCAGCGCGGTCCACATCCGCGAGGCGTAAGCCGCACAACTCAGAAACCTGCAGCCCCGTGTCCAGCAAGAGCCAGAGGATGGCGCGGTTGTGCGCCGTCATGCCTGCGTTCTGACCTCCAGGCTTGCCGGGAAGCTGACAGGCGCGCAACAGGTGGACAAACTCCTCTGGTTCCACCGGTTGTGGCAAACCCCGCTGGGCTTTGGGTACAGCGCCTTTCGGAAAGAGCGTCTCTGACACATACCCCTGCCGAACCAGCCAGTTGCAGAACGCGCGGACCGAACGCGCGTAGGCCGCAACGGTGTTGACGGTTCGAGTCGCCCCGGTCCGAGCCGACGGCACGACGTGCAGGTCGGCCAACCAGGTCTGCAGGCAGACCCTGGTCAGGGAGCACACATCCGTGAGATGGAACTGCCTCCACAGATAGCGCCGCAAGGCTCTCAGCGAGGTCTGATGCCACTGCAGGGTTTTGGGATCGCGCCCGCCTACACGCATCTCTTGCAGATACGTCGCTATGGCTTTCTCAAGAGTGGTCAGGGCAAGATGACCGACCTCGTGCTCCCCGGTGGTGCTGATCGATGTGCCGGGGATTGGTACGTGCATGGACTGAGCCTGCGCGGGGGGCTGGTCAGCACCCGAAACGGCTCCTTCAGGGAGGTGCGTCTCTAGTGCCCAGGCCATGAAAGAGCGTCTCAATGGATGCAGAGACCGCGCGCTCAGGAGTCTGGTGTCTGATCTCCTGCAGGATCTGGATGCCATTCCACTCCGGGTGGACCTGGACCAGAGCCAACATGAACTCCCCCTCACCATCCGCAGCTGTCGTGTGGGCACCACGCAGCAGGGCGTGTCGTAAGGCATCGAGGTACTCACTCAGCGCGAGCGGATCGATCTGCTGGACCTGCTCGCTCAGGTCACGCTGCCTATCCTCTGGCAGGACTCCAGAGGCCAGCAAACGTTGCAGCGGCGTCTGGGCAACATCATACATCCGGCGCACCCGGTCGCCTTGGGGAACATTCGCCTGGAGCTTGAGGGAGGGCTGAAAGCAATTGACCACGAGCCGCAACGCCTGGTAGACTTCGCGGAGTTGGTGGTAATCCTGTACTCCCATGAGCCGTGCTTGGCCCACCGCCTCGCGTACCACGGCTCCATTTTTCTGTTCGACATGGCATTGATCGTTCTTCACCGCCGGGTGCCCGCGCGTAAAGGTGAGGTGTTCCTGCTCACAATACGCGATCAGCTCCTCATTGAGGAACTCAGAGCCGCTATCGGTATCAATTCCCAGCAAGGAAAACGGGAAGAGCTTGCGGACCTGCTCTAGCGCAGCTAGCACCGCGTCAGCACTTTTATCCAGCAACGGGATGCATTCGGTCCAGCCGCTGGCGAGGTCGGTCAGCGTCAGAGTGTACAGAAACCTTCCACCGAGGTGTTTTCCACAGTGGGCCACCAGATCCATTTCCACAAAGCCAGGGCGATCCTCCTCCCACTGGGAAAAGGTGCGCACCGGGATCTGGGCCTTGCTCCACGGACCAGGAGTGGTCGTGGACAGACCATGCAGGCGGGGTTTGCGTTGGGTGCGCAAGAATCTCTCCGCCGTGGACAAACTCATGGCGAGCAACTGGCAGCGTTCTTCTTCCGTAAGGCACAGGTGTCCGTGCTGTTCCAGCAACGTCACCAGAGTGGGCAGCGACGGCAGGAGCCGTTTGGCACACACATAGTGAGCCGCCTTCCAGGCTAGAAAGAGTGCCTGCTGCACTGGCGGACGGAACTGGGGCTGACGGCGGCGCTGGATGTTCTGCTGACCGTGCTCCCCATGGTTGAGCAGCTCGATGGCATACTTGCGGGTATAGCCCGTCCATTCCACAAACGAGTCCAGCAGGAGCGTTTTCTGGGCCGGGGATGCCTGCTGATAGCGCGGAGCCAGCTGCCTGAGCAGAGCGCGCCGGACCTGAAAGGTACGAGAGAATGGCTGAGGCATAACGATGTGTCCTCCCTCCAAACAGCCAGGTTTCCATCGGTAAAGACGTGGCAAAGAGGCTAGCCAGCATGCCGACGCGCAACGGCGCGTGCGCTCGCTTCGCGCTCCTTTCACCCAGATCCTTCCCAACTGGTCAGACGCGTAGGCAGCTCTTCCAGTCACACAAGCAGAACGCCAGCAAAAAAAGGTTGGCTTCACGAGAAATCGTACCAATCAAACGAACAAGAGCAATCCTTTTTCCGTTGCCAGAAACGCACACATGCAGCTTCGGGGAACGATGTACGGGACCTCCCATACGCGGGAAAAAGGGGGGGAAATCCGACCAGCAGGTACGATTTCTCGTGAAGTAATGCGTGCAAGATCACCGCTCGCTTGGCACAAACAGCCGCTACAGGCTGCTTGAGCAGTACTCCTTCGTTTTTACGCACGCGTGACAAAAGTGTTCACATGCTTTTTTCGTGCCTTGTGGCAAAAGTTTTCACTTAGTGTAAAGGCAGGTTTCCACGAGGTTTCGCACTCATCTAAAGTATACCTTACGACTTGACTATACGACAAGGGGCAGTTTGAAAAGGGGAATATCATCTTATTGACACCTTCGACATTCCTTTTGTATTGATGTTCACCAACGTCCATTTCAAGCTCAAAAAATCCTCCAAGGTCAACTGGAATCAATCAAAATTTGCTGTTGTCTACCGGTTTTGCCGCCGAAGAAGATCGAGAACATGCAGTTTTTAAGAGCCTCTTTAGGGTATGCGTATGGATGCCGTTATCATGTTCTGAACCACACATCAAGTTAGATCGGCGTGTGGTTAGTTACCCCCACGACAATTTGCAACGATCGTGGGGTTGTGTCGGCCAGAAGTGGGCGTTTAAGACTGCGTACCAAAGACTTCCCTCACACCAGGGAGCATGATATAAATCAGGACGAGGGCGTTAAAGATGATGACACAGATACATCCTGCCAGGTTGTTGCATCAAACATCGAGAAGATGCCGAGCATGAGTTCGAAGACTGTGATGAACACCAGGAACATCCAAGCTGCTGGATCAACCCGCCAGAACATTCGCACCAGCCAGATGTACACCCAGAACAGCAACCCATACATCAGGGCATACCAGAAGCTAATGTACGTCCGGACGGCAACATTTTGG
>WNGJ01021456.1_pt1 | contig 10505 bp, 8 predicted proteins | sample 5400611 | NCBI WGS metagenome assembly WNGJ01 (sample SAMN13153375, study PRJNA577476) | soil metagenome | isolation source: 40 cm soil or saprolite under Garry oak tree replicate 1 | place: USA:California | collected 2016-06-15
TCATCGTATCCGACTTCTCTATCTCTATCAACCCGTCGTCCCTGAGTCTGCCGCGGGGGACGTCAGGAAGCAGCCTGATCACCGTTACGAGTCTGAACGGGTTCACAGGAACCATAAGCCTCTCAGCAACAGTCTCACCGACGTCCGGTCCAAGGACGTCGTTTAGCAGCTCATCAGTTACTCTGACATCAGGAGGCCAGGCACATCGACACTCAACGTGAGGGCATTGCACAAGACGCCTATCGGTTCATACACGATCACGGTGACGGGAGCGAGCGGATTACTCTCACATTCCGTCACAATAACCGTCGACATTACCGCGTAGTCGCTGAGCCTCAACGAGACGAGCAAGCTAGAGCACATCTCGAACACTTCTGAGTACTCGACCTAGAACATTTTCTGGTCTATCATCGGAGCCTTGTCCCTACCTTCTCCTATCGCTCAGATCAGTTTCAGACTGCGGTCTGCTGCGGGCTACTTTACAATCGTGAAGGAGCCTTTGACCGCCTGAAGAGTGTGGGGGCTGAGAATGGTTCCAGCTGGGTCGATGCTGGTGCCGTAGAACAATTCGATGGTGAAATTGAATTTCACGCCGATGCCTGTTGCGTTGAACGGCTGGCTGAGAGTTATGGTAATTGATGCACCTGGAGAGAGCAAGGTGACCCCCGATTCGACATTGAAGAATGACTTCAGATCGGTCGAGTTGCCAGCTGCGAGCAATTGTACATAGGCCGGGCTCACACCCGTGTTCTTGACATTCAGTGTGAACGTTTGGGTGGTGCTATTCTTGCTGAGGCTGAGTCTGTGAGTCCAGGAGACCTGGGTTACTACGAGCGTTGTCTTCGCGGATGCGGCGACAGTGACGTTGATGGTTGCAGAGTGTGTAATGGATCCGCTGCTGCCAGTCACCGTCAGAATGTAGCTGCCCTCGCCAACGGAGCTGGCAACAGTTATGTTCAGTGTTGAGGTTCCTGATCCGCCCGTTATCGGGTTGACGCTGAAGTTTGTAGTGAAGCCTGGTGGTGCTGTCGCTGAGAGAGTTACGGATCCGGTGAAACCGGCTACCGGCGAGACTGATAGGGTCGAGGCGGCTGATGCTCCGGTCTGGATGATCATGGCAGAAGCGCTTGATGACAACTTGAAGTCGGACCGCGGAGTAACAGTTACGGTTATGCTGACGGTGTGGAAGCCCGACGTAGAATTCCCGATGATGTCTATAGTATAGTTTCCTAGAATCGTTGCTTTCGTCGTTGTTATGGTCACCACGGCCTGGGTTATGTTGTTCGAGGATACCTGGACTGTTGAGGGGATCGAGACGGCCGTTAATCCAGGAGGAGTGACTATTGCAGATAATTCAACGGTTGCCGCGAAGCCGTCTTGACCCACTAGCACGACAAAGACAGAACCTGAGTTTCCGGCTTGGATCGTTTGGAAGGCGGGACCGGCTGTGAGCGTGAAGTCCGGACGGGCTACGACCATGACCTCTACACTGTTTGGATGTGAGATTCCTGCGCTCGTCGCGTTTAGGACGAGTGTATAGATGCCTGGTGGCGTGTTGACTCCCGCAGCGACTGTGAGGTTGTCCATGACGGTACCGTTCATGGCTAGTGTGACCATGGTCTTTGCAGGCGAGACTGTGGGTCCTTGGGGGATGATCTCGGCTGTGATGGTTACGGTGCCGGAGAAACCGTTGAGGCTGTTGAGGGTGAGATGGACTTGGCCGGAGGATCCTTGCTGTATGGTCAACAGTCCTGTGTTGACTAGCATCTGGAAGTTGGGAATCGCTGGGACGAACACTGTTACCGCCGTGGTGTGTTCAAGGCTTGTTGTGTTGGAGTTGGTTGCTAGGGATCCGATGATCGTTATCACGTAGGGTCCTGCGTAGGCGCTGGGTGCGACTGAGATTGTCATGGTTGAGGTAGCATTGGGACCCGAGGGTGTCAGCGTAACGTTGTCTGGGCTGAAGCTAGTTGTAATCCCCGGTCCTGTTGAGATGGAGCTGAACAGTTGTACTGTCCCGTTGAAGCCGTTCATTCCGAAGATAGTAATTGTCGAGGTGGCCGATGTGCCTGGGCTCATTTCGAAGCTCGATGGGATGGCGTAGAGGCCAAAGTCTGGTCCCGAGACTAGAACGACTACTGTGATGTTCTCGTTGAGACTGGCTGAGGCTGCGTCGATGTTGATATTGTAGAAGCCTGGGGAAGTGTTGGCTGGGACTGTGATAGTGAGGTCGGCTGTTGTCGATGTGAGGGTGGAGTTGAGGGTGACTATGCTTGGAGTGATGCTGGTTTCAAGTCCCGTGGGCGTTGATGATGAGAAGAGGCTGATCTTGCCTGAGAACCCGTTTGATCCTGTTAGGGTAAGGGTGGCTTTTCCGGTGGTTCCCGGGGCCAGATTCAGGAATATTGGGTTAGCGGTGATGCTGAAGGAGGGCGCTATTACTAGGACGGTGATGTATGTGCTTCTAGTGATTCCGCTGCTCGTTGCTGTTACTACGACGTTGTAGTACCAGTTTGATCCTGCACTTGAGGGGACGGTTATGCTGAGTGTAGAATTGGCGGATCCTCCAGAGGTCAGAGTGATATTCTTTGGTATGAGCGAGACTTGGAATCCAGAGAATGAGGCCACGGACAGGCTGAGGTTTCCGGAGAATCCGTCGACGCTTGTTGCTGTGATGGTTGTGGTCGCGGAGCCGCCTGCAGGTATGATCAGGAAGTTCTGATCTGCGGAGAGTCTGAACGAGGGTCCGATGATTGAAACGTAGACTTGGGTGTAGTGTGTCTCATTGTTGCCTGTTGCGGTGATGAAGATTGTGAAGTTCTGGCCGGCAGCGGCTAGAGTGGATGATATGTCGAGAATAGATGAGCTGGTTGTACCGGAGGCTAGTGTGACCGTGCGGGGATTGAGTGTGACGTTGACTGGGCTCTGTGTGAAATTGGGTCCGCCGACGACGATGAAGTAGTTAGTCGTCAGCGTGATGTTGCCGCTGAAACCGTCAAGGCTGGTTAGTTGAATCGTGGATTGCCCGGACTGTCCAGCTTCGATGATTAGGAAGTACGGGTTGGATTGTATGCTAAAGTCTGGCCCGGTTACTTGGACGTATATCTGCGTGTAGTGGGCGATGATACTGCTGTTAGAGTTGCTGTTAGCGTTGACAGATACGTAGTATGATCCGGGGGGCGTTGGTGTCGGGGCTTGGATTGTGACTGTGACGCTGCCTGTGCCGCCGGGGGTGAGGGTTACTGTGGCGTTGGTCGGGGTCACGGTGAGACCTAATGAGAATAGTGTTAGGGAGACGGTCCCATTGAAGCCTTTGAGGCTGTTGACGATGATTGTGGATGTTGCTGTGCTGCCTCGCTGTATGGTTAGGGAGGGAGGTGTCGCGAATATTGTAAAGTCTGGCCCGGTGACTTGGATTTGGATGGAGAAGTCATGGGTTACCGATCCTAGGTAGCCGGTCATGTGCACATAGTAGTAGCCGGGGATAGTGTTTGCGGGGACGGAGAGTTTGAAGGTCGCTGTGGATGTGGAGTTTGCTGCGAGTGCTAGGGTGGTGGTGTTTGGCGAGACGATTATTGGGCTGGAGAACGCTACGAATAGGGTGGCTGTACCGTTCAGGTTGTCTATGCTGGTCATAGCTATGGTGGTGTTGGTGCTGGTCCCTTGGGGCATTACTAGGTATGATGGTGAGGCTGATAGTGAAAAGTCGGGTCCGATCACGCTGACGAAGACTTGGCCGTAGCGGGTAAGAGCGCCGCTGGTGGCTGTTATCTGGACATAGTAGCTGCCGGGGGGTGTGAACGTAGGTGTCTGGATCGTCAGTGTCGTGTTGGCGGAGCCGCCGGCTGTGACCTTGACTTGGCTGTTGCCCAACGCCGCGGTCAGGTATAACGAAGCGGGATAGTACAGCGACGCGGACAACGTGACGTTGCCTGAGAAATTGTCGATGCTGGACAATGTCACTGTTGACTCTGCCGAGCCTCCTTGGCGAATTGACAAGAAGCTCGGGTTTGTTGTGACGCTAAAGTCCGGGCCTACTATGCTGATCTGGATGTAGACGTAGTGGACGAGGTTGCTGCTGGTTGCTGTTACGGTGACCTCTGTGTAGCCCGGAGTTGTGCTGGGGGGTACTGTGATGGTGAGTTGTGAGGTCGAGGATACTATGGTCGAGTTGAGGGTCACACTTTGCGGGTTGACTGTTGATTGAACGTTTGAGGAGAAAGATGATGTTGTGAGGGATATGGTGCCGGAGAACCCTTGTCGGGAGGAAAGTGTGAGGGTCGAGTTTGCGGATTGGCCAGCGTTGAGCGTCAGGAAGGTGTTGCTAGCTGAGAAGGTAAAGTCTGGTCCCGTGATGTTGAGTGGGAGGAAGACGCTGTGGCTTAAGTTGTTGGTGCTGGTGCCGGTCACGTCGACATACGCGAACCCTGGAGGGGTGTTTGAGGGGACTGTTACTGTGAGGGTTGTATTGGCCTCTAGGCCGGGTGTGAGGCTGATGAAATTGTTCGTGAGCGACGCTGATATTGTTCCGGAGAAGCTGGTGGAGAGGTTGATCGGGCCTGTGAAGCCTAGAATGCTTGTTAGTGTGATGGTTGACTGGCCGGTCTGGCCCTGTTTTATCGTGAGGGAGGCTGGGTTTGCGTTGATGCGGAAGTCGGGGCCTGTCACGTTGACGTTGAGGTAGAGATTGCGGTAGATTGTTCCGCTGTTTGCTGTGATGTAGATTGTGGCGGTGCCGGGTAGACTGCCGAGCGTGTTCACTGTCAGGGTGGATGTTGTGGTTGTTATTGTCGAGTTGAGTGTTATGACTGTCTGGTTGAGATTTGCGGTTACGATTGTGCCGAAGGGCTGTGTCTGGGCTTGGAGGAGGACTACCCCTGTGAAGCCTCCTCTGCCGGTGACTGTGATGGTTGCGCTCTTAGACGAGTTCTGGGGTATTGTGAGGTTGCTCGGATTGGCGTTGATGATGAAGTCTGGGGGCACGACCGCCACCAGCAGTTGGGCCTGGTGGTTGATTGATCCGCTTGTCCCGTTTATTGTGATGATGTAGGAGCCTTGGTTGGTTAGCATGTTTGTGGAAACTGTCAATTGGGCGCTGGCTGTAGGATCTGATGCTGACAGTGTGAGGATTGTAGGGTTGAGTGTGATGCTGGGCGGATGGGTCGCGTTGGAGCTTGGAAGCGAGGCTTGGAGGTTGATGCTGCCTGTGAAGTTGTTGACGCTGGCGAGGTCGAGCCTGAAGGTCGTGGAGTCGCCCGCGTGTAATACTGCTGATGAGAGGGAGGAGGCGTCGAGGGAATAGTCCGGTTCAGTGCTTGGTGTCCAGACGTTTGTTGCCGTGGCCTTGAAGTGTATTGCAAGGGTTGAGGGTGTTGGGCTGGTGAAGTTTGCGTATTCTGCTGCGTCTAGGACGATGCCGGTCTGAACGTCCCAGTAGAAGAGTACTCTCGCGTACTGTCCGGGAAGTGCGATGGTCAGGTTGAGGAGGTTGACGGTGCGTAGGGCGCCAGCATAGACTCTCTCGACTGTCTCATTGAAGACGTACGGGTAGAAAGAGAATGGCGCGTTGAGGAGGAGATCTCCCGCGGTCAGGTTCCCAGCGACTAGGTATGGGAACAGGTTTCCCTGGCCCGTCTCCGTATTCCCTGAAAGTGGCTGGCTGGATTGTGTCCCGTTCTTGTATGTGAAGACGAATGTTGCGTTTACAGTGTGGGCCGGACCGTTGACGCTCTCGACTTGGAATTTGAGCATGCTGACGTTTCCCGGGAAGGGCGTATAGGGAGTGGTGTTGTTCTGGCTGAACTCGCCGTAGGTCACATAGTCTCCCGGTCTCACCCCGGGCGTGTAACTAGGCTGGGCTCCTGCTGGGAAGGTGTGCAGCGCGAGTGAAGCGAGAACTGTGAATATGAGGAGGAAGGTGAAAATGCGGATTCTTAACAGGGTAATGATGCCTCTTTGATATCGTTGGTCTTACGCGACCTTGCTATTAAGGTAAACTTGCCCCTGTCGATACTATTTCCCTCAAAAGGCTCAGATGGATTGCATATCAGATAAGATCACGGTCAGCGAGGATATAGGCGTCTATATGTGGCAATCGCTGGGTCGCCGGGCGTTCCTTTTTCTTGCGAATGACACAACTAACTTTTGCCCATACAGTGAAACGAGAGGTAGTGGTTTCATCGCACTTCATATCCAGTTTGTATTTGCGGGACCTAACTGCTCTGAGTTGTCTCGGGAGGCCGAGGTGCATGATGAGAAAAGTAGCTACGATGTTTGTTCGGCTGGATTTTTGTAAGGCGATGTTACATGGTACATGTCAGATAGATGTTGAAAGTGGCTCATACGGAGCTGAGTGAAACAGAGTATCAGTTGCTGGCGAGATATGCGGAGGAGCACAGGCTCACGGTGAAGGAGGCGTTACGCATGGCAGTCCAGAAGTTGGTGCTCGACGACAAGGCCTACTCAGCTGATCCCATATTCAAGAACGTTGAGCGGCTTCAAAGCTGGGGAGGAAGACCCGGTGGTCAGTCGACCACGATAAGATACTCTACAGCAAGCCTTGATCTTTCTCGATACTATCACCTTGTATGCAAGCTTCATCTCTCTTTCCTCTTTTTCCTCGGTTGAGGACGTCCGGAGAGGGTAAGATACCATTGTTCCGGTTCGTCAACGGTGGGTTCGACTTGATGTGGGAAGCTGAGGATTCCTTTCGCTTATGTTTGACTCATGAAAAGATAAATCCGACGTCCTCGGCGTGAGGATAGACTGGGAATCAGTTGAAAAGAGTGCAACTTGTTCTCCTGCTGTTGATTCTCGTACCCGCGATTGTAAACCTGGCGACTCCGATCTATAATATGGTAGACCCGACATTGGGAGGGCTACCGTTTTTCTACTGGTTCCAGATTCTCATCCTCGCCCTGTCGACCCTCCCATATCTAGCATTTACCGCAATTGAGACCCTCCCATATCTAGCATTTACCGCAATTGAGGACAGGAGATCGCGAGCGAGCCCTTCTGGGCGGCAGGGAGGAAGTTAGCTCTTGGTTGATTCTACAACCATAATCGCTGTCTTCGTCGCATTCTTCGCCGTCTTTGTCTTCCTCGGATTCTATGGCTCGCGTTGGAGGAAGGGAGACCTATCTCAACTGCACGAGTGGGCTCTCGCGGGAAGGAGGTTGGGCGCGACTCTCGCCTTCTTCCTTCTTGGGGCCGATATCTATACCGCCTACACATTTGTGGCTGTTCCCTCCAGCCTCTACGCTAAGGGAGCATTGTACTTCTTCGCGGTCCCCTATGTCGCCATGACCTTCGGCGTGGCTCTCGTTTTCATGCCCAGACTCTGGACTCTCTCAAGGAAGAACGGATACATTACGGGTTCAGATTTTGTTAGGGATAAGTTTGGCAGTCGTGTCCTTGCTATCCTCATCGCGATAACTGGGATTGTGGCGCTTCTTCCTTACATCGCGTTGCAGATTGTGGGTATGCAGGCGGTCTTGGCTGCGATGCTGTACGGGGTCGCGGGCTCCAATACTACTCTAGTCGAGGAGATTTCTCTGGTCATTGCTTTCATCATTCTCGCCGCTTTCACTTTCACCAGTGGGCTTCGGGGGGCGACTCTGACTGCCGTCTACAAGGACATCTTGGTCTGGCTTACTGTGATCGTTGTAATCGTCTCCGCTCTCTGGAGCATTGGCGGGTTCGGTCAGGCGTTCGCGAACGTTCCAAAATCTCCTAACTTCCTCACCGTTTCATCCGCTCTCGTGCCAGGCTACATGACTCTGATTCTCGGTAGCGCGCTCGCCCTCTATCTCTACCCGCACGCGATCAATGGTGTGCTCAGCGCCGAAAGTGAGCATAAGCTCCGTCTGAGCACTTCAATGCTGCCGCTCTACGGTCTCGGACTTGCCTTCCTAGCCCTGTTCGGAGTCCTGGTCTTCTCGTTTCCCTCCGCCGTGAACTTTCTCAGCAACTTTCCAGCTTCTTCACGGGGAATCTATGTTGTTCCCGCGATGATACTGTATACTCTTCCAGGCTGGCTCGCGGGTATTGCGCTGCTCGGGGTCTTCGTGGGCGGGCTGGTGCCTGCCGCGATAATGGCGATAGCTCAGGCGAACCTGTTAACTAGAAACATTGTCAAGGAGTTCAAGAAGGATCTGACTCCGAAAGGGGAGAGTCAGATTGCAAAGTGGGCTTCGGCAATATTCAAATTCATAGCCCTAGCGTTCGTATTCGCTGTTCCCGCAACCTACGCGATACAGCTCCAGCTTCTTGGCGGGGTTCTGATTCTACAATTATTGCCCTCGCTCTTTCTCGGCTTGTACACTGGCTGGTTCAGAAAGGAAGCGCTCATAGTTGGGTTGCTTGCCGGAATCGGCTCCGGGCTCTTCATGGCGACGATCGCGAACACTACAAACGGGGCATTCGCAGGCTTCACCACTTCGCTGTACAACACGGGAGTTTTCAGTTCCCTGTATATTGCGGTAATAGCTCTAGCGGTAAATCTGGCTGTTAGCATCGTTGGTAGCGCAGTGATTCCCAGAAAGGCGTCCGCTGTTCGGAATGTTCCGGCGACCCGTTAGAACGGCGTCGACTGAGATTTTTCTTCTTGGAGCCAGAGCAGACAACCGCTGATCTTGCAGGTTCTAGCGCAAAGAACGCTCGGCTCTCGGAGATGAAATATCTGCTGGATCGTATGCGAGCAGAAGATGCCTAGGAACGCATACGATACTCGTTTCTTCATCGAACACTGCTATTCCGCGGGCAAGGATGTCACTCAATCAACGACAAGTGAGATTCGTAAGTATTCGATAGAGCCAAGAAGCCGTGTCTTCCGACGGAGCCGTATCCGTGATTATGGACCGGGCTTATAGGCCGTTGGTTATCTGGAGGTCTTCTGATTTCTGTAACAACAAAGATTTTAGGGTAAGAAAGTAAGAACGTAATCGCGAGAGCATGGAGAAAGCAGACATCGTTAGGATGAGCAGTAAGGGTCAGATAGTCATACCGCAGAATCTCAGGCAGAAGCTTGGTCTTGGCGCCAAGAGTCAGCTTCTGGTCTACCGATACGCGGACGCGCTGATAATGAAGAAGCTGGATGTCAAAGATGTAGAGAAGAGGCTCGGAGCGTTATACAGGCGAATTGACGCGAGAACTGCAAAGTATGGCGAGCTCAAGGAAGTGGACATTCAGCGGGAGATAGAGAGGTATAGGGAAGAGAAGAGAAAGCAGAGAGCCTGAGTTGTGGACGTTGTCTTCGATGTCAACGTCCTAGTTTCATCACTCATAGGTAGGGGAAAGCCGCGTCAGCTCTGGCTGATGGCGGTTAGGGGAGAATTCCAGCTCATCGTGTCCAGAAGGATTGTTGAAGAATTCGTGGAAGTGATCGGCAGGAAAAAGTTTCAGCGCTATCTGGGTGAGCGGGACGTTCGAGATTTCTTGGATGCGCTCAGCTCGACGGCAAAGATTGTGAGAACAAGGTCTAGGTTCAGAGTCATTAGGGAAGATCCGGAAGACAATACTATCTTGGCAGTAGCGTACGATGCCAGGGCAGACTACGCAGTGTCCGGAGACGGACATCTCCTCGGGCTGAAAGAGTTTGAGGGAACAAGAATAGTGACAGTTGGGAGAATGCTGGAGATCCTCCGCAGCTACCCGCGGAGCTCTTAGCAGAGGACTTCGAGGTCATATGGCGTTGACCGTTTGCGTATGCTAGTTCGAGCAGTGCGGGGGATTGATGCGAGGAGTGCTTCTCTGTGAGGTATGTGTTTCATGGCTGGTGCGGTCTGTCGGGGACAATTACGGGAACGAGTGGGCGACTGGTGCGCTCTGTCTCCGTGACTGTCGTCGTGTCGGATTTCTCAATCTCCATCAACCTATCGTCACTGAGTCTGCCGCGTGGCACCTCAGGGGCAAGCCTGATCACGCTGACTAGTCTCAACGGGTTCGCAGGAACCGTAACGCTCTCGAAAGTAGTCTCCCCGACCTCGGGTCCAAGGAAGTCTCTCAGTAGCTCGTCAGTCACCCTGTCACCAGGAGGACAGGGCGCTTCGACGCTCACCGTGAAGGCGCAACAGAAGACCCCGATCGGCGCGTGTGCGATCACAGTGACGGCAACAAGCGGCTCAGTCTCTCACTCCGTCACAATAACCGTCAACATCACGCCCTAATCGCGGGTCTTTCGTTGCTTTCAATTACAGTTCTTAGGAAGCCGATGTGGTTGATGTAATTGTCTCGAGCTTGGCCTTCAGCCTTCTATTTTCAGATTCTCGCTCGCTGTAGGCTTTCTCGAAAATGCTGGGATCGGGAACCCTGCCTTCCTGTTTGATCCGGTCCATTTTCTGAAGCTCTTCTTGTAATCGTTCGAGTTTGAGACGTACGATGTTCTCGCTTTCCGTTGCTCCCGCGAAGGGAATACCGTCTGAGCTGGAAAAGATGCGGATCCCACAGTTCGAACAGCTCGCAGTCCTACCTTGCTTCGGTGCTCCGCAAACCGGACATGTCTTCTC
>WNGJ01059487.1_pt1 | contig 10505 bp, 10 predicted proteins | sample 5400611 | NCBI WGS metagenome assembly WNGJ01 (sample SAMN13153375, study PRJNA577476) | soil metagenome | isolation source: 40 cm soil or saprolite under Garry oak tree replicate 1 | place: USA:California | collected 2016-06-15
CACTCAAAAGCACTATAGAGACCGCGAAAGCCAGTAACGACAAAGTCGTCTCTGGCCTGCATATTACCGGCGACTGGGATAAACTGGAACGCGAAAGTCTTGAACACCTCAAAGACCAGGGCGTAAACTACATCGTCCTTCCAATGCAGGCACCGGCCCATTTACTGGCTCTGGATATAAAAGATCTTGATTTCGTCGTCACCGTCCCTATGCGCGAAGGAGATTTATACCCGCTCGTCGTTCGTAACCTGACCGCCTTCGACACCATTACAGCGGTACAATTAGATTTTGGCCTGGCCAATGACATAGGCACATTGAGCATTGAGGATATTCTACAATACCGTGCCGTGCGTGAGGCCGTGCGCTTCCCCGCGCTTATCAACGTACAGGACGACTTGAGCGAAGCTGGCGCCTACACGCTTACCACATTAGGCGTACAGGCCGTGATATTGCCGGCCAGCGACTCAGACGATAAGACGAAAAAGCAGATCCAGGCCTTGCGCGAACTGCTGGAGAAGGTTCACCAGGACGACAAAGATAAGACTCCTCCGGTCATTAAATCCTAGAGCAACCTGGTACCCACGAGGGATACCACTACATTTCCGCATGAATTTAGAAATGTAGTGGTACCCCTCGTGGGTACCAGGTTATTGCATGGTCATAACCTTTGTTGCTAGCTATAACTTCCCCTGGTAGTTTGGTAAAGGAAATTGCCAATATAACTGCCGGCGCGGTATGCGTCGCAACAACTTACGCGTTGTCTGCCAGACGCGAGCGGGATCTTCATTATTGCGCCAATAGTAATAACTTGCTACTTCGTCTGGCTCCGCATTCAACAAATGTCCAAAAGCGGCTTCCAGCTCTTGTTCGTCGGCTGCATCCAGGTTAAAGTTCTGCAACCACAGCTGGCTGCGTTTCTCGTGCTGTCTCGTCACCTCAACAATACTATTCCCCCATTTCTCCACAGCTGATACATCTTCATGCAGCAATTGCCAGAAGAGGTGACCGCCAATAGTATCCAGGTGTGGCAGCGCTGCCAGCTCATCAACCTGGCCCAGGTCCTGGGGTAATAGCACAATAGTCGTTTTGAAATGAGGATCTACCCGCTTGACACAGGCACATATCTCACCTAAAAAATCAATCATCGAACGACGGCGGAAACGGTGAATATCAGCAACATCAGGGCAGAGCGCCCGGCAGACCGAGCAAAAACAGGTGATATCTGGCCCACGCGGCTCGTCGATCAAAATACCGTTGATAGGATAGGTGCGCAGGTAGTGTTCAATCTCTTTGAACAACCACGCACGAAAAGGCTCGTGATTGAAGCAGGAGATATCATGATAGCGTCCATGGCGATCCATCACACGGCTTTTAGGATGGTGAAAGGTGTACCAACTGGGCACCATCAGCGGGCCGGCAAATAAGTTCCCATAACGTCCAAGGCTCAAGTGAACCTTCAAACCCACATCCTGGGCCAGGCGTAATCCACGTTCCAGGTCACGCGGCCAGCGCTGCGCCTCCTGTTCGTGGATGGCATAAACGATACTTCCCGCCCCGGCAGCACGAATCTGCTCAAAATCGTGCTTCACGACTTCCGCATGCAGCAGTGGATGAAAATATGCGACAGTTATATCCATTAAACCTTCCAAACATAGCACCAGCGAGGTCCTCAAGTATGCACGAGTAGTATACCATAGGTATCGTACATCAGAGGTAAAGAGAGTAATTTGGGCTACTTAGCAGATGAAAAGCACAAAAAAGGGGGGATAAGCTTGACAAATATACCTTTTCTATGCACAATGCACGCATGAGCTACGCACAGCAAATACACATCTCTAGCTGCGTTTGCTTTGTCCAGGCGTACGCAAAGATCAACCTTACACTTGATGTGTTGGGACGGCGAACAGATAGCTATCACGAGTTGGCGACGGTCATGCAGACCATTGACTTACACGATACCATCTGTCTAACCGCCACTGATGACAATCGCGTTCAGATGATCTGTACAACGCCGCAACTGAGCAACGATGAAAACCTGGCCGCACGGGCTGCACACCTGGTGCGTCAACGCCTGGCATCTACGCAAGGGGTGAAAATTGAGTTGTATAAGCGTATCCCCGTGGCTGCCGGACTGGGTGGAGGCAGTAGCGACGCTGCTGCCGTCTTACTTGCGCTCCAGCAGTGGTGGCAATTACAACTATCCCCGGCAGATCTACTTAACATGGCGACCTCACTTGGTTCGGATGTTCCGTTTTTTCTGACAGGGGGCCTGGCACTTTGTGAGGGACGCGGCGAACGAGTAACCCCGCTTGCTCGCTATTGGCCATTATCGATGCGCTGGCTGCTCTTGCTCAAGCCTGCCATCAGCGTACCTACAGCAGCAGTCTTTCGTAGCCTGCCTGCAAGTGATTACACTGACGGTATGCACAGTCGAGCGGTCAGTAGTGCATTAAATGCCGCTGGCAATCCGCACGCGGACAATCTCCATAATGGCCTGGAGCGCAGCGTCCTGGAACGCTATCCACAAGTTGCCCAGGCCAGGGGAGACTTGCTAAAAGCAGGAGCTCCGCTGGTACGTCTTTCCGGCAGTGGTCCGACGCTCTTTGCCCCATTTGCCGAACTCGCCCGCGCTCTTCGCGTGCAGCAAGAATTGCAAGCCCAGGGATACGAAGTATATCTGTCGCGTGCCATCCACCCCCAGCCGGGGAATGTCTGTCTTTTCTAGTGTTAAGGAGGCTATAGGAGCTATGTCAGACCAATACTACTGCGTGAAGTGCAAAAAGAAGACTGAAATGAGGGATCCCCAAAGGGTCACAACGAAAAATGGGAAGCCCGCATTGAAGGGTGCCTGTTCAACCTGTGGCACCACAGTCTATACCATTCTCGGCGCTGAGAAAAAGTAATTAAGTCTTTTTGGTGTGCATGAGCTTTTTACAGTTCCTTCGGAACTGCAAAAAGCTCATGCACACCAAAAAGACTTTCTCTCTCGACTTCCCAGGTACAACTCTGGTATAATGAGGGCGTTGATAGAAATTTATACAGCGGTAATGGGAAAAACAGGAGGAGCATATGCCTCTTTGGGACTCGGTTCAGCGCAGCTTGGAGAAAGCATCTCAAGAAGCGGCTCGCATGGCTAAAACGCAGCGCTTGCGTTCTATCATTGACGGACTGATCCGTCAAATAAGCACGCAAAATAACAACTTACTCATTAAAACAATGGACTTGTTTAGCGCAGGGCAACTCACTCAAAGTGAACTCCTTCCATTATGCCAGGAAATCACGAACCTGCAACAGCAGTTGAACCAGGCCCAAAACGAACTAAAGCAAATTCAGGTCACCCAGATGCAAACTACTGGACCACAGGCACAGTCAGGAACACCTAATCCATACCTGACTTCAGGGCCAGGAGGTACAGCCCCCTATCCATCAACGGGTGAAGAGCCTTCGACAAGCGTTTATGCGCCGCCACCGCCAGAGTATCAATCATATCTTGATAGCACTCAAGGGGTAACCGTCGCTCCACCACCGCCAGGAATGGAATCACTAACAGTCAGCTCAATTGAGACGAGACAGATGAATGCAGGAGTTGCCCCTCCACCATCACCGGCAACTCGACGCTGCGCCGTTTGTCAGGCTGAACTGGCCTCTAATAATGCCTTCTGCCCTGGTTGCGGAGCGCCCGTACAAGATATCAATTCACCACATTTACCAACGGTGCGGGGAGGAAGCCTGGAACAAATCTACCCGGGTGGACAGGCAACTGATGCTACAACTACAGAAGTAGGGAAAGACGAAGGGGTGTAAACTGCGCCTGCATAGTATTACCGTTCTCTGCTATCTACTGCGCCTGCCATTTGCACTATTCCGCATAGCTCGACGCCCCTTCATCCAACGTGCGCTTCAGCATCCACGATCCATTGTGGTGATCAAACCCTGCTGCCTGGGCGACCTGTTGATGACAACGCCATTGCTGGAAGTCATTCGTCACGCTTATCCAGAGGCCAGCATCAAATGACTATATGAAGTTCGCTAGACATTTACGCCGCCATCATTTTGACCTGGCCTTCGTTCTCGACCGCTCGCCACTGCTCACTCTCCTACCCTGGCTAGCAGGTATACCTCGTCGTGTTGGCCCTGATAGCCTCGCACGGGGCTTCTCGCTCACCGATCGCGTACCCGTCTCTAGCTCACCAGATCAGCTGCAACACCAGGCCGAAATTTACCTTGACCTGGCTCGCGCCATCGGTCTACCCATCGATGCTCCGCGTATGCGTTTTGAACCAGGCGCAGAAGAACGGCAAACGGTGAGCCCTCCCATTCGTATGCGCGTCGCACTATTTACCGGCGGCGGCAGCAATCCAGGCATGGAATTGACCGCCAAACGCTGGCACTTGGAACGTTACCGGGAACTGGCGCAAAAGCTCATCTTCGAGTTAGGCGCGCAGATACTCCTCATTGGCGGCCCAGGTGATGTAGCCCTCAACCAACAACTGTTAGCCAACCTGGATGCACCTGGAGATGCTGTTATCAATATCACCGGCAAGACTAGCATTGGGGAACTGGCGGCACAACTGGAACAATGCGATCTCTTCATCGGCAATGATAGCAGTCCCATGCATTTAGCAGCCGCGGTCAATATCCTTGTCATTGCCATCTTTGGCCCGACAAGCCCGCAAGAGTATGGCCCCTATCCCCTCGATGATCCCCAGCACATAGCCATCTGGCGTCACCCAACAGGAAAACCCTGCTTCTTCCTGGGCAAGATGCAGCCCTGCCCTCAGTGCACGTGTATGCAAGCGGTGACGGTTGATGATGTATGGAACGCCGTTCAAAGCCTCATCCCCAGCACAAAGAGTAAAGAGGTCTCGCATTGAAACAGTTTCTACGCACCGTGATCTTAGTCCTGGTACGCCTCTTTGGGCTTCCAGGAGCTCGCAAGGCAGCGCAACAGGCACGAAAACCAGTACCAACAAGACCACGTATACTACTTATCCGTCCTGATCACCTGGGTGACCTGGTACTAACCACACCGGTACTGGATGCACTCAAAACACATATCCCTGAGGCCCATATCACCATGATGGTTGGTCCCTGGTCAAGTGAAGTTGTAGCTCGCCACCCTGCCATCGACCGTCTGTTAGCTTGCCCGTTCCCTGGCTTCCAACGTACAGCACAAAACCCCCTGGCTCCCTACATACTACTGCTGAGCATCGCCCAGCAACTACGCCGCGACAAGTATGACCTCGCCATCAACCTCCGCCCTGATTTCTGGTGGGGAGCAGCATTACTCTACCTGGCACGTATCCCGTATCGCCTGGGCTATGCTATCGAGCCCGGTCGGCCATTCCTTACCCGAGCCTTACCATTTCATCCCCCCGAACCGGCACCAATCTCCAACTTGCGCCTCGCCAGTGCGGCACTGGAAACGTTGGGCCACTCACCACTCGAGCAGCCTTACACACCCGCACGCTACCCACTCCAGTTCATACCCACTCCAGCAGAACAGGCATGGGTTACTGAACGCCTGAACAAAGAAGGTATCAGTTCTGATACTCCTATTGTCGTCATTCATCCGGGTGCAGGTGCAGCCGTCAAATTGTGGCGCACGGAAGCATGGTCTGTGTGTGCCAATGCACTGCCAGGGTTATTGACATCTGCCACGCCTGTGCGTATTATGCTTACTGGAAGCAAGGGCGAGCGACCAATGCTGGAAGAGATTGCCTCCGGCATGACCTCGCCGCCGCTACTGGTGACGGACGCAACCGTCGGTCAATTGGCAGCATTACTACAGCGAGCGCAGTTAGTGCTGGGCGTTGATAGTGGGCCACCTCATCTCGCGGTGGCCCAGGGCACGCCCACCATACACATTTTTGGGCCGACCGACCCGCGCATCTTCGGTCCATGGGGCATGCCACAGCGGCACATCGTCATTGCATCGACACAACGCTGCCCAACCTGTCCCAGCATTCCCTGTGGACGCCTGGATTTCCGACCAGAAGAACTCGTCGCACACCCATGCGTCCGCCTGGTACCAGAACAACAGGTAGAGGCAGCAATCGCAGCAATACTAAGGCATGGTTCAAATGAAAGTGACAATTGAACGATTAGGCGGCCTGATGAGAATACCCTAAGGCCACCAACCAGTCTGTTTCCGACTGGAGAGTGCCCGTCCTTTGCAAAGGAGAGAGACCCTCATGCACACCGCGTGGAGCCACGTGATGATTATGCCAGACGGCCAAGAGAGCCAACAGGCCAGCCGAGAGCGTGCGATGCACGGCCAAATGAGGCCGCACGATGCTGTGCCAATTCTCCACGGCGCTGCTGGCCCGCACGGTGCGCTCCCACGCGTGCAGCAGGACTTGAGCTGCTTCTTGCCAGGCAGGATCAAAGCCTTCTACCAGTTGCTGGGTGGTTGGAGCCAGCAGGTCCCGACGTTGCCATGCCCAGGCGATCAGATGCACGGCGCCTGCTCCCAAGCGCTCACAGGCTTGCTGTTGGGGCTCATCGAGGTCGGCGGCAAAGAGCAGCAGATGAGGAAGCGCCAAACGCAGGTGCTTTGCCAACGAGCGGATCTCCTTCTGCACGGTGGGCACAGCCTGCTCGCACAGTTCCTTCAACAAGGCCAGCAGTGCTTCCAGTTCCTGCTGACGTTCCCTGCTACTCAGCACCCCTGCCTGCCGATCAGGAGAGAGCACCACGACTTGCAACAAGCTGTGCAGTTCCTGCGACAGATAGCCTATGGCCTCCGTGACGTACTTGGCTTGTCCTATGCGTTTCTCGTGTTCAACGACGTTGGCCGAAGGCGCCCGTCCACGGGCTTTCTTTCCTTGAGCCACTCGCTCAGCTTGTCGGTGGATCATCGGCAAACGGTCTTGCAATTGGTGCCAGGCCCGCTCACAGCGCCCTTGGACTTGGGAAGCCACATGCAACACATGCCAGACATCTCGCTGGTGGCGCTCCAGCCGTTGCAGTTGGCTGAGCGCTTCTTGAATGGCTCGCCCTCCATCACTGACACTGCGCTCGCAGAGAAGTCCTTGCTCGTGCAAATACCACCACACCAACGTCCAACTTTCCCCATCCACCGCCACAGGAGGCAAGGTGGCCCACACTTGTCCGCTGTGCACATCAATCACATTGAGATAGGCTTTGCCTCTTTGACTGCTATATTGCTCATCCAAGGCCAAGGCACGTGGCGTGCTCGCCTGTTGCTGGCTCAACCACCTTTGAGCACGTCGCCCCGCTTCCTGCACGATCCCGACAATGCTTCCCAAGCTGATGCGCATGCCACACAACTTCAGCAGGCACGTCTGAATAGCGCGATAACTGGCATGCGCTTCAATCAACAGGGTCAGCACCTGTTCTTGCACCTGCGTCGTCCTTTTGGCTGGGACGTGGCTGATGTCCAAGGCCGCTTGCAAGGCCTGTGCTCCTTTCACCTTCCATCGATACAAGGTCTGACGCGAGACCTGATGAATGCGACTCAATTGGCTCAACAACCCGTGGGCTGGCTCTGGAACCAACAGCTGACTGACCCACTCGCTGCGCTGTTGTGCCGTGCTACAATGGTTCATGTTTCCTCCCTGAGAACGGTGTTCGTTATGTTTGTTTCACCTTATCTCTCAGGGATGTTTTTGGCAACTTTTCCCCCACTTGTCACAGTGGTTCATGCTCTTTTTGAACCACGCCTCAAATAAAAAATATGAAAAGGAAGAGACTGATACAGGGGCACCGAGAACAACTGCGACATCCCCGCTCAATCTCTATCTGGCCTAAAAAACTGCCCGCCTTACAGGAGATCATTAGCTTACCCGCCGAGAGCGAGGAACTTGTAACGCATACACGCTAGTATAGAAGTGGGGATGTGAGATGGCGATGGCTTTCAGACCACCTCGTTGTTGAATTGCTGTTAGCGTGTCATCGTCTAAATAGCTAATGCAATCCCAGAGTACGTTTCCCTGATCGGTCTGAACCAGCAGGGCCCGCTGCCCGATAGCGAAGGAGGGTTCTGTACCTATGCCGGTGAGATGAGGTTCGTATTCCTTAAATACATTATGAAAACCGCCTGTCTGCATAGAGGCGAGGGTAGTCCATTTTTGTCCTTCATGCCCGATATACTGGCGTTTGTCCTGACAAATAGGGCACCCAGTGGGGGGTGTCTGGCTTTGAGCAAATTGGGTGCCACACGTGGTACAAATCCAACAGTCCATTTAGATTGCTCCTTTCCTGTTTTGTCCGGCAAAGACATATGAGGTTATCTACGTTCTTTTGATTTATCATAGCGCGCCTGACTTTGCAGTCACAAGGGTCCTTATCAAGGAGACGCTGATGACATTTGAAGATCTTGATCCGTATGCCATCCTCCAAACGCTCGGGCTGAGTGAGGCAACAGCTGTCACCCCGGTGCATGGAGATACTGCTCTCTAAAGGAATTTACCTCTGAAAGAACTCTTGTACTCTTACAAGTGCTAGACTTAACGTCGTACAATACTACTAGATGCATGCTTATGTAACTAAGCAGGTGTGCTCTCTTTTTGACTCCTCGCTGCCTACGGCAGTTCGCAAGGGTTTCTGTTGGTTGTGAGCTTTGCAGCCTCCGGCTGCAAAGCTCACAACCAACAGAATGGGTGAGCCGCCGCAGGCGGCGAGCAGGCCTGAATAGTTACGTTATCTATCAACAGAAAGTATTGTATCCACAAACTGACCATTTTCGTTCTTAATAGAAGACACCAGTAACCCTTGTACACTCATTCACTACAGCCGTTCGTGTAGTACACACCAGTAATCCTCGTACACTTACTTACTAAAACCGTTCGTGTTCTTCGTAGCATCCAAATGAGACTAGTAATTGCTGCTTCCAGTTATCTTTGTTTGTACCGCTGCACATGCAATCATTGAGGCAATACTTACTATCTAGAATCGTAGCTGGAATGGGGCATGCAAAGCGGGCGAGGGAGCAAATAGTCTCCTGAATGAAAGGAGCTTGAGCCATGTTTCATCCCTTCTTAATCCACATCCGCGATGCCATTATTGCCGGATCGACCGGTAGGATGGCCATGATACTCCTCATCTATGGAGGTCCATTAATAGGCCTGCCCAGGTGGGATGTCGTCAGTATGTTGGGCTCGCTCGCCGCTCCAAACAAGCAAGAGGCTGTTACTCTGGGCGGTGCTATCCATTTCACAGTGGGCATCGTCTTCGCTATTATCTACACTGCTTTGTGGAGTATAGGGATCGGCAGCGCCACCTGGTGGTGGGGGCTAATATTTGGTGCCGTTCATGGCTTACTGGTCATACTACTGGTGCTAGTGTTCCTGCGCATGTTTTCTCAACTATCCGGATTAATCAATGGGCCGCGGGTGATGGCCACTATCTTTCTTAACCACCTGGTCTTTGGATTAGTCGTAGCAATAGTCTACTCCACCTAGAATAAGCACCGGATGGATACACGACTTTGCCCATTGAAATTTGAGTCAAAACTTTTTTCTGTAACGTGTTTGGAAGTGAAGGTACCTAGCAGCAAACATTGTGTTCCTTGAAGCGCTCCTGGCCGAGAATCTTAAGACTGGCAAGGTACCAAATTATGCAGAGGCCCTGGCGATCTTCTCGCTTGGCGCTTTCATTGCTGTTATCATCTTTACAGCAATTGGTCGAGAGGCCAGGGGCATCGAGTTCATCAAGGCAGATGAGACGGAGCCTGTTGCCGGCGAGATGGTTCCCTCCAGGAGGACCGCTAGCTAAAGATCAAGGCGTACTGCCTGAGGCCAGATAATATCTGCTGCATCATTAACCATCAAAAAAGTGAACCAGGCGGCCGGGCCGCCTGGTTCACTTTTTTGATGGTTTTTGTTGGATGCCTGGTAAGAAAAGATGAGCTAATACAAGTAAGTACTTGCTTACTTGCTTTTTTGTTTGTTGCACTTCTGTTATTAAAAGTGGTAAGCTGTTCCAGGGGTTAGCCAGCGGGACGGTAAGTGTAGCTTTCTACGACCGTCGCCTTAGTTGCCCGGCAGCTAACACGGCAGAGGCTACATCGTCCCGGTATCGCTGCGCTCGGGACGATCAATGAAACGATTGCCCCTGATATTATTATGTAAAGGAGATACCAGTTCCTGGTAGCCTTCTATGACATGCTCAGCAAAGGGACTCATCGGTTCAGTCGGTTCGAGCACACGCCACGAGCGTTGTCCAGGTTGATCGGTAGGTTTGTTCAGGACGTTTACTCCCAGCTTATTCATCACGACCATGTTGCGCTTTGCCAATACCTGGTGGGGTACATAGGAATAGAGAGGGCTTTCCATCTCGGCCAGTTGTCGCTCGATTTGCAGCGGTTGGTGCCCGTAGCGCTCGCATGCCATTTGCACCTCCTTCACAAGTTGATCTTCTGGGAGAGCGAAGATGGCATCCAGTGCATGCATCAGGTTTATGCCGCGATTGAGCATGATGAGCCGTCCATGAGCTAAGCGTCGGGCCAGGCCATACTCTCCACCCCGTTGCACTGCTTCATG
>WNGJ01019424.1_pt1 | contig 10504 bp, 8 predicted proteins | sample 5400611 | NCBI WGS metagenome assembly WNGJ01 (sample SAMN13153375, study PRJNA577476) | soil metagenome | isolation source: 40 cm soil or saprolite under Garry oak tree replicate 1 | place: USA:California | collected 2016-06-15
CCCTGGGTGTGAACCCATTTACTGAGTACCAGATCAACAACTCCGCCCAGATCCTCGACAATTTCACTAAGGTTCGTGGAACGCATACTTTCAAATTTGGCGGGAGCTTTCATTTAAGCCAGATTGATATATTTGATCGCGGGGCAAACAACGGAACCTGGAGCTTCGACGGCTCAGAAACGGGAAGCGACTTCGCTGACTTCCTGCTTGGAGCCTCCAATAACTATCTGCAGGGAAGCCAGGTCCCGATGTATACGACCAGCCGGTATTATAGCCTTTATGGCCAGGATAGCTGGCGAGCCCGGCAAAATCTGATTCTTAACTATGGATTACGCTGGGAAGTAACGACTCCGTGGTACGAAAAACACAACCAGATCGAAACCATTGTGCCCGGAGTGCAGTCAGTAGTTTTTCCCGGCGCGCCAGAGGGATGGGTGTTTCCTGGCGACCCTGGGGTTCCACGAACTCTCGCTCCGATTCGATACAAGAACTTTGGCCCACGAGTGGGCATGGCGTATTCGCCCAACGGCGACAGTGGTATATCGCGCTTTCTTTTTGGGTCTTCCGGGAACAGCAGCATTCGAGCTGGATACGGGATCTTCTACACCGCTTTCGAGGATGCCACGAGCTTCAACGAAGTGGGCGATGCGCCATTCGGCTATTTCTATAGCAGTCCCGTCCCTACATTGTTTACGACTCCGTTCATAGATCGTGCCAGTGGAAAGCCGGAAGGTCAGCGGTTTCCTGTTCCGTTTCCTCCTCTGAATATAGGACCATCGCATCCCGATACTAGCATCGACTGGTCACAGTTCACTCCGATCTCTAGTTCGCCCGGCTTCTATCACAAGAACCGCGTACCTTATTCGGAAGATTACATGCTTTCATTCCAGCGCCAGTTCGGAGCCAATACGATGCTGAGCCTGAGCTATGTTGGAACCCAGGGCCACCGTCTGCTTGCTGACCTGGAATCCAATCCCGGTAATCCAGCGCTATGCCTTAGCCTCAGTAACCAGGGCTGCGGGCCGTTTGCCGAGGACGGCACGTATACGGTCGTCGGACAAACAATCAATTCGACGCGGACAGTGTTTCAGAACGGCCTGGGGAGCAATGGGCTTTTCGTCACCATGGCGAATTCTGCCTACAACGCATTAGAGCTGAGTCTGCGCCACACTAGTCAGCGTGCCGCCATCCTCGTGGCTTACACTTACAGCAAGGCGATGGACAACGCCTCCAGCTGGGGACCGGGCATAAGCGATGCCGGCGAGCAAATCAATCCGATAAACCCGAGGCTATCGAGGTCGCTCTCAGCTTTTGATCTGACCCATAATTTCGTCGTCAGCTACTCTTACATACTGCCCTTCGATAAACTCTTTTCCCCGAATAAGCTGACCAAGGGTTGGACTGTCACTGGTATTACGCGGTACGCAACCGGTTTCCCCATCACAATCAATGAACAGGATGACAACTCTCTTCTGGGAACATTCTGCACCGGTCCTACATGTTCCGTGGTGGACACGCCTAACTTCACACCCGGCTCGTTGAATTTTACTGATCCGCGCGCACGGGACGCTAACGGAAACCCAAAGCCGTATTTCAACACATCGTTGTTCAGCCTCGAAGCCGTCGGACAGCTCGGAAATTCCAATCGTCGCTTCTTTCACGGTCCGGGAAGCGCAACCTGGGATTTTGGCCTGTTGAAGGATCTGCCGTTGACCGAGTCTAAGAAGCTGGAATTCCGCGCTGAATTCTTCAACATCTTTAATCATGCCAATTTTGGTCTTCCGCAGGGTGACATTATCAACTCATCCTTTGGGTTCGTTACTTCGGCTGGCGACCCGCGTATCGGACAACTTGCGATCAAATTGCTGTTTTAGTTGATCGATAGGAGACTTCATGCCGGCGAATCACATTGCAAGCGGTCGTGCCCCCGTCGTCTCCAACGTTCAGCGCAGCGCCACAGCACGTCTTAAGAGAACCGTGAGCGCGCTTCTTATCTTCCTGGCGCTGATGCTGCCCGGCACTTTACCCTCGCTGACACGATTCTCCACGAAGGAACCGAGCAGCAGGTCGAATACTTTAATCAGCTTCAAAAGATCGCCTTGACTCAGACGCGTTTAAAAATTCCTCTTCTGGAGGACGAGGAAGGCACACATGGCGGCATGTTTTCCGGCGCAACAATTTTTCCCGAAGGACTCGCCCTCGGAAGCAGCTTCGACATGCCGCTCCTGCAGTCGGTCTACGCGGCTGCGGCCGGGGAATCGCGGGCTGTGGGAATACATGTTCTTTCGACTCTGGTTCTGGAACTCGATCGTGATCCCAGGATGGGGCGCAATGAAGAAGGTTACACCGAGGATCCGTATCTTGGTTCGCGCATCGCCGAAGCTATCGTGCGTGGAGCTCAAGGTCCCACCATCAATGCTGAGGACAGAGTAGTCGCATTGATAACGGATTTTCCCACCCAGAGTGAACCTCTGAGTGGCGTGGAACGTGGTGCGATCAACCTTTCTGAGAGAACTATTCGCGAGGATGTTCTCCCGCCTTGGATTTCGGCGATCACTAAGAACGGCGCCCTCGGCGTGATGGCTGGCTATCCTGAAATTGAAGATGTCCCCGCTCACGCTTCGGAGAAGTGGCTCAACGATGTGTTGCGGCAGGAACTCGGTTTCAAGGGGATTGTCGTCAGCGAAGGCGATGGCTTTGACACCCTGATCTATGAAGGTATTGTCCCAACCCAAAAGGAAGCCGGCATCCTCGGTCTGAAGGCAGGGGTCGACCTGAACATCACGTACGAGCCTGCCTATATGGGGCCGCTCATTGAGAATGTGCAAGAAGGCCGAGTCTCGATGGACCTTATTGATCGGGCGGTGCGACGAGTCCTGGAACTAAAGTTCCGCCTGGGACTATTCGAGCACCCGTACGTTGAGCTCGCCCGCGCTAGGCAGGTTATGCATTCGACGGAGCATCAGCAGCTTGCCCTAGATGCCGCCCGCGAGGGTATCGTCCTGTTAAAAAACGAAGGCAATCTTTTGCCCCTGAAGAAGAACCTGAAGTCGATTGCGGTCATCGGTCCGAACGCGGACAGCGGGTCAAATCTGTTCGGCGATTACTCGTCCCAGGTCGTTCTTCAACATGTCGACACAATTCTCGATGGCATCAAAGGCAGAGTCTCGCCTGCCACGCGCGTCGTTTACACCAAGGGGTGCGCCGTCAACGATCAAGACAAGAGTGGCTTTCAACGCGCCGTACAGGCGGCTAAGTAAGGGCTTGCCCGCTCCCACGGATGGCGAAGGCTATGACGTCGCGAGCCTGGATTTGACCGGCGTGCAGGAGGACCTCGTTAGGGCAATCCAAGCGACTGGCACACCCACGGTTCTGGTTCTGGTTAACGGACGGCCTCTTTCGGTCCGTTGGGAAGCAGAGCATGTCCCCGCAATTATCGAGGCTTGGGAACCAGGGGAACGTGGCGGGCAGGCGGTCGCGGACGTTCTGTTTGGCGATTACAACCCGAGCGGTCGTTTGGCGATCACCATTCCTCGAGGCGTGGGACAGTTGCCGGTGTATTACAACTACAGACCATCGAAGTCATATTGGATCAACGGCGGTTGGACCCATACCCAAGGTTATGTCGATATGCCCGGTACACCTCTTTATCCGTTCGGGTTTGGATTGAGTTATACGCAATTTCAATACAGCAATCTCCGCGTCGAACCGTCAGAGATCCGCACAGAGGGGGAGACGCGCGTGAGTGTTGATGTCGAGAACATGGGTAAGCGAGCTGGAGTGGAAACCGTTCAGCTTTACGTTCGCGAGCGTTTCACTCCGATAGCCACTCCCGTAAAACAATTGCGTGGCTTTGATCGCGTCGCGCTCGATCCCGGCCAGAAAAAGACAGTGAGCTTCACCCTGGGGCGAGAGGATTTGAAGTTGCTTAATCAAGATATGCGCTGGGTTGTGGTGCCGGGCACGTTCGACATCATGATAGGTAGATCTTCGGCAGACATCACGGCCAAAGCGACATTGGAGGTGAAACGTTCAAGCTTGGCCTATGAATAAATGGCCGGGCTCATGCGGGACGCGCCTGGCGTACGACGACCCTACCATCCAACCCTCTAATTCCTTGCGGCGGATGACCAGAACGAAGAGGCGGTGAATCGTGACGATAAAAGATAAACAAGCTCGGGCAAGCAATCCGAGAGCGGAAGCAGAAAAACTGGCGATCGAGGGAGGCGCGCCAGTGCGCACTGAACCGTTGCCGTTAGAGTTCCCCGGGGTTCACCACATGGATGAAGAAGAGGTTGAAGCGGCTGTCCGCGTGCTGCGAGACCGCTCGCCTTTTCGCTACTACGGCGTGAAGCTGCGTAACGAAGTTGAGCAGTTCGAGAAAGAATTTGCCGCACATCTCGGATTGCCTTATGCGGTCGCTGTCAGTAGTGGCACGGGAGCGCTCCACACCGCTTTGTCGGCACTGGGTGTTGGTCCTGGGCAAGAGATCATTGTGCCAGCCTACATGTGGGTTGCGGTCGCATCTGCGGTCGTGAATCTCGGCGCGATTCCGATTCTGGTGGATATTGACGACACCTTCGGTATGGATCCTGAAGATTTGCTGCGGCGCATAACCTCGCGAACCCGGGGCATTATCGCTGTCCACATGAGTGGCGCTCCCTTAAATGTGACTCCGATCGCAAAGATTGCTCGCGAGGGCGGCCTCTTTCTGCTGGAAGACTGCGCGCAAGCAAATGGCGCCAGCATTGGGGGCCAAAAGGTGGGGACGTTCGGCGACATGGCAGTCTTCAGCTTTCAGATGAATAAGAATATGACCTCTGGCGAGGGCGGGTGTATCGTCACGCGCAACTTGCAACTCTACCATCGCGCTGTTGCCTGTCACGATCTCGGTTACGCTCGCGATGAACAGGGGCGGCTGATGTTTGATGATCCTGATTTGTGCGTGTGGGGAAGAGGATATCGACTTGACGAACTTCGTGGAGCTGTCCTTCGGGTGCAGTTGAGAAAAATGCCAACCATCATCGAAAGGATGCGAAATAGCAAGTACCGAATCCGGCAAGCTCTCGAGACCCTCTCCCTAGTAAGACTGCGCCGAATCATCGATCCCGCTGGCGATACCGGGGCATTTCTGATAACGATCTATGAGAATGCCACGATTGCCAAGGAAGTGAATCATGCGTTACGCGCCGAAGGGATCACCACCTACCCCCAGGGCGTTTCGAATATAAGGATGACAGAGTGGGGTCTCCATCTTTATTACAATATCGTGAGTCTCGTCACGAGGCGGAGTGTTGACAAGCTAGGTTTTCCCTGGAACCTCGTTGAAAACGCAGGTTCAGAGATGCGATACGAGAAGGGCACTTGTCCAGTTGCCGATGGTCTCTTCGAGCGAAGCATAATCATGTCCATCCCTTCGTGTCTCAGCTCAGAAGAAGAAGCCGACATAATCCACGCTTTCAAGAAGGTGCTGACCCAGTACTGCGGGAAGGTGACACTCACGCGTACCGTGTAGGCGTACCATTTCGTGTGTCGATGAGGACATATATCCATTTGGCCTGGAACTTCAATAACTAGGATTACGCCAGTATCGATATAGTAACCGCATCACAGCAGTGGTTATTGAATGGGAATCAGCGACTCAACAATCCATGCATGGACAGCTAGATGGATGGGATACAACAGTCTAGTCTAACAGCAGCAGGATAGTGGGAGGGACCATGGATAGATGCTCGTGCCGACAGAAGAGCCTTTGCTACTTCTGGCTTGCTGTTCTTATGCGTTATTGCGAACCGGCAAGGTTCGTGCGCGGCGAGCATGGCGGCCCTGCTTGCTGTTGACCCCAAACCCTACCGAGTCTTGCTTCTGGTCGAACACCGGAGCGACCGTTAGGACTCGTGGTAAGTAGCGATGCCGACATGAGGAGAACGACCCGAAAATCGGGCAGGAGCCAATGCTGGAAACCGTGAGCTACCGTGCTCCGGACTACGACGACATGAAGCCACATCTGTGGACCTTTTTCCAGGCGGTACGTTCGCGCAAGCCGGTGGTCGCGGATGCGGTGTTCGGTCATCCGCGGCCCTGGCGTGTCATATGTCGAATGAGTCGTATTTTCGCAAGAGTTCTGTGTCTTGGGACGAGGTCTCCAAAAGCATCAAGAACTGACCCGTCCCGCCGCGCCCATCTTCGTTAGACTCTGCCGCCGGAGGTGGAAACTTGAATAAGACAAAAGTTCGGTGGTTGATTGTAAGTGTACTTGCGTTAACTCCTAGCATTGCCTTGGCGCAGGATACAGCGTTACTGACGGGTGCAATAAGAGACCCATCCGGGGCGGTCGTTTCCGGTGCTGGCGTTACTGTGAAAAATCGGGCCAACGGTCTGGTCCGCGAACTGAACACCAATTCGTCCGGCGAATACCTGGCCGCCGCTCTGCCGCCGGGGCAGTACGACGTCACCGTAACCGCTCCAGGGTTTCGCCGGTTTCAAGCCGAGAACGTCACGCTGCGGGTCGCTCAAAAAGCCCGCATCGATGTCACATTACAAGTGGGGAGCGTCGCCAGCCAAGTCACCGTTCAAGGCGAAGGCCTGGCCCAGGTAAATCTAGAGTCCTCGGAACTGGCCGGTACGATTACGAGCAAGGAGTTGACCCAACTTCAACTGAATGGTCGCAACTTCACCCAGTTAGTGACACTCGTACCCGGTGTGAGCAACCAAACTGGACAAGATGAGGGGACGGTGGGAGTACAGGGCAACGTCAACTACAGCATCAATGGCGGCCGAATTGAAAACAACAACTGGGAGGTTGACGGCGGTGACATCATGGACAATGGCAGTAACGAAACCCTGAATGTCTATCCAAGCATCGAGGCCATTGCTGAAGTACGCGTACTGACCTCCAACTACGGCGCACAATATGGCCGCAATGCTTCCGGCACGATCGAGGTCGAAACCAAATCGGGAACCAATGACTTCCACGGCTCAGCTTACGAGTTCTTGCGCAACGAAGCGTTCAATGCACATAACTATTTTGACCTGCCGGGAACGGCAAAGGCGCCGTACAAAAAGCACGACTTCGGTTATACGTTGGGTGGCCCGATCTGGAAGAACCACACGTTCTTCTTCTGGTCTGAAGAATGGCGGCGTGAAAACGTTCCGCAGAATTTCTTCGTCCCGGTTCCCTCGGTGGCAAACCGGCAAGGCGATTTCAATGATGTTTGTAGCGTACCAAGTGCAACCGATTGTCCGTTCGATCCGAACACAGGAAATCCTTTCCCCAACAATGAATTGCCTTTCATCGATCCCAACGGGCAGGTTCTGCTCGGCATGATTCCTGAACCGACGACTGGATCGGGAACGAATTCTTTCTTCGCGGCCGCGGTTGGCGAGCCGATCCGTTGGCGCGAGGAGTTATTGCGCGTTGATCACGACATCAACTCGAAGCTGCGGGCGACATTCCGCTTTATTCACGATTCCTGGGACACCACTAACGCCACGGTCACTTGGGGAGGAGAGAGCTTTCCAACTATCGGGTCACACTTTATTGGGCCGGGCGTAAGTATTGTTTCAAGGTTGACCGCGACTATCTCGCCGACGTTGCTGAATGAGTTCGTGGCCAGCTACACGACCGACCACATCAAGCAGTTGAACACGCATCCTGAGGTGTGGACACGCGGCAGTAATTTCACGATGACTGGTTTGTTCCCCAACTTTGGAGGAAAATTGCCCGATTTCTGCACGTCCACCAACGGGGCTTACGGCGGCGGATTCTGCGAGGGGCCTACCGCATTCCCTTGGTTCAACTCCAATCCCACGTATACTTTTCGCGACAACGTCACTAAGAGTCTGGGCAAGCACAACCTGCAGTTTGGCGGATACTTTGTCGCAGCGCAGAAGAACGAGATGGCGTACGTTGATGTCGAAGGGGACCTTAGCTTCGACACCAGTTTCCCGGTTTCCAGCGGTAATGCCTTTGCCGACCTGCTGATGGGAAACATCGCGAGCTACACGCAAGATAGCGCGCAGCCGAAGTATTACCTACGCTACAAAATGTTTGAGCCCTACATCCAGGACGATTTTCACATCGCCAAACACTTCACTCTGAATCTTGGGCTACGCATAAGTTTTTTCGGCACTTACTTTGATCGTAGCAAACAGGTCTACAACTGGGACCCCGCGGCTTACGATCCCAGCATCGCTCCCAAGATTGATGTGACGGGCGATGTCACCACTCAAGAAGGTGCCCTTATTCTTACGCCGGGGACGTCGGCCTTTGACGGCATGGTGCGATGTGGAGCCCCCGGTATTCCCCGGGGTTGCGTGAAGGCACGATTCGTGAACCCGGCGCCGCGTGTGGGATTTGCCTGGGACCCCTTCGGCACCGGCAAAACCTCAATCCGCGCCGCTTACGGAATCTTCTTCGATCATACTAACGGCGAAGAAGCCAACGCGGAAAATCTGGAAGGCACGCCGCCCCTGGTGCAGGAGCCCACCCAATACAACGTCACCGGTTACACCAATATCGGGGGCGGACAAGGATTACTTTTCCCGCTGTCTTCGATTTCCATCCCTGATCATGGGCGCTGGCCTTACGTTCAACAGTGGCACCTGGATGCGCAGCGCGATCTAATCAAGAATGCTGTGGCTACACTTTCCTATGTGGGCAGCAAGGGGACGAACCTGACCTTGCAACGAGAATTTAATCAAGTGCCAACATTGCCCGAGTCGCTGAATCCCTTTTTACGAGGCCAGCCCATCACAGATAACATCTGCGGATCGCAGGGCGGGACTCCTCTCCATCCTACGTTCAGTGTGAACAACAAGACGGTAAAAGGTCAGCCCGCGATCAACCTGGCGGTCGCGTGCGGGAACGACCCCAATCCATTTCGCAGCCAATACCTCAGCCTGGGAAGCATCGAGCGCGTGGAATCTGTCGCGAACTCTAACTACAATGCTTTGCAATTTTCACTTCGCAAAACCAGCGGCCCGCTCACTTTGGGTGTGGCTTACACTTACAGCCACTCCTTCGATGACTCGTCGGACAAATTTGACAGCAACTTTGTCGATTCCACGAATATTAGGAAAAACTACGCCAGCTCCAATTTTGACCAGCGACATATTTTGACTGCAAGCTGGGTTTACGATCTGCCGTTCTTCCAAACTGCCGGCTTGTCTCGCAGTGTTCTCGGCGGATGGCAATTCGCCGGTATTATGACTGCACAAAGTGGCACCCCGTTCTCGGTAATCAACGGCGTTTTCGGCGACAGCGCAGGCGTAGCCAACGGAGCGGGCACAGGCTCATATGCTGATCTGATCGGTGATCCACAGGCCGTGCCTGCCGACAAATTTTCTTCCGATCCTGCCATTAAAGGACTGCTTCTCTTCAATCCCGACGCCTACGCGCAAACTCGCGGCCTGACTTTTGGCAACTCAGGTCGAAACAGCTTGAACATGCCTCACCGCACCAACTTCGATATGTCGCTATACAAGACCTTCAAACCGACGGAGAGGCTCAACGTGCAATTCCGGGCTGAGGGATTCAATGTCTTCAATCACACGCAGTGGTCGGCGCTGAACACCGGTGTGGGCGCCGACAACTTCATGCGGGCTAGCGCCGCGCACTTGGCACGAGTCTTGCAGTTTGCACTCAAGCTGACCTTCTGAGATGCGGAGGCAAATGGAACCCGACTCGAACTCCGTATGCCGACAGCGATTTGGCCATCGCGTGAGTGCGAACAGACCAAACTGCAAGCAAAGAATGCAACGGCTAGTAGGGAGTGGAATGCAGAGAATTTCATAATGCCATAGTGATACATCGCTAAACAACTGGCGCAAACAGCCTTTACATCACGACCCGGTTAATGGCGGGGAAATGTCCGCATGGCCCCACACCGACCAGCTCACGAGAGTAACAACCCACGTAGCAGTCCGCTTTTGCAGTATCCACAGATGGCTTCCGAGGGCTCGTCCGGGAGTCGAGTCTTCCGACGACGAGAAAGTAGTTCGGTAGTTTGCGGTCAAGTACGCTCTTCGACAAGGCGATGCTTTGGGAATTGCTGGACGTGGAACGAAATCCCATGGACTTGGTCGAAGTCAAGGGCATCAGCAAGCGCAAGAAACGCCCACGCATTCTCCAGGTGAAGGATGCTTGGCAAATACTCGACGAGATGATTCACCCTTACCGAACCATCGTGCTGATTGCACTGTGCTTCGGTTTGCGGATCAGCGAGATCCTGGGCTTGCGTTGGACGGACTTCGATTTCAAGAGATCGGTGGTTCTGATCCAACGCTCTGCGGTCGGAAAGCTTCCTTTGTGTTTGACGGCAGCATTGGCAGCTTGATTGAGAATGCGGCGCATTTGACGGTTATCCTTCGGCGAGCGTTTGCTGCGGTTCACGCCTGCGCTCTCCTCTTCGCCCGGGCATGCTCCTACCCACGAGACCAGATTCTTGGCGGAAGCGAAGGTCGCTGCCTTGGCACCCACCTCGGCAATGATCTGTTGCGCCGA
>WNGJ01009239.1_pt1 | contig 10502 bp, 8 predicted proteins | sample 5400611 | NCBI WGS metagenome assembly WNGJ01 (sample SAMN13153375, study PRJNA577476) | soil metagenome | isolation source: 40 cm soil or saprolite under Garry oak tree replicate 1 | place: USA:California | collected 2016-06-15
TGTCATTCCGAGGGCGGTTTTTGCCCGAGGAATCTGCTTTTTTCCTGGATTTTGGCGAAAAGCAGATTCCTCGCCCCGAAGGTTCGGGGCTCGGAATGACATGCGGGAGACTTTTTCAGCAGCCTGTTAGGCTTCGGGATTCTTCGAGTCGTGCACCTTTTCTGTGTGACGCTCTGTGTCGGTGGCAGATTTCCCCCGGGTTCTTGCCGGGGCGAGGCCGAAGCGAGCGGCTTTTTCGCGGTCCAGGATGGCGCCGCAGGCGCGGCAGACAGCCACGCCGGGCTTGATGCGCTCCGCACAGACGGGACATTCGATGGTCGGCTTGGGATCATAGAGCCAGGGCTTTTCGAGGGCGAGCTGGCGCGCGGCGCGGCGCTCGAGATCGGTGATGAACATGGGATTGTGCGAACGCTCCCACTCGAGATCGGCGGCGGCAACGAGCTTTTCTTGAAATTCGCGCAGGCGGCGGCGCGCGTCGGCGAGCTCGGCATCGGTGGGCGAATCGCCCGCGGCGACAAAAACGCCGTGAAAACTTCCCTCCCCCGAATCGCTGTTCAGCTCGCGCGCCAGATCGTCGGCGATTTCGCGCGCGGAGATGGCGAATTCCATGGTGCGCTTGTCGCCAAGATCGATCACGCCCGTGCAGCCGCGAATGCGCGTGACGGCATAGGGCTCACCGGCCGCGGGCGACTGGATCTGGAGCGAGCCGAAATAGGTGCGGTGGCGCGGCGGCCATATTTCCGGAGAAATGCTCACCAATGAGACAGCGTCTTGTGTTACGGGCATGGTTAATCCCCTTGGGCGCGCTTGAAGCGCGACCATCCTTTCGTTTTCTGTAGTTTTTTGTAGCTCAGGCCTTTAGGCCTGAGGTTTTTCCCCCGATGGCCGCGTAGCAAATATGTTCGCAAAAAGCCTCACCCCTAAAGGGGTGAGCTACAGGACGATCGCACTGGCTTTTGTAGGGGCACGATATATCGTGCCCCTACAGCAACAGGTTCCATCGCGTAGCCCGCATGGGCGCAGGTCGTGCTTCTAGCACGCTGGAAGCGTGACGTGCCCCTACTGCATGCGATATTGCACGACGACGTTGGCGTCGGCGGGGCTTGTGGTGCAGCCTGCCGCGGCCGTTTGCACGGCCACAGTGATGGCGGAGCCGACGGCGTAGTTCTGCGAAATCGCGCCGCTGGAGTTTGCCGCCGCGGAAATCGTGACGTTGACGGGCGCGGTTCCATCCGTCAGGCGCACAACGGCGTTGGTCGAGCAGCCGCTTGGAGCGGTTTTTGCCTGGACTTCCACGCGCGTGACGGTGACGGCCTTATCAAGCGTCCAGGTGGCTCCGGTCCAGGCGGAGGTCAGCACGCCGGGAAGAAAAACGTTCTGCTCGGCGCGCGGCGCCGCGGAAATGTTTTCGCCGACAAGCTGCAACTGCCCCGCCGGCTTCAGCTTCCAGAGCCCCGCATTCGTGAAGTTCGCCACCGAGGCTCCGGCCGGCAGCGTGGTCAGGTTGAACGAGGTGACGTTGCCGACGTTGTGCTGCACGAAGCAGCCGCACGCCCCGTTCACGGGACCGAAACCGTCCCCAATCCAGATGTCGTAGCTCGCCGCTCCGGTGACTGCCGTCCAGGTAATCGCGCAGGTCTGGTTGCCCGTGGAAGTGGCGCAAGCGGTTGCCGAAGGCGGGCCGAGAACCGTGCTGCCGGGCGAGTTCAGACCGATGCTGGCGCTGGCGGCGCCATCGGCGTCGAGCGCGGCGATGGCGAAGAAATAGTTGTGCCCGGCGGCCAGCGAGCCGCCCGCGGCAACCGTGGCCGTCGGCGCTGCCGGCTTCGAGAGAGGCGCCAAGACGTTCCCGCCGGTGTAAATCGTCGTGAGGTTGTGGCTGTCGTAGAAACCTGCCTGGAGCAACGTGTAGGTCGTCGAGCCGACGCCGGCTACGGTGCCGATCGGCGTGGCGTCCAGGGTGAGAGCAGACGGATTGCCGACGACGAAGGGCATGTTCGAGTTGACCGCCGTGGAGGCGACAATCTTCAGGAATTGCAGGTTGCCGGAGTTCGACGTGTCGATCATCGGCGTGGCGGAACCTCCGGCGAAGTCCGCGACGTCCACGTTCTGGATGTACGTGTCGCCGGTAAACTGACCGGACATATCCACGCGCATGATCGGCGTCCGGCCGCTCTCATACACCGTCTTGACGATCTGCCAGTTATTCCCTCCGATGGGGCTTGGGGAGGACCTGGGGCGGTTATCAATCAGCACGCCCGCGCCGCCGAACCAGCAGTCCGTGAAATAGCCGATGCCGGGTACTTGCGGATTCGTGGCGTAATTGGCGTCGGTGAAGCGCACGGCGTAGGGCGTTCCAAACGCCGCGTTCTCCATGTTGAAACCGGTGCGGTCGAAATAGAAGCCGAAGCCGCCCTGGATGCGCACGGCCTGCCCCGTACCCATGGTGAAGTACGCGTTATCGAACACAAAGTCCGTCGAGCCCGACCCGTCGGTGCCCTCATCGGCGGCGAAGCCGACCGCCTGGTTGGCAAGCACATAGATGTTCACGCGCCGCAGGACCACGTTCGACCGCGTGACCGGCGCGAAGAACACCGGGTAGGCAACGCCATTCGAGTTGGACCCCTGGATCATGGCGTACTCGCCCTTGCCGAATGAAGGCGACTGCGTGGGAAGACTGCCCGGCACACCCTCGAAAACGCTGTTGCTTGCTACCACGATGGGCTGCGAATTGTTGAACGCTCCGGCGATGAGATATTTCACCGCGCCGACGGGAGGGGCGGGCATCACCCAGGCGCTGTTGATGGCATAGGCGCTGGCGCTTCCCGCGTTCGGAATATAAACGATGCCGCTATTGTTCCCGGCCACGGCGGCTGCCTGGGCCGCGTTGAGCGCGGGCACGTTGTCGTGAAGCACCTTCGCGCTGGACACGGTTGTCCCGGCGTTTACGGCGAGCGTCAGCGTGGTCGTGCCGCCGCCGCTGGAGATGGTCGTGGCCAGATAGCCGGCTTGGGCGCTCGCCGGCGGCGTTGTGGGCACGTACGTTGGCTGCCCGCTTGCGAGTCCGACGCCGAAATCCTCGTAGTAACCGTCCACTCCGGGCATCACACCGGCGAGGGACCCATTGCGGTAAATCCAGCAGCGCAGTTCGTTGTTGAAGAAGTTCGTGGGAACGGCCCACGTCACCTGGTTGTAAGCCAGCCCCTGCAACGTCGCGGTTCCGCTGGTCGAGGTTACGTCCGGCGCGGTCGCCTGGCTGATGGTAAAAGTCGTCGCCGCGGGCGCGGATGCGACAATGAACGAACCATCGAAGGATCCGTCGGCGATGCCGGTCACGTTGACGGGAAAACCAACTTGAAGATTGTGCGCCGTGGACGTGGTGTAGGTCGTCACGCCGCCGGCGCGCGACCAGGAGCTGATGGTGATGCTTGGCTCGACGCCGAGCGCCGCCGGGCCAACCGTCGTCGAGCCGGTTGCGCTTGCCGCCGTGAGGCCGCCCTTGTAGTCCTCGCACGCCACCTGGTAGTTGTACGTCGTCGCGCCGTTCACGGCCGCGCCGAGCGGCGTCACCACGGGCGTGCCGGGCGTGCCGAGGACGGTCGCGGAGCCCGCGCCGTAAACGACGATTCCCTGCCCGTTGGCGAAATCCTGGGCCGCGGCCAGCGTCAGTGTGGACGTTCCGCTGGTGATGCTGCCGGTTGTGCTTTGCGAGGAGGCCACGCCGCCGTAGCGCGTGATGTCAAACCACGGGTTCGGCCCTTTGTGGTGCACATCGGCATCGAAATTTTGCGCCGCAGTGAAGGTGTTCGTGACGTTGGTCTGCGCGCCGGTGGTGTTGGCGACCGGCCCGATCTCCGTGCCGGTTTCGTCCTTGTAATAGAGGCGCTTGTCGCTCGTTTTCGTGTACAGATTCACGGTACCCGTGGAGGCGGCGCCGGGCGCGGCCGATTGATTCGCGAGGTTGAGCGTGCCGCCAGCGAGCGCGCCCGCGACGCTGGCATTCCCGGTGACGCTCAGGTTGCCGGTGAGGTTCAGGGAGAACGCGTTGATGGCGCCGGTGCTCGAGACGCTCGAGAAATTCGGCGCGGTGGGATCGCTCGGGAGGATGACGTTCGGGATCTGCCGCGTGGTGATGCCCGGGCCGGAGATTTCGATTTCGTATTTGCCGGGCGCGGCGTAGAAGGAATAGTTGCCGAGGCCGTCGCTGGTGGTGGGGTTGGCGAGCGCCTGGGTCAGCGCGGCGTCGGAATAGATGAGCGCGAGCGGAGTGCAAGGCTGGCCGGTGGCGGGCATCAGGCAGACGCGCACCGTCGCTCCGGCGAGCGGCACGCCGCGCGAATTGAACACGATGTCGTCCTTGCGCGAGCCCTGCGCGTGCGCCGGCGCGACAATGCCCGGCCAGAGATGCAGCGCGAGCGCCAGAATGGCCCAGAAAAACGGCATTGCTTTAGCGCCCGCCTTGGCGGGCGATGCGATTTTCGATCGTATCATGCGTGCGCCTCACGCTGACTTTGTAGCTCACCCCTTCAGGGGTGAGGGTTTTTCCCGTTCAACGGTTCGGCTGTCGCCGCCGGCCGAAACCGCCTCAGGCCTAAAGGCCTGAGCTACAGCTACAGCGGCGCCGGGATAAATTTCGGTCTGAGTTACAGCAGCTTGCGGGCGGTGATGGAGAGTTGGACGATGTCGCTGGTGACGCTGGCGGGATAGGCGCCGGCCGTGATTTCCGTTCCGCCGCCGAGAAAGCATTTCAGCTTCCAGTTGTTCAGCGCGCTTCCCTGCACCGGAATGTAATAGCCGCTGTTGCCGTTTTGCGATTCGCCGAAGGCCTGGATGATCTGCGTGCTGGGAATTTTGTCGGCGACGGTGGTGAAGTCAAGCGTATCGCCGCCGGTGGGATAGCTTCCCGAAAAAGTCAGCGTGGCGATGGCGTAGACAAAGTTGCTGGCGCTCGAATCCACGTTATTGGGCAAAAGTGAAATCGTGATGGGCATGGGTGTATCTCCTAAAGAGCCTGGAGGGGCAATAAGAATCGGCAGGGCTGGTACTCGTAAGACTTGTCTCTGTAGGGGCGCAGCATGCTGCGCCCCTACAAGGAAGGCCGCTGCTTTGTAGGGGCACGATATATCGTGCCCCTACATTCAAAATGGCGTGTAGCCGGAACGCGAAGAATACGGGCGGCGGCGGTGCCCGCTTTGCTGTTCGCGGCGCACGGCCTGCGAGACGAGGTCTTCGACGGCATCGCTCGCGGCGTCGTCCCACTTTTGCGCCAGCGGCGACCCCCGCGCCCACGCCGCCAGGGCCGCCGCGCCGTACGCGATGGCTTCCTGCGCGTTGCGCACGAGCACGGGCGAAGTCGCGTCGGTGAGGTCGGGATAGGCTTTCAGGTAACGGATGCGGACCTGCGTGTCCTGCGTGGCGCCGAGAAGATAGATGCCGTCGGCGCGCCATTCCCAGACGCTGAGCGTGACGTTCTGCACGCGCGAGGGCAAACCGTCGTGGTGCGAGAGGTCCACCATCTCGACAAAATCCTGCGTCGAGCCGCTGGGGCGTTCCCAGAGCTTCAGCGGCACGATGAGGTCGGTGGGGAGCTGATTCGGCGGCGCGGTCGAGTCGGTAATGGAAACTTGCGCGGACGGATCCGGCACGGCGACCGCGGGGACGACGGCGGTGAAATTGTCGGTGAGGAATCCGCCCGCGCCGGTGTTGGCGAGCGCGCGCTGCACCGAGCGGTACGCGGCGTTCACGTAGGGCAGCAGGACCGCGTCGGTGAAGAGGTTGCCCTGCGAATCGTTCAACAGCGAGCGCACGAGCGCCGTGATTTGGCCGGCAGTGTTGTACGCGGATGAGCCGACGACGGGCATGAAAATTCCTCGGTACGGAGAAGTTTTTCTTCGTAGGGGTGCAGCATGCTGCGCCCCTACCAAGGCGACCTAAACGGAGCTATTCTGTGGGCAGGGGCGATTTTTGAAGATACGCGGCGACGCCGATGACGGCGTTGATCAACGCGGCGGCTGCGGCGATTTTGAGCGTCGCGCCGATCCCTGCTTGTAAATTGAAGTGCTGCGGATCGATGCCGACGGCCGCGAAGCCGGTGAGCACGCCGCCGGCGGCGCCGCTGATGGCCGCGGCGAGTATGCCCTTAAGCCAGATTTCGATTCTCGTCATATTCCCTTTGTAGGGGCGCAACACGTTGCGCGCCGGCTTGCCGCCAAGTTCAGCGATATGCCGTCTGTGGTCCCGTTGACTTGTGACGACCTGCAGAGCGGTAGGCCAAGGTGTTTGGGGCGCAGCATGCTGCGCCCCTACAAGACTGTCACGAAAGGCTGCTTGTGGAGGGCGGGCACGTCGTCGAGGATGCTGTACGCCCGGGCGTCGAATTCGCGGTCGTTGTGGCGTTCGCGCGCTTCGAGCGCGACGCGGCGCGTGACGCGCGGCTGCTGGCGCGACCATTCGATGGCCTGCGCGATCCGCTCCGCCACCGTTGGCGTGAGCTGAACGAACTCGCCTTGAGAATCCTCGACCGTGAAGCAATGCTCGTAGTCGCCGCGCGAAGGATACGGCCCAAGCGCCGGAATGCTGCGGCCGCCTGCGAGCTCGACGGTCTGCGCGTACCAGGCGCGGGGCGAGCCGTAGACTTCCGGCGGCACCCAGCGCTCGATGTGCCAGCGATTGAGCTGGGGATACTTCGGCTCCAATCGTAAGTCAATGCGCTCTCGCAACAGAGCGCCATGCGCGTCGCGCTCCTCGAATTTTCCGCCAATCCACGCGAGGCGGTTCCAGCCCCACACGGCGCGGTAATTCGGTTCACCGAAGAGGTTGCGCCCGCCGGCTTGTTCGAGACGTTGCGCGACGTTTTCCGGTGTCTCGTGGGTCTCGCGCAGGACGATAATTCGCGAATAGAGAAAAAGCCGTGTAGGGGCACGATATATCGTGCCCCTACAGTTGCCGCTTTTGCGAACCACGACCCGCTGAGCCAATGAGAATTCCTCCCACGCAATGCCGAGAACAAAGCCAGCGAAGGTTGCGGCCTCGGTTGTAGGGGCGCAGCATGCTGCGCCCCTACAAAGAGAGAGCTGCCCCGATGGCTAATAGCCGCTCGGGCGGGCCAGTGTGTCGACGAAAGCGCCGCTGCGCGGCGAATCGCTCCACACCTGGAACGCCGTGTCGAAGTAGAAGATGTAAGACGCGGCGAGGCCGCCGGAGGCGCCGTAAATGGGGAAGACCGTGTTTCCGTTGACCTCGAAGAAGTCAATGTCCTTGAGCACGGCGCGGCCCCAGTGCGAAAGGTCGAGGAAGTCCACGCGGGTTTGATCGGCGTTGACGCTGGACTTGATGGGGATGCCGCTCATCGTTTTGCGCCCGCTGAAGAGCAAGTCGAGATCGTCCGCCTTCCCTCCGCCGCCTTCCTTGATGATCTGGCTGACGGTGATGCCGAGATTTTCCCAGGCGTGCTCCTGCTCGACGGCCATGTAGGCGATGAGCTTGGCGAGATGGTTGATGCCCAACGCCTTGCGCACTTTGTTGATGGCCAGGCGCACGTTCGACGGTGTGAGCGCCGCATTTCCTGCATTGACGCGCGGCGTGGCGAGCTGCACGGGATAGGTGGCGCGGTTCAGGTTGAGCCAGGTGCCGGTGGTCGCGTTGTTCTGGTGATACTTGATGCCGAAGAGCGAGACGGGCTGCGCGCCGCTGAGGCCGTCGTGAACGAGCACGTCCGTGGCGATGGTGCCGGCGGGGAGCACGTCCACGGTGATGGTCTGCGTCGAGCTGATGGGGTCGGCGGCGGTGACGTTGGCTGTGCCGCGATTGGTGGTCAAGGTGGTGTCGTACACCTGGACCGTCTGGCCCACGTAAACGAGCGCGGCGCCGCTGGGCACGGCCATCGTCAGCGTAGTGCCGCTGATCGAGTTGATCGTGCCGAGGACGCCGTTGCCGCCGGTCTGCATCAGCTTGTCGAGGAAGGCGCGGAACTGCTTCATGCCGTTCGCGACTTCGCGCTTGGCGGCGTTTTCGACGGCGCGCTCGCGGCCGGCAGTGGCGTATTCGACGAGCTTGGTGATCTCAATCGCGAAGCGGAAGAAGATCGGCGAGATGGTGGCCACGTCGTACTGCGTGCCCGAACCGCGGCCCAAGTCGCCGCCGTCGGCGTTGTAGCTGCCCGCCTTGCCGCCGGGATTGACCTGCAGCGGCAGGCGCATGGCGCGGTTGGACACCTTTTCGACGTCGCCGCGCTGCTGGATCATGGTGAGAAGAATATCGTCGCGCTCGTAGAGCAGGGGCACTTTGTCGCGCACCTTTTCGAGCTGCAACGCGACGACGTTGGCGTTGTTCTGTGCTGGCATTCGGTTTTCTCCTTAGAAGTGGTTGCGGGAAGATTTTGTAGAGGCGGCCCTTCAGGGCCGCAGCCGGGCTGAAGCCCGGCCTCTACAGGACTCACATATCGAGGATTTGCTCGTCGCTGAGCTTGCGGTAATCGATCGGCTTGGGCGGGCGCGACGGCGCACGCGCGTTGCCGGGAACAGCGGATGCGGGCTCGACTTCGCGGCGAGACGCGGCTGCTTCCGTTTTTTGCGTGCGCGCGCGATGCGCGGCGAGCGCCGTCTGCGTCCAATCGTTCAGCACGCGGCGCGCGGCGCCGGGGACAAGCTGCTTTGCGCGTTCGCCGATCAGGCGCACGACTTGCGCGCGGGAAGCGTCGTCGAAGTGCGCGGTGCGCATTCCGGCCTCGCCGGGACGCTTCCCCGAAATGATCTGCGCCACCTGTTCGGCGAGCTGGCGGTCGTTCTTCAGTGCAGCCTCGACATCTTTGCGCACGGCGTCGGTCAAACGGCCTTGTAGGGGCACGATATGTCGCGCTTCGAGCGCGCCTGTGAATCGTGCCCCTACATCCCCTCTCTCATCGCTCCTCTTCAAATTCGGTAAGGCCTGCTCGAGGACGCGCGAAATGGCTCCGCCAACGTCGTGGTCGAGCTCTTCATTCGCAGCCTTCTCAAAGGCGGCGTAGGCTGCCATGCGCACTTCGTTGGCCGAGGTGTTGCCAAGCTGGGGCGCAGCATGCTGCGCCCCTACAGGCACAGAGCCGCCCGTGGCGCCGGTGCGTTCCAGCGCGCGCAGGCCGGCGAAAACCATTTCGCGGAACGCGGCGGGATCCTGTTGCAAGAGAGTTTGCGCGAGCTGCTCGCGCGCGGTGGCGGCTTCTTCGGGCGATTTGCCGGCAGAGCCAAAGTAGAGGCCATCAATCTGTTCGAGCTGGCGGGAACGGTCGGCGGCGGCGCGCGCGTCATCCGGTTTGGCGAAAACGCCGCGATACGCCGCGGCCTGTTCCCTTTCCTGCTGGATGCCCTGCCAGAAGTTGCGCGCCTCTTCGCCGTTCCAGGGATCGTTCATGCGGTCGGCGAGCCATTTTGGAGGCGGGGCGTTGTAGCTCACCCCTTCAGGGGTGAGGGGTTTCTCAGCGTTGCCCATCGCCGCGTCCGGCGAAGAAAAATCCTCAGGCCTAAAGGCCTGAGCTACAGCATCCGGCATCGCGCCGAGTAGGGGCGCAGGTCGTGCTTCAAGCACGCTAGAAGCGTGACGCGCCCCTACAGCCGAGGACGCGGACAATTGCGGAACAATGGGCGCGCTCGAGGAAGCGGGCATTTCCGGCTCGATCTCCAGGATCTGCTCGTCGCTCAGGGCGTGGAGGTCGTGGAGAGTGTCTTCGCCGTTCGGCGGTGACACTGCGTTTGGTGAAGCGAGCGTTTGGGTCTGCATCATATTCCTGTCCGATCGCGTAGCGATCGACAATCCATCCAATGGTGCGGCATCCGTAGGGGCACGATCCCGACAGGAACGGGACAGGTATATCGTGCCCCTACAAAAGCCGACCTGTCCCGTGTAGAAATAGATCAGGAGGCGCCGGGCCCTCGCAGAGCGCGGAGGTGGGCTTCGGCGTGGGCGCGGACGTTGGCGAAGCCGGCGGGATTGGTCATGCGCGCGGCCTGGCCGGCGTCGGAGTTGGCCCAGCGCTTGCACTCCTCGAATTCGACGGCGTGATCGTCGAGCAATTCATCTACAGGCACGGAGGGGAGCAACAGAATCTGTGATTCGTGATTCGTGACTCGTGATTCGTGGGCTGCCGGCGACGATGCGTCTTGCCCGCTGTAGCTCACCCCTTCAGGGGTGAGGGGTTTCTGTTCGCCGGTTGGGAGCGTGCCGCCGATCGGAACACCCTCAGGCCTAAAGGCCTGAGCTACAGCATCCGGCATCGTGCCGAGTAGGGGCGCAGCATGCTGCGCCCCTACAGCCGAGGGCGCGGACAATTGCAGAACGATGGGTGCGCTCGAGAGGAGCTGCTGGATTTCGCGCAACTGCTTGTTGCGGGAGTCTTCGCCGGGAATGACCATCTCGCTCAGGCCGAGCACGTTTTTCATGTAGCCGAGATTGGCGGGCTCGGTGAGCGCGCGCTGGATGACGGGATCGTTGATGGCGAAAAGCTGCGTCAGGACGCCGCGCTGCTGCGA
>WNGJ01012401.1_pt1 | contig 10501 bp, 7 predicted proteins | sample 5400611 | NCBI WGS metagenome assembly WNGJ01 (sample SAMN13153375, study PRJNA577476) | soil metagenome | isolation source: 40 cm soil or saprolite under Garry oak tree replicate 1 | place: USA:California | collected 2016-06-15
GGTCGTTGCTCTGTTCGCTGATCGGAATGACCGAGACGGCGTAAGGTTCCACTTTCACTTTGAGCCCGGCCTGGTTCGCGATATAACGCAGCGCTTCACCCAACGGAATTTGGTTAAGGGTAAGTGTGATACGCGGCTCCGCTACCGCTGCTGCGGCAACCACCGGTCGAGTAACAACTGGCCGCGCGGTAACGGGCGTCGTTCCCGCTCCAGGAGCGCCCGCTGGGGGTGCAGGCGCTGCAGGGGCAGCCGGGGCACCAGCGGCCGCTGGCCCCGCCGCAGGAGTAACCGGGACGGGAGGAGGCGCAACCTGGCCAATCGGCGTCATGCGCAATACAATATCGACGCCTTTTTTTCCTTCGGGTGAAGGATCATTCTCCACTGCCTGTTCCCGGAGAAAATCGATTGCCTCGCGAATGCTCGCGTCCCGAAATTCAACACGCGGAATAATGATCGTATTTAGTTTGTTCGTAATTCGGGCCGTGCCGCTGGCTTCGCGAGCGACCGCACCTCCCAACTCGCCAACAGTCCTGCCGTACTCGCGCACCGGTTCTTCCCATCCTTTCTCCACCTCCCAAAGGCTGCGCGCTCGCGTTTCGTTATACGCCTCGACACCGTATTTATATTTGGTGTGGTCGAGTTGTTCCTGGCCGCGCCGCGCCGCCACGTTGTAGGGATCGAGTTTAAGGACCTGCTCGTATCTTTTAAATGCCAGATCGTAACGGCCGGACTTGTAATAGCCATCGGCTTCGGTGAGCAATTGTTTTACTTCTTCCACCTTGGCAATGAACCTCGGCCCCATGGTCTTGTTGAAATAACCGGGCTGGCGCAAGTGGGTTAGCAGCTCGCGCGCCGGTCGACAGTTGGGGTCGTAACGATCGCTCAAGATCTCACTTAGGATCGCCTCCGCCCCGGCATAATCACCCTGCGCTATGCGCGCTTCCGCCAAAATGACTCCGCTTTTGCAAAAGCCTTCCACCGCTTCGTCGTGGGCTTTTCCCGAAACCACTGCGTCCGGCAGGTAGGTGACAGCCGTTCTAAATTCCTGGTTCGCGAGCGTATAATTTTTCGCCTTCATCGCAGCTCTACCCTGGGCGAGGGCTGCTTCGCCCGCTGGTATCGCGGATTGACGCCGCTGAATTTCCCGTTGCGCGACGGTGTCTGGAGTCTGTGCTATGCCGGTGGCGCAGAAGAGGGAGAGGCATACAGCAATTAGTGAGGGGAACACGGGCGCCGCCCACAGGGGTGGCGCAGAAGAGGGAGAGGCATACAGCAATTAGTGAGGGGAACACGGGCGCCGCCCACAGGCCGGCGGCTACAGCTGTAGCCGCTTCGCTGTGCGAAGCGCGGCAACGCGATCTCTTTTGAGGATGAGAATTTTTTTTCATAGGGAATTTACGGGGCGGCAAGACCGACTTCGATCGGCTCATTTGGTTTCTGAGTATTCACAATTACGGCCTTGGTCGGTTGAACATCTGTGACCTTATACTTGATCTCTTCCAACGGTTTCAATGAAAATTCTTGATCTTTTCTTACCTCGAATTCGCGGCGGCCGCCCCAGGTATAGACGAAGGTGGCCACCGATTGCGGGGAGGTGGCGACCTCGGTCGTGTTTTTCGGTGAACTTGGTGATCTTAAAGCGGGTGCCGCGGATTTCGTCCCCAATTTTCAAAAATTGCGTCGGCTCGCTCTGATCGATTGAGTTGAGCGCAAATTTCTTGCCGACCCATGATGAAAACATGAATGGAAAAGGTTCCTCAGTGGCCGATATCAAGTGTAGTTTCGTGAGATAATCCGGGTGCGAATTCTTGTCGATTGGATTGGTGCCTCCCTGCCACTCATCGAGATTGGTGAAGCCGTCACCGTCAGGATCTTGATCGAGAGCATCCGCGTCCTCGACGGGCAAAGCGTATTGCTCAAACCACTCATTCGGAACCGGGGGATGAACCTGCGTGTTTTGAAGCGTCGCCGGCAGACCGTTAGCGGCGATAAAATGCCTCTCCGGAACGAAAAGCCCGGAGCGCCTGCTGGATTTCCATTGCGCGGGGTGCTGGAGATGCTCTGCGGCATGATCGAGCTCGATAGCCGTGGCAGGCGGAGACGCATTTTTCGGCGGAGGCGCCCGTTGTTCGATTAAACGGTTTCCGAATTGGATGACGCTCCACCAAATGGAGATTGAGCAAATAAAAAGAAATGCCGCCGCGGCGATGAGTGCGACGCGATCGTAATGTGCCTTAATCCAGTCCATTGCCTTCGCGGTGTTAAATCGTTAAATCGTTAAATCGTGAATCGTTCAATGGCTTCCCGTTGTAACAATGTAACGGTGTAACGAATCACTTGGGTTTGCTTTGCGGGCCAGTATTGGTGTTCATTCGTGTCCATTCGTGGTTAAAAGGTGAATCGCAACATCTCGATCGTGGCCGATACTTCGATGTGCTCGTTGCCAACGATGAAATTTAGCGGAGCATTGCCCGGCTGGTTCGGGGCTGCCTGGTTGGACGGAGGCGGATTTGGTTCAGCGTTCTTTTCGCGCGGCGGACCTTTATCTTTTTCATTGTGGACGTACAAGGTGCGGACGATGAAAAATTGTCCACTCGAGCTTGCGATCTCATTCAAGACTTTTCGCGCTTCGGCCGGCGCTGCTTTAAACGTAAGATCGATAACGTTGCGCTTCAGCAATTCCGGGGGAGTCGCGCTCGGCTCCACCGGCTTTGCTCCGCGGGCCGGGCTACCCTTTCGTCCGGGAGCTGGCGTCGCCGCTGGGGCAGGGGAAGCTCCCCGTTCTTCCAACAAAGGCGAGCGCCGAAGAGAGGTCACGCTGTCCACTTTGGCGTCCACCAGGATATTTATGAGCATCTGTATTTGGGAAAGCTCCTGTCCAAGCAGCGGCGACACGGCTGTTTTCGGCATGGCGGTGGTAAATTCATCGAACCCGAGCTCAAATTTGTCTGGGAGTTTGACGTTGTTGGCGTGGGCTCTGTTTAAGGTGGCGATCACCGCCTGGCGCAAACGCGATTGAAATTCATTCGGCGCGAGCGGCGTCTCAGAAACGGCCTCTTTTTTTAGCTCCTCTTTGAGCTTGTCGAGCGCGGCACTGTAATTCTCGAGGATAACTTTCAGCTTCTGATAATTCGCGTCGCTTGGGAATGGGTCGAGACGCTGAAGCCGGCTGCGCTCGGCCGCGGCCTTGTCGAACGCTTGTCTGGCATCACTCCATTTGCCCCTTGTCCAGTAGAAGAGAAACCCGGTAAATAATACACATATTCCGAAGAGAATCAGAAACGTGCCGAGCCAGCGATTTTGCTGAAACCATTTCATGGCATTAACCACGAATCCACCTTCGCCCGGGCTACGGCGCGACAGGTGAACACAAATGGACACGAATTCATAGATGACGAAATGTGAATGACCCGCCTTTGCCAGGCTTCGGCGTGACAGGCGAAGGACTGACAAGAAAGAGGCCCGCGAATCACGCGAATTAACGCGAATGATTTTCTTTTCCTGGAATTTTTTTCGCGTCTATTCGTGTGATTCGCGGGCAACCTCCTTCTTCGATGTTTGGCGTTGGGCCCAGCATTCATCCAGCGTTTAACCGCGAATGAACATCGATTTTGCTGAAACCATTTCATGGCAATTTCACCGGTTTGCGCAGTGTGAGCTGAAGCTCGTATGGGAACGCCCATTCTGCGTCATTCGGCACCGAGTTGGATATAATCACGCGCTCCGGTTTTTTTGCGTCGATAATGAAAAATGGCGAATCGGCCAAATTGTGAAGGTAATCGACGACGATTTCCTGCTGTTTCGGATTGTACAGGTAGAGACCGCGCACAACAATGCCATCAATGGCCGCTCCTGCGCTCTCTGGCTTTGTTTTCGATCTCCCCGCCGGAGACGGTGAAATTACCGGCGCGGGAGTCGTGATCTTTTCCGTGATGTGTTTTTCACCCGCGCCGAGCGGCTTTCCACCGGACATGGCGTAAAGTTCCGTGATCCAAATGTCTGCTTCCGGCAGACGCGCATTCAGCTCTGCAAGAATTTCGGGCCAGAAGTTGCGGTCGTTAATTGCTGTGATGAGCGGCATGGCGACACTGTCCAGCGAGGCGGTTTGCTTTTTAAGCGTACCAAGACGTGTTTCGGCGACGCGCATGGTGTCATTCTTTTGTTGCAGTGTCTGTATGCTCTGCCGCGCCACCTGGGCGGCCCGCGCGTAGTAAGCCGACCAGCCGAGCAAAGCGAGAAGAAAACACGCTGCCGCCACAATGATAAATGGCCGCCGCTTTTCTAATTCCTGCCTTCGAACCACGCTCGCCGGGAGCAAATTCAACTGCATCGCACAGGTGGTTACGCTGCGGAGCGCCAGGCCAACCACTTCCCCAAGTAAATGAGCCGAGCGCGTCACCTCCTGCGTCGGCGCCGACTTCGACACGGTCACGTTTTGGAGCGGATTAAAAAACTCGGTCGGCACCTTCAATTTTTCGTTAAAAAACTCGCGCATGTAAGGCATGCCTGCGCTTCCTCCGCAAAGAAAAACGCGTTCCGGCCGGCTTCCTTGTTGCTGCGCGCAGTAATGACTGATGGAACGCATCAATTCGGCGTGCAGCCGCGTCATGGTGCTGCGCGCTATCTTCGAGACGCGGGCAACATCGGGGTTTGCCGGCTCGGCATAGGCGCCTCCCAAACTGACAAAACCGTCACGCCTTTTGCGAAGCTCCGCGGCCGCGAAAGGCTCGCGAAATTCCTTGGCAATTGCAGCGGTGATCGAATTGCCACCAATGGGAAGGCTGCGCGAGAAAACCTTTCGGGGCTCAATAAAAAGAACGTTCGTCGTGCGTGCTCCGATATCCACCAGCAACGAGCAGCCGCTCAGATCCGTGTAGTTATAGCGGAACGCATTATAGAGGGCCATCGGCGCAACATCGACGATGGATGTGTGAAGCCCCGTTTCTTCAACCCCACTGTTGATTTCGTCGAGCAGATCGACCTTGATTGCGACGAGGACGACCTGAATCTGTTCGTCCAGGCCACCGCCAACAACCTGGTAATCCCAGACGACCTCGTCAATCGGGAAGGGGACATTTTGTTGCGCCTCGAACGAAATGATCTGCTCGATCTTTTCCTGCTCGACTGCGGGCAGTTTCACAAAACGCGAAAAAACCGATTGCCCGGCCAATGCATAGTTTACTGAGCCGTGCTTGATGTGCAGCTCGTCCATCATCTCGCGCAAAGCGATGGCCATTTGTGTCCGCCGCATTTCCTCTCCGGCGGGGTCGCCGGGGATTTCGCGCAATCGATAGTCCAGCAAAACCAGGCCTCCATGGGCTTGCACGCGAAATTCCGCCAAGCCGATGGTCTGGGATCCAAGATTGAGAGTGATGAGACGCGTCGGCGCGATAGCCATGGCCTAGAAGCTCCGAATCCTCCGCCACAGGACGGATTCGCCGTGGCGAACAATTCCCAACAAATCCCAAAAGGAATTGCGAATTTCAACTGCCAAATCCCGAACAAATCCTGGCTGCCAAAAGATCCCGCGCGCAATGTTGTAGCCGGGGTCGGTGACCCCGGCCGGGCAGCTGGCCCGTCGCGCGCGTCGCCTTCGATTTGTCCTTGGCATTTGGATTTGCGCTCTCTTTCGAAGCTTGGGTTCTGGGATTTCGAATTTACGCGTCAGCGACTCTTGATCTGCTGGTACCGATCCCAGTAGATCGGCGCGAAGGGTGTTTGGTCTTTGTTCAGGACAAATCCCGAAACCTGAGGCAACGCCGCGAACCATTGTGGCGGCGCCCTGTTGAGGCTCGCTTCAGCTTTCACGGTGCCTTGCTGCACGATCTGCACCGCAACGTTTTGGCATGAATTCTCCGCAATCGGCCGATTGTTTGCGAAGCGCGCAAGGGTGCGAGGCGGAACGTACATGACCGATCGGTTCTCGCGGCCCGCTGGGATATTTACGTGTGTCACTTCGCCGGTGAGAAGGTTTCCGTTGAAAAGAATGTAATACTTGAACGTCAGCTCATCGGTCAATTCAGGAGCTGCGGCAAATTCAACCTCCACTTCCAGCCAGCGATCACGCTGGTTCGTCGGATATGATGGCGCGCCGGTGTAGGCGAACTGCGGCGTCGAGACCAAGCTCTTGGTGATTTTCGTAATCTGAAAGTCGATCGCGGCGCGCGGCTGCGCGACGGCGCGTGGCTGCGCAGAGGCAACTAGCGGCAGGAAAAGGGAAAGGCTAAGCAGAGAGTTAGCTTTCATATCTGTGTACTAATATTGCAAACGACCCAGCACGTATCCTCGCACAACTGCGGATTCGGAAAATATTGAATCATGCGGGTGATTTCTCGTTCAAAATCCATCCTTGTTCCACTTCTAAAATTCCCAGCGGTTTTTAATCACGCGCACGCAGCCGGCCGCGCAATGAGGAATCCAAATAACAGACATCATCCGTTCGATTGTGATCTCCGCCTGTCGCAAGATACTCTTTAGAATCTTCGGACACCGGAATGCATTTGCACTTGACTGCTTAAAACAGTCAAGTCATAAGCGATCGGTTGAAATCAGAGCATGCAATCCTAAATGTGTTGTTTCCGAGAGTGCGTGCGGAGATGTTGCGTTTGTTTTTCTCGACGCCAAAGGAGCAACGTTACGTACGCGAGTTGATGAGGATGAGTGGGCTCGCTCTTTGCACTGTCCAGGACGAGCTATGCAAACTTAGCGCAGTTGGTCTCGTCACCAGTTGGTCCAATGGCTACCATCGGTTTTATCGGGTAAACCGCGATCACCCGCTCTTTCCGCAACTGCTTCGGATTGTCCAGCTGAGCGCGACACTCCCGCGGACGAAACGCGCTGCGCTATATCGACAACGACGCTCTCGTAATCAGAGCGCGCTGCGGCGAGGAAAGGTCGCTACGCTGCCGGCCGATCGACCGGTAAAATGGCACCTGTTTTCGCGCGGGGCCAAAAACTCGACTGCTTAAAACAGTCGAGTCCTGCGTTAATCGCCAGCTGCAATTCTGGATCGTATTGAAAATGAAGGCCGACTACCTTGGATGCGGGACGATCAACGGAGTGACATTTCACGGCTTCGCTGATCGCGCCTGAGAGTTCCGCCAAAGCGTTAGCTTGCGTCGTGATACCGCCGCCGTGCGAATCGCCCCATGAAGCTGTCTATGCTCCGGTTTGTTCGTCCCGCTCGACAACAAAGACCAGTTTCATTCGTTACATCGTTACGATGGACGCGCTTCCGCGCTTCAACCCTTCAACCGATTCAAGAACTTAACGACTAACGATTAGATGGTTCGACGGAACGGAACCGCGGCAGGTGCCCGCTCGACTCTTCGTATGACGCACCGACTGTGATGTGAAATTTGTCATTGCCGGCGTCGCCCAGGATATAGGTGCCGAAGTCGTCGCCACTAAACTTGCCGCTGGCGTGCCCGTAGAAAACGCCTACTTCACCGCCGTAATAGACCGGATTCAACGGCGAACTCGTCACCTCGGACGACAAATCCTTTCCATCCGTTCCAAAGTCTTTTCCGTCCGTGCGATGGCCCGATGCTGCATTTACTTTCCATGCGTTCGCAGCGCTTACGTATGCGAGCGAAGGAAGATTGAGGGGCGCCATTCCCATTCGTCCCAATTCGCTCGAAACCGGCAACCGCTGTCCGTCCAAAAGGGTTAGCACCGGGAGGTCGTGAATCAGAACTGAACTGTCTACCGTGCTGAAAATTTCAGGTCGATAGAGCGCGAGCGAAGCAGCCGTGTCGAATTCGCCGGTACGATTGGTTTGCTGCGCCGATAGGGGAATGCAAAGAGCGAGAAAGGCGAGCCCGACAAGAACTGCGCGCTTAATCATGAGAGAATTCACAACCGAAATGCCGTGAGCGCCAGCAAAATCTTGCACGAATTTAAACTGCGCGGACGGCGTATGCCCGCGTGGATTCGTTAAAAGGGTTACATCGTTACACCGTTACAAGGGAGTCCCTTTTGTAACCTTTTGTAACTTTTTTAACGTTGTGCGGGGCGAAGCCAACGATGTAATCATTTAACGATTTAACGAGTCTTTAAAATATTCGATCGTCTTTTTGATTCCTTCTTCGAATTTGACTCGCGGTTCCCAGCCAAGAACCTCTTTTGCGCGCGTGATGTCGGGTTGGCGTACCTTTGGATCGTCAACCGGGAGCGGCTTGTATTCGATCGTCGATTTTGTCCCAGTGATGCGAATGATTTCATCGGCGAACCGTTTGATCGTCATCTCCCTGGGATTGCCCAGGTTGACCGGCTCATGAAAATTGCTCATGGCAAGTTTGAAAATTCCGTCGATCAAATCGGATACATAGCAAAACGAGCGTGTCTGCGAGCCGTCGCCGAAAATGCTAAGCGGCTGACCGCTTAGCGCCTGTCCGATAAACGCCGGCACAACGCGCCCATCGCGCAAACGCATCCGCGGACCGTAAGTATTAAAGATGCGCACAATTTTCGTGTCGATTCTATGATAGCGATGATACGCCATGGTTATCGCCTCGGCGAAACGCTTCGCTTCATCGTAAACGCCGCGTGGGCCGATCGGGTTTACGTTGCCCCAATAATCTTCCTTTTGCGGATGGACGAGCGGATCGCCGTAACATTCCGATGTCGACGCAAGAATAAAGGAAGCCTTTTTGTCCTTGGCCAGGCCGAGCGTGTTATGGGTACCAAGGGCGCCGACTTTCAGCGTTGGAATGGGCAGTTCGAGATAATCAAGCGGGCTGGCCGGGGATGCGAAATGAAAAACGTAATCGATTTTTTCTTCCGGCAGGAAAATGAAATTGGAAACGTTGTGCTTAATGAAACGATAATTCTCGTTTCCGGCCAGATGCCCGATGTTCGCCGTGTTGCCCGTGATCAGATTGTCGATCGATATCACGCGATGACCTTCCGCCAACAGACGATCAGTCAAATGCGAGCCCAAGAAGCCGGCACCGCCGGTCACGACGGAAACGGGATTTTGTGCGCGCGCTGGCATGGCGGATTTTATCTAGCGGTTGCGAGCTGAATATGCCAGAAGATTTCCTCTTCGCATAACCGCGGATATCTGGTGAGCGCAGGCTGCCAGTCCGCAACAGGACGGATTCGCCGTGGTGAACCTGCAGTCGCCGGCAGCTTGCCGGCAACACGCTAGTTGGAAGCGCCCTTGAACGGAGCCGCATCTCGGCAAGCTGCCGAGATGAACAGGCTGGCAGCCCGTTCGACTTCGCTCAGAACAAGACTCTGTGCTCCCCAGAATGCGGAATTCAGCATTGAAGATTGAACGTCGAACGTTGAACGTTCGTCCATGCGCATCTTATCCGGCATCCAACCCAGCGGTGTGCTGCACATCGGCAATTACTTCGGCATGATGCGGCCAGCGATTGCGCTGCAAGCAGAGGGTGAAGCCTTTTATTTCATCGCCGATTATCACGCTCTCACCAGTGTACGCGATGCGAAAGTGCTACGCGAGAACAGCCGGCGCGTCGCGCTCGATTTTCTCGCCTGCGGTCTCGATCCAGAACGGGCCGCGGTTTTCCGGCAATCGGACGTGCCTCAGGTAACAGAGCTGGCCTGGATTTTATCCACGGTTGCGCCGATGGGCTTGCTCGAGCGTTCGCATTCTTACAAAGACAAGCTTGCGCGCGGGCTGCCGCCGTCCGTCGGATTATTCAATTATCCGGTGCTCATGGCAGCGGACATTTTAATTTACGACAGCGACATCGTGCCGGTCGGCAAAGATCAAAAACAACATATCGAAATCACGCGGGATCTGGCGGTGAAGATAAACGAAACGTTCGGCGAGATTTTCAAGCTGCCCGAGCCGCGCATTCAGGCTGCGACTGAAGTCGTGCCGGGAATTGATGGCCAGAAAATGAGCAAGAGCTACGGCAATAACATCGACATCTTTGCCGAGGAAAAAGAAATGCGTAAGCGCGTCATGAGTATCGTGACTGATTCGACGCCAGTGGAAGCGCCGAAAGACCCGTCAAGATCGACAATTTTTCAGCTCTATTTGCTTGTCGCTTCCAAGAATGAAATCGCGGAAATGCGAGAGCGGTTTGAAAAAGGCGGAACAGGCTACGGCGATTTCAAAAATCAACTCTTCGAAAAACTCTGGGAGTATTTCGCACCGATGCGAAGACGCCGGGATGAAATCCTGGCTGATAAATCGTACATCGACAACGTGCTGGCACGTGGCGCCCAGCGCGCAAATGAAATTGCAGATCAAGTCATGGAGCGTGTCCGCAGCGCGGTTGGGCTCGGTTAGGTGACTGATTGTGGAAGAACGAAAACGTGATTATAAAGGAATAGATGAAAACCAAGCGAGGCATTCGCATTTTGAGCGGGAAGACGCTTCGATCGACGTCCGAGCGCTTTGATCGTCTGCAGAGGACGGCTAATTTGCTGGCGGGCGGTGTGCGCGAGCCAAAAGGGGTTCATCGTTTCAAGACTTGGGAAGAATTTAACGAATGGAAAATGAAGTACCAAGTCCGGGGCGGCT
>WNGJ01014372.1_pt1 | contig 10501 bp, 15 predicted proteins | sample 5400611 | NCBI WGS metagenome assembly WNGJ01 (sample SAMN13153375, study PRJNA577476) | soil metagenome | isolation source: 40 cm soil or saprolite under Garry oak tree replicate 1 | place: USA:California | collected 2016-06-15
CAGGATCCTGACGTATGTGATCTCGATCGCTATCGTGCCGATTGGGACCAGCGACCAGGAGCATAATTCTGCTTCCACCAATGGGATCGCCGTCAGCACGCCGTCGCTGATTACTAACAAGACAGGCAGCGCGATCGCCGCCAAACACGACATGAGAACGCAACGAAGCGCCACAGTAGACAAGTCCCGGGCTGTTCGCACTTGCCATTTCACGCATTCCCCCCTGCTCTGGTCCTTCACGCGGAGATCCCCCAATGCAGGAAACCGGTTTCACGAAGGTACGTTCAAACGGCGCCCTCGCCGACGCCGTGGAAAGCAGAGGCGGTTCCATCACGCGCGTGTTTGCCCGCGCCGAGCTGCCGCTCAGCTTGATTGATCAGCCGGAGATGCTGGTGCCGCTGCGCGACCAGATCCATCTGCTGGAATATGCCTCGCACGAAATTGGCGACGACGCGCTCTCGGCGCGGCTGGCGTCGGAGGCCGGCGTACCCGGCCTGGGCGTGTACGGAGACCGTCTGTTATCGGCGCCCTGCCTCGAAGCCGCCATTGCACGGGCCAGCCTGCTGATCGGCGCACTTCTGCAGTCCTCGACGAGTCTTCGCCTTGATGTCGATGGGCCGTGGGCGCGGTGGACCTACGACATTTCCGTTTCGACCGAGGTGGGGCGTCAGAAGCACGACATCCTGGCGCTCGGCTACATGCTCGACCTGCTGCGGCGCTTCGCCGGACCGCGGTGGACGCCGCCACAGGTCGAGGTCATCGGACCGCCGATCATGGGCCGGCTGGCGGTGCAAGACGTGCTGTCCTGCGAACTCTCGCGCGGCGACATGTCGGCGATCATCTTTCCCTCCGAGTTGCTGGAACTGCCCAGCCTCCGTCCGGGACTGCCGGATGATGCCGGCATCGTCAAAATCGAGACGCCCGTGCCCGACCCGCGCGACATCGTGAAATGCGTCGAGCACCTCATCAGGCTGGCCCTGCTCGAAGGCCGGCCGCGCGTTGACTGGGTAGCCCGGAAAATGGACCTGTCCGGCCGTTCGCTGCAACGCCATCTGAGCACCCACAACACCACCTTCGAAGCGGTGATGGACCGTGTCCTCACCCGGCATGCCACGACGCGTCTGGAGCAGGGTGAGATGCAGATCACCCAGCTCGCCCTGCAGCTCGGCTATGCCGACCCCAGCCATTTCGTCCGCGCCTTCCGGCGCTTGACTGGACAGACGCCCAGCGAATTCCGCCGCGGCCTGGGCATCACGCGCCGCAGCATGGTTATGAGGAAGCGTTGATCACCCTCCACGCGTGCGCACGACAGCCGATGAACAAACTCTTTTCAGACTCAAGAGATTAGACGTTCGACCATGATGCCGAGCAGCATCTTCATCGTAGTCCGGTAAAAATCTGCCGGCAGAAAGCGCAATACTGGTAGCTTCGCACCAATCGATGAACAAGTGTTCGTCCCCGGCGCGGCACGATCTGTGCGCTCCGTCTCAGTGAATCATCTTGATGTTCGGACAACCGTGTCCAATTCCTGACGATTCAGGCATCAGCCCGTACGGGGATTGTCACCACGTCGGTTCCCCTGATAGCGTCGAGCGCGCGAGGATATCGATGCGCTCGGCGCGTGCCGCCAACCATGGAAGATCATGTCCATCGCGCGACGCGATTGGGCGACCGTCGGTCACTCATTCTGAGGATTGGTATTACACGTCTACTCGTCCTCCGAAACTCACCTGAAAGCAGACGGGCGCTGTTAACGCCCATTGTAGCAGCCTATTCAGCCTATTTGTTGAATTCCGGAAGGTCGCCTGCTATCGGTTCCGGGTTCAATGACATCAGGGACTGGGGGCATATGCGCTGGCTGGGCTGTGTTGCTCTTGGGGTGGTTTTTTGGTGCGTCACGCCGGCGGATGCCTTGGCCGATAAACGCGTTGCGCTCGTCATCGGCAATGGCGCTTACACCAAGGCACCCCGTCTGCCTAACCCCCCACGTGATGCGCACGATGTGGCGGCCGGGGCACCGACCTCGACCGAGCCGGAATGCAGGATGCCATCGTCCGCTTTGCGCGCGCTGCGCAATCGGCCGACGTGGGACTCCTCTACTACAGCGGCCACGCCATGCAGTTCAAAGGCGTCAATTATTTGATGCCGATCGATGCAAAACTCGATGACGAGGCAGACCTTTACCGATTTACCAAAGTTGATGACGTGCTTGGTTATCTTCAGCAAGCCAAGGCCCTGAAGATACTCGTGCTCGATTCTTGCCGTAACAATCCGCTGGCGGAGGCCTTGAAGCGGTCGATCGGTTTGACGCGTGCTGCATCGCTCCCGCGTGGGCTCGCAAGGATCGAAGCCCCGATTGGCACAATCATTTCTTATGCCACCCAGGCAGGGCAAACCGCGGTCGATGGAAAGGGGCGCAACAGCCCCTATACGACTGCGTTCCTCAAGCACATTGAGGAGTCCCGCGAGATCGGCGATATTTTCCGGGATATCAGCGCTGATGTCTATCGTGCGACCAGCCAGACGCAGCTTCCTGAGCTGTCATTGTCGATCGTTGACAAGTTCTACTTGAAGGGTCCGGTTTCCGTTACTGCAAACCTCCCTCCACAGCCCACGCCGGTCGATCGTTCAGTGGTTGCGCCACCACTACCGCCAGCGAGGCCTCCCCGTGCATCACCCCGCGCACAAGAGGTGGGGCCCGCCGCGGGCCCCGCTACCGCCCTTTCGCAGCCCACGCCTGTCGATCGCTCAATGGTTGCGCCGCCACTACCGCGCGCGAGGCCTCCCCGTGCACAAGAGGTGGCGCCCGCCACGGTTATGAAATCGGCGCAGCTGGTCAGTCCCTGCGGCGGTAGCCGCCAAACATCACGAGGCTGGACGCGACGAAACCGCGGCACACCCTGCTCACACCGACAGCGGCTATGCAATTCATGCTAGACGCCATGCTGAAGAGGCAGTGAAGGCCCGCGTTGAGAAGTACGGCACGCCATAAATGCGGGTTGTCGATCGCGTAACCTTTCTGGTCCAGGAACGCGCCGCGGTGGCTTACCCGCACCCCATGCTCCCGCGGGGGGCAGCCGCATTGCGGCGGATGAAGCAACGTCGCAGGCAGAATGCGCGGTCACCCCATTCGTGGCACGGCGCTCCGGGCCACAAGGGCCGCCGCCATAAGAAATTCACTAAAAATGTTGTTGCCTGGAGTGCCCGTGGTTCACCAGCTCCGCAATGAAGCTCGCGTCGAAGCCGTGCGCGATTAGCAGCGCCTGCGGCGCACCGTTGCGGCCTGCGGTTGCGAGCATCGCCAGCGCGCACATTAACCGCGGCGCCGACCCGGAGACGGGGATCAAGATGGTGGCGCTCCGCTCCGATCTCGCTCCGGAGCAGCGGGCGGAAGCCTTACGGATCGGGCGCATCGGCTTCACCAGTGCGGGAGCGAAGCGCAAGCCGACGGAAGCCATCGCCGCTTACGGAAGGCCGCGCATGGCCTCGTCCCGGCGAGGCCAGCCCTACCGGCCAGTCCGAAATGACGCATGGCTGCTGGCGGCTCGTGATCGAGCAACCAGTCAGCCTTCGAGCGCCATGCGGCCGGCGTCCGTACGCAACGTTCAATTCTGGCTCTTCATACTCGCTGTCCTCATCGCTGCATACCTACTTGGATTCGTCACCTATCCGCTCGTATGATCTTCAAAGAGGAACAACAGCGCACCCATCGCGAAATCTTCATCGAGGAGTGTCGACAGAAAGCCTGGGGCTGCGCGTGTCACGCGGACTGGATCGCAAAGGGGCTTGACCAAGTGATGGATGAATACACAAAGCTCAGTAAGAAGGACAGCGAACTAGAAGCGGAGAGCAAGGCACTAGAGGGCGCTCTCGATTCACATACGAAAGACAATCGAGACAAGCGTAAAGAGATTCAAAGCGCTCGGGACCGCATTGCACACACGCTTAAATCTCTCGGAGCGAACGTCCAGACCGGTCAACAAGCGTTGCAGCAGCTTATCCAGAGCGCCGACAACAATCTACAGCTCGCCGAATATGCCGAGACATGGAGCTGGAAGGAGGCAGAACCAAAGCCGGAAGAGAAGAGGAACGCACAGATTTGCGAGATACAAAATTGTAAAGGTCCAAAAGGACACGAGGTTCATGCAGACGATCTTTTTAAGTACGACGACTTTGAAGAGGTTTCAAGGGGGGCATGAAGAACGGAACAATCAAAACTGTATGAGTGTAGTCGCAATCAAGAAAGTCGGACGGAACAAGTTTGAAATTGCATCTGATAGTATTCGAGTATCCGGATGGGGCACACAGGAGAAGAAGTACGGAGCTAAGCTTTATGAATCTGGTTTTGTAGTCGTGGGCCAACCGCACGTTCGACCGTAAGTATCTGAAAAAGTTAAGTGAAAGAGTGGCACGCGAATCACGCGTAGAGCTTGACCGCACGCAGATCGAAGAGCGCATGTCATTCACCGGCGAGAACTACCGCATGATGCGAGAGGAGTTGCTGAAGATCGTCTACTGGAAGGAAGATAGCGATTTCCCACGCCCACGCGCACAAGACCGCATCGAAGCCGCTAAGAATGTCGTCATGATGGACCTCGGCATTTGATCTATTGTGTGAGGCAAAAGCGACTAAAAAATGGGGCAAAAACAATTACATATTATCCATAAATTATGCAAGCAGCACCTGCGCTGGTGCCCCACTCACAAATCTATGAAATCTGCACTTAAGATAGCCGCAGGACTGTCACTTCCACCCGAGATCGTAACCGAGACAGTAGCAGTGCTCGCAAAGCGGCGCGTCGGGAAAAGTTACACGATGCGACGAATCGTCGAACAGCTTTTGGAAGCACGCCAGCAGGTCGTAATTGTTGATCCCAAAGGCGACCAATGGGGTATCCGTTCTTCCGCAGACGGCACAAAGCCCGGATTCCCGGTCGTCATTCTCGGTGGCGAACACGGCGATGTACCGCTTGAAGTGAACTCCGGCGAGGTCGTTGCAAAGCTCGTTGTCGAAGAGCGCGTGAGCATTCTCCTCGACCTATCGGTTTTCCGAAAGCACGAGATGGCCACGTTCATGACGGCATTTCTTGAAAACCTCTACCGCCTCAAAGCCCAGGAGCGCTATCGAACGCCGGTCATGGTCGTAATCGATGAAGCGGATGCAATAGCCCCGCAGAAGCCCCAGCCAAATGAAGCGCGTATGCTCGGCGCCGCCGAAGACATCGTACGGCGGCGGGCAGCGCGGCATCGGCTGCATGCTCGTCACACAGCGCTCGGCCGTGCTCAACAAAAATGTTCTCACCCAAGCGCAAATGCTCATCGTCTTGCGCACCATCGCTCCGCAAGACCTCGCTGCGATGAAGGCATGGATAGAAGTGCACGGCGAGCCCGACAAGCAGAAAATCCTCATGGAGTCGCTCCCATCGCTTCCCGTCGGCGATGCGGGGTTCTGGTCTCCCGGATGGCCGACGGCCGATGGTGTTTTTAAGCGAGCGCACGTGTATCCGATCACTACGTTCGACTCCGCTGCAACACCCAAGCCAGGTGAGAAAAAGATCGTGCCGCGCAATCTCGCCGATGTCGATCTTGAAGCCCTCAAGGGCCAGATGGCTGCGACCATAGAGAAGAAGAAACAGGATGATCCCAAGTTGCTACGCGCGGAGATCGCGCGTCTCAAGCAACAAAAGCCGTCCGCAAAGGATTTGCCTATGGGGTATCGCAGTGGGCGGAGTATGGAAAGAAATACGGATACTGGGATTTCTTCCAAAAAGATATGTCCAAGTTCAAAGATACTCTCTACCGCAAAATGCTCAAGACGCACGGGCGCATTGATGACACGCTCAAGCAATTGCTTGATGAGATAAGCGAGTTGCGCTCGGAAGCAAGCGAGAGCCTCAGCAAGATATTCGTCCCACCGGCGAATGACTTGCGCCGCAATATGCACAGAGAACCCTATCGACCGCAGCCCGAAGATGCTCCGCTCACACAAACACAAGATACCGAATCAAAATCAATGGCCACCGGAGAGCGTGCCATGCTTATCGCTGTCGCCCACAACGGGGATGGCATGACCCGTCAGCACATCACAGTCCATACGGGCTACAAACGGTCTACGCGCGACGCCTACATCCTACGCCTTCAGTCCAAGAACTATGTGCGCGCTGCTATGGGTAAGATAGTAGCCACGCAACAAGGAATTGCCGCTCTCGGAAACGACTACGAACCCATGCCAACCGGCAGCGAATTGATTGCTTTGCTCAAAGATCGTCTCCCAGAAGGAGAATGGAAAATCCTCGAATTGCTCCTCGCCAATCCCGATGGCCTCGATCGCGATATTGTCTCTGATTCGACCGGTTTCAAACGATCGACCCGCGACGCGTATATTCTCCGACTACCGCGAGAGAGCTTATCGTAGCCGAACGCGGCATCGTCAAAGCCGCTGATATCCTGTTCCTACATAACTGATCTTAGATATGCAAGAACTCAATGCGCTCATCAAAAACCGCTTCCAGAAAGCGCCAAAGGCAATCTCCGAGCGCGGCGAATTGCTCCAATATTTTCTCGATGGCATCAATGCTGGACGAGATGGGAAACGCTATCGCAGGCTCTCAATCGGCTTCATTGCAAAAAAGCTGCAAGGGTTAGAACTTCGAGACCTCTACTACCTCAAATCAATCTGCGAGGATGGAAGGCGCAGAGGAGTTCCCTTCGGCAAAGTGTTCTTGGGTCATTAAAGGTTCATGAGCCAGAGCTTCTACAAACTACTAACAAAATACAACACGAATAACAAACCGAAGAAAAACAAAACCATTGAGGCTAATCCCGAGAACATCATGACAATATAGCTTCGGTATGCTGAGACAAGAGGGTTATCTTGCGATGTCTGTCTGCCAGTTGCCCAAAAAGTCTTTTCCCACTCACTGGATTCTCTCAATCGTAGCGAGTAACGTTCCATATTGATTTGAGTAAAAAATATTGCGATTTGGGATAGAGCGAACAAAATCACCCCTCCGAGGAAGAAGATGACTACGACCTTGATCGTTGATTGTGCCTCCGGCTTTTTGTCGAATGCTTGAAATGCCGCACCTGCTGCCAATGCGCCAGTCGCATTCGCCGCTCCCAATAAACGCAGACTTGATATCCAAATATCCATCAAGCCTTTGAATTTCAGCTCCGCATTCTCATCCATTTTTTAGCCCGAGGCGGCGCCCACAATGATTGGCCGTTGTCACACACACCGGACACAATATTCCAGCGCGGAGCACGCACGCACTTGCGTCAATGGGTAGCCGATTCGCGAAATTGTTACCACAGCGTCCCAGCTATCCACACCCTTCTCCACCGCGAATCACCGTCCATGCCGCACAATTGATCGAGAGCACCCCGCTCTTTGGAGGCCCACATGAATCAAAAATGTTGGTACGCCTTCACGGTCGCCGTTTTGATCGCGAAGGCGTGGTTTATGGCGATGATTACGGGTGCCTATGCAGCAGACTGGGCAAACTCGCCCTATGCCGGATGGGCAGATAAGCAGGTGGTGATGGAAGCAGCTCGACCCCGGCTCCATGGCCAGGTCAAATGCTGTAACAAAGCGGAGATCGTGAAAACGAAATTCGCAGTCAGCAAAAATGCTCGCGACGAAGACGAATGGTTCTACCTCACACCCGAGGGAAGCTGGAAACAGATCCCGCAAGATATCATCCATCCGATCGAAGAGGAAACGCCCACGGGACAACCCGTCCTCTTTATCTGGGACGGCAAAGAGGTCTGCTTCTGGGTCGGAGGCATCAATGGCTAAGTGCCATCGTTGCAACAGCAAATTGGCCCTACATCGCTACCGAATCCTCACCTTCACCGGCTACCTCATCTTCTGCTCGCGCATCTGCAAGAAGGCGTGGCTCAAGAAAGCAAAGAAAGATGCGAGACGAGCGAAATTCTTGCGATGGCTCGCGGGTGAAACAGTTTAGATATCGGCCGACTTCCTCCCTAGGCCGATTCACTTGCCGCTCGATTCATCGGGCGGCCTTTTTTAATGAAACGGGCGGCATTGCTGCCGCCCGGCAGGAACTTCGAACATTTTTATCGAAGCAGAAACCATACTGAAGCCAACAGCGACAGCGCAGCAACCACGTCGATAACGAGCACGACTTTCACACAGAACCTAAACATGGAGATCGCTCCTGTTTCAGGTTCATGGCCACGAACCAATTAAGTTCGTGATGCGAACGCACCATAGGCAAACACAAGAACGCAGTGACCGGCCGGTCCACTGCATTGCTTGGTCTCGTGAATTCGCTTGGGGGCTGCTGTGGGCGATGCGAGCTGAGGTCGGGACGCTAGGGGTCGCTGCCTACGGTCGCTGAAGCCATTAATGCCGGTGGCTGAACGAGACGGTAAGTGCGTAATCGCACCATGTGACGAAATCAAGCCCCACTCCCCGAATCACCACGGTCCCGATATCCCCATCTCGCGCGAGAGTTGTTGCCATCCATGCCGCACAATTAGCGGCAGAGAGCATCCTGCTCTTTGGAGGCTTGCGATGAACACCATCCGGCACGACCCCGATGACGCTCCAACCGGTACCTCGCATGAATAGGGTACAATGATACTATCGGCGTCTATCAGAGCTCAAAAACAATTATGAAGCACCAATGCTCAGATCCTCAGCTTTCCCAGGACTGCACCGGATGCAGCGACCCTCATTCAGAAGGCACGCACCAAGGCTGTACTAACCAACACGGCCATGTCGGGTGCGATCTCTCAAAGAAATGCGCTCGCAAATACTGCGAAAATCAAATTTGGAAGCGCGGCGCACGGCTTTGTGAAGTCCATCGACCTTAAGATGCCTTTTTAGCTGCCTTCGTTTTGCCGCCTGCTGATTTTTCATCAGCCAAGAAAGTCTCACATGACAGAATGAGCTGTCGCGCGTAGGTGCGCGCCGCCTCCATGAGGCTGGCCTTACTCACCACGAACGCAATGTACAACGCATGGATCACCGCAATTACAAGCACGACGACAATACGCGTTGTCAGGTCATCTTCCATGCCGAGCGGCCAACGCTGCCACAGCAACCCGCAGCACAATGCGACCACGATCACATTCAGGATAAGAGCCGGCCATTTCGAACCGAGCAGATTGCGTCGAAAACCATAGGTCAAAAGTTCACTGAATAAGATCGAAAATTTCTTCGTATCGCGCGTGTTCTCGCGCAGCCATGCCCCGCATCGTTCATAAAAAGCGTCTGCTTCTTGCGGATTTGCTTTTTCCTCGGCTTCCGTCGGCACTGCCGATTTTATCTTTCCAGAAAGGAAACTGCGGTATCGCTCTTTCGCCGAGGCATCGAAAGAGTTGTCCGCATACCTCATCATAGTAGTTGAGGGCTTTCCTCCCATTTCCTGATAGAGTATCGGCTCAATCCGCTTGCCTTGCCTCCGAGCAAAATCTGCCAACGCGAACAGCAGCACAAGCAATGCCCCGGTCGCTATCATGTTGGAAAGCGCGATCTTGTTCCATGAGATCAGCAGGGCAATCGCTGCGAGTGCCGGCGCCGCCGCGATTACAGCGGGAACGAGCCGAGCGCGAAGCGTATAGGCATCCACGAATCTGAACATCATGCCTCCTGCTCGTCCGGATATGGGCCATTCCTCAGCGGTGTCCACCCGCGTGGCGGCGCATTCATCCAAACGCCAAAAGCTCCGTCTTCTGTAGTTCCGATCAGCCCTCCGCGATGAAGCAATGCACGCCGGACGGCCTTTCGCGGGTGGTCCGTATCCTCCTTCGCTGCGCTGATCATCGCAGTGAACAGCTCAGAGCCGTGGGGTAGCATCTGCGACAATCGCGGGCCGAGCCATCGATCCAGCAGTTCGGTAGAAAGATTTCGGCGACCACCGTGATGCGGCGCCTGAAATCTCGTCACACCTGGCAGCACCAGACCGGCAACCGGCGCATAGTCGGCCGCTTCGGTCATCGCCTGGCGACCGGCATCACCTGTGAGCACGATTTTGTGTCCATTGAGGAAAGCGTATTGCACCACGCTCATCTCGTTCTCGACGCTTGTATCCTCATCCGAGAATTTTTCGCTGCCCCAACCCGCCTTTATGAATTGGACAATCGGAGCCGCGATTTTCATAAATTCCGCGAGAATGCCTGCATAGCCGGCCGCCGGCTGAGGAGTTTTCTCCGACGCGATTATCAGCCGGAGATAACGAGCGGGCGACGGAGCAAGGACTGTGAACGGACCGATCTGCGCGCCTTGGAACGGCTCGCGGATGCGAATGCCCTTCCTGGCAGCAATTTTTTCTAGTTCCGCGATGTAGGGGTATTCCTCCTTCAGCCGGTCGACAAGATTCGACGCCGAAGAATAGCGAGCGAAGTACGGCAGAACCTCCTGCGCATACGACCATGGCCGAAGCATCCATAGCTCATCGACGGTGAACCATTCCAAAATCGACGCAAGCCCCTCGGCGTGGTCCTTGTCGGGATGCGTCACGACAACGCGATT
>WNGJ01009243.1_pt1 | contig 10499 bp, 15 predicted proteins | sample 5400611 | NCBI WGS metagenome assembly WNGJ01 (sample SAMN13153375, study PRJNA577476) | soil metagenome | isolation source: 40 cm soil or saprolite under Garry oak tree replicate 1 | place: USA:California | collected 2016-06-15
ACTGTTTGCTGGATATTGCTGACCGATTTGATGTATCCGCGGCCACGCACCATGTACTCGCGGCCAGAGAACTCCACCAGGCGGGCCCCAATATCGTTATTAGTCTTGCCAACAGCCTCCACTACCTTGTCAATCGGGACCTTGTATGCGAGCAGCTTGTTTGGGTCGATGTTGACCTGGTACTGCCGAACGAATCCGCCCATCGGAGCAACTTCAGCAACGCCTGGTACAGCCTGCAAGGCATAGCGCAGATACCAGTCCTGGTAAGACTTCATGTCTGCCAAGCTGTACTTGCCGGTCTTGTCGACCAGCGCATATTCATAAACCCAACCGACAGCAGTCTCGTCTTTCGCCAGTTCGGTCTGAACACCCTGCGGGAGCCTGGGCAGAATGGAATTCAAATATTCCAGCGTGCGAGAGCGCGCCCAATACAGGTCTGTGCCTTCCTCGAAGATGACATACACATAGGAGTAGCCGAAGTCGGAGAAACCGCGGATGTCCTTCACTTTGGGCAACCCGAGAAGTGACGAGACGATCGGATACGTAACTTGGTCTTCCATGATGTCTGGGCTGCGGTCCCACTTGCTGTACACGATCACCTGCGTGTCGGAGAGATCAGGGATCGCATCCAGCTTGGTGTTGTTGAGCGAATACCACCCGAGCGTCCCTGCCACCGCGGTAAACAGGAAGACCATGAATTTGTTGCGGGCGCAGATTTCTATGATCCGGTTCATCATTGGGCAACTCCCTGCATCAATTCGTTCAACCGCAACAACACACCACCGTTCTCGCGCACGAATGCCACTGCGTCTTCACGCCGGGCGAAGGCATACGCCCCGGGTGAGCAGCGATCAAAGGTCTGAGAGACGGCGTGCTTGGTTTCGTCGAGCATAGCCGCATCGTGATCACACAGAATCTTGCGGCTGCCGTCGACGAAGTAGGCCTGTTTAGGATCCAGGGGCGTGCCGGAGATGTAGTCGGTGACTGTAATAAGCCGTACGGGCTTCTTCTCCTGGTACGCTTCGCTGATGGCACAGCGAGCGCAGCAAACAGTTCTGCGTCGACCGTCGATTTCAGCTACGACCTTGCTGTTGGCGTGGATGACGCGGTGGCAAAAGCCGCAAAACATCTCCTCGCGGTTTGCCATCACGTGGTAGCCGGCGGCCACAAGACCCACCAGGGCCACTAGGACCGCTGTCGTTATCAACGCGCCCTTCGCCATATCATTCTCCCTTAGTGCTTCATTCCGCCCATGGCACTCTTCAAACGGCTCTCGGAATCGATAAGGAAGTTGCCCGAGGTGACAATGGTCTCTCCCACCTTCAGGCCAGACAGCACGATGACCTTGTCTTCCAACTTCGCGCCAATTTTGATTTCGCGCGGCTCAAAGAATCCGTTGGGCAGAGCGACGAAGACCGTTTGCTTTTGGCCAGAATCGAGAATCGCATCCGGAGGCACCACGATCTGGCTGCCGTAGTCGAGCTTCAGCATCACCTCGGAAAACATCTGGGGCTTAAGCTCAAATCTAGGGTTCGCGAACTCCAGCCGAACTTTGACCGTACGCGTCTGGGGATCAAGGGTGGGGGAGATATAGGTCAGACGGCCGGAATAGGTCTTACCGGTGACATAGCTCACTTCCATCTGAGCCTGCTGACCCACCTGGACGTAGGGGACTTCGTATTCGTAGATCTCTGCCGTGGCCCACATTGTGGAAAGATCGGCGACTGTGTAGAGCTCCATGTCCGGAGTCACGCTGGTTTGCGGGAAAGCCTTACGGTCGAGTACAAATCCATCAATCGGCGAATAGAACGTCAGCGTTCGCGTTACCTCGCCGGTTTCGTCGAGCTTCTTGATCTGTTCGTCCGAAATATCCCATAGGCGAAGACGCTCGCGCGCGGACTGCAGCAAGGACTCGGAACCTTGGGCCGCATCTGGAAACGGGGAGTTGCCGAGGTATTGTTTGCCGCGTCGCGCAATTAGATATTCCTGCTCGGTGGCTACAAGATCTGGACTATAGAGCGTAAATAGAGGTTGTCCCTTCTTGACCAGTTGTCCGATGTAGTCCACATACACCTGGTCGATCCACCCGCTGACCTTCAGGTGAACATGGGCGAGCTTGGTTTCATCTGCGGTTAGCTGACCCACGGCGCGAATGGTGCGGAACAAGCGTTCGCGCTGTACCGCAGCCGTCTGCACACCGATCAACTGCTGTTTTCCCTCAGCGATTTTCACCGTGCCCACCGGCATGTTCTCCATGCCCGCGTCTTCGTTGGCGTACTTGGGTACCAACGGCATGCCGTCAGTGGCGGTACCCGGCTTGGACGATTGGAAAGCCGGATTCATGGCGTCGTAGTAATAGAGGATCTTGCGCTCCCCTTGTGGTGCTGACTGAGCCGCGGGCTGCGCTTGAGACGTATCCATTCCAGGCATATTCGACATGCTGCCACTGGTGCTAGCTGGCGTCTGGGTCTTGCCCATTCCGGGCATGTTGCTCATGTCCTCGGCCACACGCTGCTGTTGTTTCGTGGTGGAAGCTAGGGCTCTGTCGCTCTCGAACCAACTGCCGATGCGGCCGCGAAACAGAACCCCGACGACGATCACCACCACCAGGACCAGTGCGGAATATCGTGCAAATTTGCGGATCATAATTCGGTGCTCCTTCATTTCGTCAGTTCCACGCCTACGAGGGGCTCCAGATTTGCCAGTGCCATTTGGTAATTGGCCAGCTCACGGTAATAGCTCACTTCATAATCCAGAACGACAGTGAAGTTCGTAAGAATAGTGAGGAAATCCACTGTGCCTACTTGGTAAGAAGCCATCGAAGACTCCAACGCCAGCGAGGACTGCGGCACGATAGCCTGCGAGTACAGCTTCAGAAGCTGCTCTGATGATTTGGCGAGAAGATATTGCTGTTTCACAGCAAAGAACAATTCCGTCTGCCGATTTTCCTTACTTCGCTGCGCGCTGCCGAGTTGCTCCGTCTGCTCGCGGACAGCTTCTCGCTGCTTGGTTCGGTAAAAAATCGGAATGTTTGCCGTTACCGTTAACCCATGCATATCGGGCATGTCCGGCCGCTGCTGGTACATGTAGCCCACGCTGAAGTCTGGCCGGTAATCTTTTTGGGCCAGGTTCACTGCATACTGATTTCGTTCGATCATGCGCTGTTCGCGCTGCAGACCCGTGTCCTGTTCCCTAGCCAAAGTGTAGAGCTCATCGAGGGAGTGCCCGATCTTTGCGGGCTCGAATGAAGCCGGCGATGGTAGCGGGGCCTCAGGGTCGTGGAACAGGAGCGTGTTCAGTCTTGCTTGCGTGGTTTTCTGCTGCTGTTCAAACACGGTGAGCCGCTGTTGCAGCAGTGATATCTCCACTTGGGATCTCAGGACGTCCTGCTGCGCTGTCTTGCCAACTCGATAACGGGCGTCAGCAATGCTCGAAAGTTTTTGCAGCAGATCCTTGTCCTTCTGAGTGATCTCAACCGCTTTCGAAGCCGCGAAGTAGTCGTAGTAGGCTGATTTGACGTCAGCCACCAGCTTGCGCCGCGCCGCCTCGTAATCCCACCAGGCCGCTTGGGTTTCGCGATCAGCTATTTCGCCCTGCAATTTCAGCTTGCCCGGGTAGGGGAGCATTTGGCTGACAGTGACCGCGCGATTGCTGGATGGATCTCCTCTTTGCACAGTGAATAGTGTGATGTTCCCCGCCCACCCCACTGAAACTTGAGGATCGGGCAGCGTCCGCACCTGGGGCACGCGGTGGCGCAAAGCTTCCACCTGTCGCAGCGCGCTCTGAACACCCGGATTCTTCTGTAAGGCCTCCGCGATCAATGCGTCCAAGCCAACAGAGGATTGATCGGCACCCTGGGCCGGCGTACCTGCTGTAGGTGACTGGACGGTTACAGAGACTGGCGGCTGCTGTCCGGCGCTTTGGCTAATCACGAAACATGCGAAGATAATCAGAACTTGTACTTTCCTCTTCATGACACGCTCTCTTTGGGCTGAGGGCCGTCTTCCTTCGCTGACATCTTCCCGCGCGGGAAGACGGCCTCAGGTTGATTCAACCGAAACTGCGAGTTGAGGGAAGCATTCCTCACTGCTGCTTTTGCTCCGCGGCTTTTGCCATGTCCTCGTGCAACGTAGCTAAGGCTTCGGCCTGTTTGGCCTCTTCCCCATCCAACTCGGCCCACTTCTTGCAATGGCTGGTGCCTTGGCCGGCCATATCGCCATGCTTAGCCTCCATCGGGTTAGGGACGGTCTTGGCATAGGTGTTCGCCAATTCCGCATGCTCTTTCGAGCTGGCGGTCAAGCGGGCAGCTTGTTGTCGGTAGTACGCAGCGATTCTGAGGTGCTCCGGTGGTTCTTTTGCGGTTTTAAGCAGAGTCTTCAGCTCCTTCTTCGTAGGAACAGCAGACTTGTTGTCTTGCGCCACGGAATAAACAGAAACCAGAGTTGTGGCGCCCAGAGTGAGAACTACAGCAAATATCGAAAGGATGCGTTGTACGTTTTTCATAAATTTTTCTCCCTGGACAGTGGGTCCGGTGTAGTAAAGGTTGGCGTTGCAGCGAAGCTGTTGCTCACGCTGAACAATTTCGTGACTGGCGAGGCAGGCGTTAGATCAGAAAGGTGCAGAGAAGTGCTTGTGGACGAGGGCTGGAGTCGGAGCCGGGCGATTCGCTCGACACCCTTCGTGGTGCGATCGCTGGAATATCCGAGATTGAAACAACTGATGACTCGATTATCCCGATTGCACCAGTGTTAGGAGAGCGAACCGCAGAAGGTAGTATTCCTGCGGCAACCGAGACTGCACAGCAGGAAGCTATCGATACCGGACCTTGCCTCGCACTGACAGCTGAAGGCTGGACGCCCATCATCAGGCAGTGTTCATGGTCATTGCTCGTCATAGCCATTGGCAGCCAACAGGAAGACGAAGCCAGTACCGGCGTCGCCAGCACCAGAATCGCGACTGTCATGGCTACGAATTTGGAGCCTTTTATCATGGTACGTTTGTGATCGTAACGTTTGCCGAAAGTGCAGTCTGTGATTTCAGTCACATCGGTGAGTGAGTGCCTTCACATGTTTTTGGAGAGGGTTGCATCGGTTGTCGGTCGACTGCGAAAGAGAGACAATTTCCTGCCCTCGGAGTATTTGGTCATGCGATTCGAGAATGCTCCTGAGGATGCTCCCCGAGCGGCCTGCCCCATTTATGCTGACCATAACTTTAATCAATTGGACGTACCTCCAGCCTACGTTTACATTTCACAGCTATGTCACAGGAACCGTGGAAAGGATGCGGACACACCTAGTGAATCGAAGAGGAGAATGATGAACCGCACCCGAATATTGCTGGTCGCTCTGATAGCTATGCTGGTTTGTACTGCTGCTCAAACAGGGAGCGCTGCTTCGCAGCATCACCTGACGAAAAAGGAACTCAAGGCACTGATCGCGAATGCCAAAACTGCTGAAGATCATCAGAAAATAGCCGCATATTATCGAGCAGAAGCTCAGCGCATCCGGCAGGATGCCAAAGAGCACCAGGAGTTGGCGGAAACATACGCCAAGACTGTCCCAAACCCGATGGAGGCTAAGCATGGCGATATGGCCGGCCAAGGCACCAGCCATTGCAAGAAGTGGGCCGAGTTGGACAACCAGGAAGCGGACGAAGCGGATGCCCTGGCTGCTTCACATGAGGAAATGGCCAAAGCTGCTCACTGACAACAGAGCAGACTTGGCGCGCCTCCTGGGAATGGAATTACAGTCAAAGAAGGAGCGGCTTTCCGTGTTTGCGTTGATCTTTTGTCCTTGGGATGAAAATCGCGCAGCTTAAAGCAATTGCCAAAGCTATTCCAGCGTATTCGAATAAATAGATCGACGATGGAATCGCTCTTTTGATCATGGCGATTCCGCGTGGTTCGATTACCGCACCTGTTGCTCGCCCGAGAAATCCAAGCACGGGCGCGGTGCAAGACCCAACAAAAGCAGAACCAGCAACTGCCGACTACGACTGCCCAGCGCCGATTTGAAGACACTTGCTAATCCCGGTAATACCCCGGCCAAGCTGCACGGATTCGGCACCAGCAGCAAGCGTAATTGGGTCTTCATTCGAGGGAATTCTCTTCCGTTTGCCGAGTTGACGAATTTGTAGACGACAAGAACCTTGATGTCTTCGGGTTAATTTACATGACTGGAACCGGGAGAGCTCATTGGTCCGACTCTGTGCCGTCTGTCCTAGCGCTGAAACAGGCGGCTTTCGCGTATTTATCTGCCTTTGCTTATGGTTCTACGACAAGTTTCATTTTCTGCTCGGCATGAGCTGGACCACACGGCACCATGCACTGGACCGAATATGTGCCGGGCTTACTGGGCGCAGTGAGTGTGTAGTCCTCGGTTCCTGGCTTCAGCCTCAGGTTCCAGCCTTCATTGGCTAGCTCCTTGATCGTGAAGCTGTGGACGGAGCCGTCGCTTGCAACTCGCTGGCCCTTTTCTGCCGTGATTCGCAGATGGAGTGTCTCACCAGCTTTAACCGTAATGACCGGATTCTTCTCGCCTTCTACTATGAAAGTCTGGTCCTTAGTGGCAGTGACGTGCCAGACCTTAGGCTCAGCGGCGAATGCGAGGCTGCCAAACATTACGACGATACCGAGCGGTATGACAAACTTTCTCCATGAAAACATAAGTGCTCCTCCTGAGTTATTGAGTTAGGTATTGCAAAATTGCTTCTGCCTCGTCTGCTGTGATATTCGCGCGTACTCGCATGTGACGCACAATCGTTTTCGTCCGGCGCGCATTCACTGGAGGGACCTCCGAGTGGCAGCGCGTGCAGTTCTGCTTGTAGGCTTCATCCGCTGAGAAGTTCGGAGGAAGATGAAGCTTCTTCGTCTTGTCCGTCTTCGGTTGCGACGAGGTGCTGGAGCCCTGCGACGCAGATGCCGAGCCAGAACTTCCGCTGCCCGGTGTTTGCGCCGCGACCAGAGCTACCAGAACAAACGCGAGAATCAGAGAGATACCTACAGAGATCCGGTATTTCATTTCCTTCCTCCCATCAGCGGGAATGCGAAGCGGTAAGTCAGACCCACTGTCCAGACGTTGTGATCGCCGGAGTCAATAAACTCACGCCCGTAGGCAAAGTTGGTCCGCACATCTGGGCGAATCCAATAACTCCAACCCGCAAAAATACGCTTTGCGTTGGAGTCGGGCAACTCCATTTCCCCCGAAGCGCTCATGCCGGAAGGTGCGAAGAACTGTTCAAAACGGACCTCCGCCTGCGATTTCCGCATGAACGGTTTCCAAAACGGCGCCTTCCTCATGCGATAGGCGCCCTCGATCCAGTAGCCGCTTCCCAGAGTGACATTCCGGGCATATTCGGCGCGTACATCGAGAGGCACGCGCTCGGATTGCCAGATTGCGTCGGCGCCGAAAGTGTTGACATGCTCGTCCTGAAGTTGGCGCTGAAAAGAAGTGCCGAGCTCAAGTCTCGCCTTGGGGAAGAAGAAGCCCACACGCTCACCTGCTGTCCGCGTCGATCCAACCCAAGAATTGTTCACGGCCGCCGAGAAGAAGCCAGCGTAATTGATATTGAGGAAACCTCCCACGGGAATTGCACCGCGCAACATACCGCCGGTACTGTCGCTCATCTCCATAGCGGTGATGTAGGGAGCAGTCTGGACGTTGCGAATCCATCCGGAGTGCAATCGCTCATTGAAGATGCCAAACGGCGAGAGAAATCGGCCGCCGACCACGGTGACGTATCGATTCGCGAGATAGTCGATTTGCGCGTATTCCACGCCTTTCTCCCACTCATGATCCCAGGGCTGATTCGTTGTGTGCGTATAAGTGCCCTCGAGTTCCAGTTCGCTTTCTACGAGCCACTTCTCACCAAAAGGAACCAGCACGATGGGTGAGATCGCAGGCAAGAGCTGTTGTTGCCCCGATTGAAAGTCGGTGCCGAATCCCACGAAGCCCGTGAGCACGGGAACGCCACCCTCCGGTTGCTTGTATTGTGGTCCGTCCTGCGCGGTCGCTGCGACCGCGAAGAGCAGAACCAGCGCAGCGCAAATACCAAAATGCTTCATGATTCACACCCTCCTTTTCGGCAACAGCGACTTAGATTTGCTGCGCCCTGCCGCAATTTCAGCCAAAGTTAAACGCCCGAAGGCTTCTTGCCAGGGAGCGCTGTAGTTCTCAAGAACACGCATCACCGGACAGTCGAGGTCTTGGTCCGACTGATACTTTGAGAGGAAGAACTGGACAACTTCACCTGCTTTGATCTGATCTGGAGTTGCCGTAAGCTGAAATCCGCCTTTTGAACCGCGCCGGGAAGTCACGAACCCACCCCAAACTAGCATCTGCATCACTTTGCCTGTCTCCGCGGTTGACACGTGGATTCTGTCTGCGATTTCGTGCGCCTGCATTGTCCCCTTGGCAGAAGCCAGGCAACACAAGCCCTTCAATCCTGAAAGCAAGCGTCCTGAAGAACCGGGCCAGATCATTTCATTCCTCTATTTCAGAGTTGATTATCCGAAAGCCCCGATAGTTGATCTGTGGCGGAAGATACATGTAATTGTGATTGAAATCACAAACCCGAAATTGGGATTTGAGCGGTACAGAACATATCTGAGGCTCAACGGGGAAGAGGATCTAATCTGATTCAAATCACATACTGGCGTGACGGCGGTCATGGCGATTGAAGTGAGTTCGTGCGAACCTTAGTGCTCCGCATATCGAGGTGGGTTATGAGGAGCGGCGATGCCGAAATTTTCCGAATGTTTCAGTTCGAGCTGAGATTTCTCGAGAATGGGGGCTACCGACATTCGCCGCGTACGCCGTGGCGAACTCCCTATGTCTTCGAGGATTCCCCGACCTGCCCCAATTTCCAGGATGCAGATCGGCCCCACCCCTGCGCTGAATGCCCGCTGATGGAATTTGTGCCTCCTCAGTTTCGGGGATGGAGCGCGCCCTGTCGGTTCATTTTGCTTACCGAAGCCGGGCAAACGATAGATTATTTCTACCGGGCTGGCACGCAGATGGAACTCGAAGAAGCTCTAGCCTGCTGGCTGCGGAAGCGGATCGAACAGATCCCAAAAGCGGAGATCAACGCCAACAGGCGAGGAAAAGCAGACAAACCTGAAGAACCTGCCAAGCTCGCAGCGTGAGAGTCCAGCGAGCTACGGGCTCCTTGCCATTACAAATGCACAAGTTTCGCCAGTGCGGATTTATTGCGAATGATGAGAGTTGAACCTTTCAATTCCACCAACTGCTTTTTCTTAAAGTCCGAAAACAGCCGGCTGACCGTTTCGCGCGTGCTGCCGATCATCTCTGCGATTTCGGCATGAGTAAGCGTCAGTCTCATTTTGATAGGTCTCTTTGTTTGGTCCGCTCTAGCAGCCCAGGAAAGCAGCAGCTTGGCCAACTTCTCAGCTGGCGAATTGCTCAGCCCCAGCGTACGAATTTCTTCGTACGCCGAGTAATAGTTGCGGCTGAGCTGTTCCGCCACCCGCAATGCGACCTCGCCATGCTCCCGCAGAAAGTGCAGTAACGCGTCGCGGGGAATGAAGTTGGCCTGGCCAGGCTCGACCATTTCCGCTGTGATCTCATAAGGCCGGCCGGAAATCGTCGCATTCAGTCCGAGCACGTCGCCTGCTTCGGAAAGCTTAATGATGATGGTCTTGCCTTCGGAGGAGGAAGTGGACAGTTTCGCTTTGCCGGCACAAAGGACGAACACTCCTCTTGGCTGCTGGCCTTCGAGGAATAACATTGCCGATTTTGGATAGATTGCTGTGGATTTAATGTCGTTCAGCTTCTGCAGCGCGAGCGGGGATAAGTTGCAGAAGAGGTGTTCCTCTCGGACCGGACACGTCAGGCAGTTATCGATGATGTTCAGGCCGTAGGGAGCTGGCATTCAGAGTCAATGTTGTAGGAATTCTGAGATTACACCTGTGATCAGCATCACGGAAGATGGTGACTTCCAGCACAGCGGGGCCAATCGTTACGGGGCAATATTTTTGGATATCGAACCGCGGCCGGAGGGTCGAATGACAACATCGGGCTTGAATTTACCGTCAAAAAAACCTGGAAAAGACGAACTGGGGCCACTCGTGGCAGACACGCATCAATATCGAGTGGTTGCTTGGTGGGCATCGGCACGAACTGGCACGGCTAAGTCCGACTCTGCGCCGAATGCAATCCATTTCACTGCGCCACTCCAGTTTGGCGGTGTTGAAGGCCGGTGGACGCCTGAAGACTTGCTCCTCAGCGCTGTCGCCAGTTGCTACACAACCACCTTCCGAGCGCTTGCGGAACGCTCAAGGTTTGAATATGCCGACCTGGAAGTTGAGGCTCTGGGGAGCATCAACAGAGCTGATTCCGGCTATCGCTTTAGCGAAATCATAATGCGGCCCAATCTAACGATTTGGAGTGAGGAGGGCCGGGAGCGAGCACTCGTGTTACTGCAGAAAGCTGACGCGCTGTGTCTCGTCTCGCGAGCACTCTCAGTCGCGCAGACTTTTGAAC
>WNGJ01009244.1_pt1 | contig 10497 bp, 9 predicted proteins | sample 5400611 | NCBI WGS metagenome assembly WNGJ01 (sample SAMN13153375, study PRJNA577476) | soil metagenome | isolation source: 40 cm soil or saprolite under Garry oak tree replicate 1 | place: USA:California | collected 2016-06-15
GGCCCATGACCTGGTCACCAGAGCGGCTGTCCAGTGCGCCGGTCGGTTCGTCGGCCAGGACCAGCGCCGGCCGGTTGATCAGCGCCCGGGCAATCGCCACTCGCTGGCGCTGGCCGCCACTGAGGTTGGCCGCGTATGAGCGGTGGACGTCGGCCATGCCGAGCTCCTTCAGCAGCTCTGCGGCCCTGGCGCGCGCCTCGCCTGAGCGCATTCCGGCCAGCTCAGCCGGCACCATGACGTTCTCCAGCACGGTCAGGTTCGAGAGGAGATTGAAGAACTGGAAGACGAACCCCACGTGTGAGCGGCGATATCGGGCGAGCTGACTCTCATTTGCTCGTGTGAGGTCGATGCCATCCACCACGATGCGGCCCGAGGTTGCTCGGTCTAGACCGGCGACCAGGTTGAGCAGCGTCGACTTCCCGCTGCCAGACGCGCCCATTACCGCTGTGAACTCGCCGGCTGCGATATGCAGCGTGACGTCGTCCAGCGCCACGGTCCGGGCGCCGCCGGTGAAAACCTTGCTTACGTCGGTGATATCGATCAGCGAGTCCATGTCACTCCTTCCCCATCTCGTCGACGACCGCGTCGAGGAATTTCAGTTCCGCCTCGGTGTGCAGCTGGCCACCCTTGAACAGCAGGGCCACCTGCGGTCGCCCGCGTTCGCGAGCGATCTTTTCCTGGTCCGCCAGGTCGCGCATCCTCTGCAGGTACACACGCCGCTGCCGGTCGAGCAGCCGCGCCAGATGGCCATTGGGTTGGCGACCAAGCAGCAAGAGCCTCACGTAAAAGTCCTCCCGAAGGAGCTGCGGCTGCGAGTCCGGATCTTCCAGCCATTCGTTCAGCCCCGAGATCCCGGCGACGGTCGCGCGGTAGGCCTGGCGGCCGCGGTCCCCGCGGTCGCCGGTCGCCTCGACGAGCCCGTCGCGCTCCAGACGTTGGAGCACCTGGTAGACCGATCCGATGTTGACCTTCCAAGTGCCACCGAGCATCTCCTCAAATCGTGTCTTGACCTCGTACCCGTGCAAGGGCTCTTCTGCCAGTAGGCCGAGGACGCCGAACCTAAGCGACATGCCCTGACCATACATATGTCATATGCATGGTCCATAAGCATAGGCAATATCCATCGAATGTCAAGCAGTTCGCAATACAAGAACGGGCCCCACTGCGATCACAGAGCGAGCTGGCGAATGAGCTCGAGACTCGAACGTGTATCCCGGCTTGGAATGTACTCGAGTCCGATTGGACCGCCATAACCGGCAGTGCGCAAGGCGGCAAGCTGCCGAGCCCAATCGATCTTCCCGGTGCCCGGCTCGTGGCGTCCGGGCGCGTCCGCAATATGCACGTGACCGACCAGGCCGCCGGAACCGACCAGCACACGCTCGGGGTCTTCGCCCATGACGACCGAGTGATACATGTCGTAGAGCAATCTCACAGCTGGCTGATCCACGCTGCGGATTACTTGGAGAGCGTCTGCGGTCGAGTCGAGGAAGTATCCGCGATGATCGACGAGCGTGTTGAGCGGCTCCAGCAGCAGCACGACTCCCGCCTTTGAGGCGATCGAGGCTGCTCGGCGCAAAGCCTCCGCGATGGCATCAAGCTGCTGCGTTCTGTCGGCTTCCGGCCGGGCGTTGCCCGAAACCACGATCAGATTGCGTGCGCTGAGTCGAGCCGCCACCTGAACGGAACGCTTTACTCCTTCGAGAAATGCGCCGTGGGTCGCCGGGTCGACGAGACGCCCTGTCGGCTCTGAGACAAAGCCCGTGACCGTGATTCCGGTCTCATGCAGCGCTTTCTCGACCTGGTCGAGATCCTTGTCGGTGGTCGTCCAGAATTCGACTTGAGCGAAGCCCGCGGCAGCCGCCGCACGCACTCGCTCCGGAAAGGGACGGCCACCGTCGGCGAAAAGCCACTCGATGCACGGCGAAAGAATCAGGCTCAGAGCGTTTCTGTCACCAAATCATTCGCCATACGTCAGCACGCACTGCACCAGTCCGTCGGCACCCTGGTCGACAAGCGCGTATGCCTCGGGAGCTCGGCTGATTGGAAATTCGTGGGTCAAGAGCGGCGCAAGGTCAAGCTGCGTCAGCAGTTGAGTCACCAGCTCCTGGCGACGCGGGATATCCCAGAGGGGCCCGAGATCTGGGTTCACCGATCCAACCTGTGACGAGATGATCCGTGGCCGGTTGTGGTGGAACTCGCCGGCAAGATTGAGGCTCTCGAAGGTGCCGCCATACCAGCTCATCGCAATAACGCGCCCGCTCAAGCCGACCGTCCGGATCGCTTCGTTCAAGGCAGGTGGCGCACCTGAAACTTCGATGACGACGTCCGCTCCACGGTTCTGCGTCAGCGCCCTGACCTTCTCGGCCACGCCTTCTGTCGGATCGACCACCAAGTCTGCTCCCAGCCGGCTGGCGAGCTCTCGACGCGAGGCTATGCGGTCGATACCGATAACAAGACCTGCGCCGGCCCTGTGCACGAGCTGTATCACGAGAAGGCCGATCACGCCAAGCCCTGACACGACAACGACGTCGCCCAGCGATGGGCGCGCATCGAGCACGCCATTCAAGGCAGTGTTCAAGTTGGCGTTGAGCACGCCTAACCGGGGCTCCATGCGAACTGGCAGTCGAACAGCAGCGTCTGCTGCCGTCACCACCAGGCTCTGGTGAGGCGAATAGGTAAAAACCAGGTCGCCAATCGACGGTGACGTGACGCCCTCACCAGTCTCGACCACCCGACCCACGTTCGCGTAGCCGTACGTGAGCGGGTAGCTCCAGTCAGGCTTCTCCGAACGCGCGAAGAGTCTGGTCGAGGGATCTAGTCGCAATTGCCACTGTGGGGCGCGGCCCCGGTAAACGTTCATCTCCGTGCCGGCGCTGATGCCCGAGAACAATGTCGCGATCTGCACCTCATCCGGTCCTGGCGCGGAGACCATTACTTCGCGAACCTCGATCTGCCGAGGCCCTGTCAGGACAGCCACCTTCGCACTCCCGGCGGGCATCGTCGCCCCTAATCGCCCAAGCAAAGAAACGGTTTCATGGCAGTGCGCATGGTAAAGCGGCTGGCGGTCAGGACCTCTTGGAGGTCCGACCCTTAATGCTTTGGACAGCGCATTGCGACGATTGACTTCGAGGCTGCCATCCGACAAGCCAGCTGCTGTGGCTGACATATTGGCTGTCATCTCGCTGGCAATTGGCGGGGATGGATGGGAATCGAACCCACCCAGGACGCCTCAACAGCGCCCCGCAAAACGGTTTTGCCGTCAGCCGATGACTTCATTCGACCACGTCGGCGCGGGCCCACACCTCCATTAACCGGTCCGGGTCAAAGGCGGCCTTCGAGATGAATGCAACAGCTCCGGACCCGGCGATCCGAGCCGCGAGTTCCTCGGGATCGTAGGTCGACAGAAGCAAGACGGCGACCTTCGGGTAGGTCGCCCGGATGCGGCGGCTTGCCTCGAGTCCGTCGATGCCCGGCAGGTGGACATCCATAAGAACCAGGTTTGGGTGCAGGCGGCCAGTAGCCACAACTGACTCCTCGCCGGTCTCTGTTTCGCCAACGACTTCGAAGCCGTCCGTCGCATTGACGACCTCGCGCGCCGCGGTGCGAAAGGCTTCCTGGTCATCGCAGATCAAGACTTGCACAGGCATGCTTCGTCCGCAGCTTAGCCCCCGAACCTGCGCCTGCCAAAGGTGCCTGCACCATGGCGGAGGTGGGGCCAGCCCTATCCTGTGCGCGATGCCGATCAGGGTCGTACTCGCCGACGACAGCTTCATCGTCCGCGAGGGCGTGAAAGAGCTGCTTCAGTCCGTACCGGAGCTCGATCTCGTGGCGACCTGTAGCGATCTGGACTCGCTGCAGGCGGCGATTGACCGAGAACATCCCGACGTCGTGTTGACGGATATCAGGATGCCCCCGACCAACACGGATGAAGGCATTCGGATCGCCGAATCTCTCAGAGCCAGCGCGCCGTCAATGGGCGTTGTCGTGCTGAGCCAATATGCCGACGCCGAGTACGCGCTGGCGCTGCTCGACAAAGGTGCAGGCGGCCGCGCTTATCTGCTGAAGGAGCGCGTGTCGGACCTGGACCAGCTTGTCAACGCCATTCGCGAGGTCGCGCGCGGCGGTTCCGTGGTCGATCCGAAAGTGATCGAGAACCTCCTCTCATCCCGCTCGCGCAACAAGCGCTCAGCGCTCGCCGATCTCACGCCGCGGGAAGAAGAGGTCCTTGCCGCCGTGGCTGTTGGGAAAAACAACGCTGCAATCGCGGAGGCGTTCCATCTCACAGGCGGGGCCGTCGAAAAGCACATCAGCTCGATCTTCTCCAAGCTTGGCCTGAGCGAGGAGCAAGACGTACACCGCCGGGTCAAGGCAACGCTCATCTACCTAGCGGAAGAGCGGGAACCCGGAAAGCGGTAACGAGCTCCTGGCGGCCTTTGACCAGCGTTGGGCCGACCTGCTCAACCTGAGGCGGGCGGCCGAGGGCTGCATACGTCGCCTCGCTGAGCACAGTCTCGCCGCACGACGCAAATTGCTGGAGGCGCTGCGCGAGGTTGACCGCGTCACCAACCACTGAATACTCGGCGCGCTCCTCGCTGCCGATCAGCGCCGCAGCGACCAAGCCGGTCGACAGGCCGACGCCGAGCTCAAAAGCCGGCAGTCCGGACGCTTTCCAACGGTCGTTCAACGCCAGCTGTGCTTTGTGCATCGCATTGGCGGTTCGTAGTGCACGGTCGGCGTCGTCAGCTAGTGGCTCGGGCGCTCCGAACACAGCCATGACGGAATCGCCGACAAACTGCATGACGGTGCCGTGCTCGGCGAGGACCGCATGGCTCGTCACGGTCCGATGCTCTTTCAGCTGACCCGCCAGCCGGCTTGGATCGGATACCTCTGCAATCGCGGAGTAACCACGCACATCGGAGATCAGGACCGTCACGACCAGGCGCTGGATTTCACCGATGGCGTGACCCCGCTGTCGGAGTCGCTCGGCGATACCGCCCGGAAGCAGGCGGCTGAGCATCGCTCCCTGCTCCTCGCGATCCACGATGGCCTGGTGCAGGCGGCGCAGATTGCGAAGTCCCGCCTCGCCGCCGCCGGTGGCCTGCTTTGCCAGCTTGAAGAAAAGTTGCTCGACCGATGCGGTGACGTCCGCGCCGGTGGTCCTTCGCTTGATCGCGATCGCTTTGATTGGCCGGCCCTCGGCCACCCATGCGAGCAGCTCTTCTTCGGCCGGCGACAGGTCCGCCTCGCCGAGGGGCCGGACCATGGCTTCGACGATCTTGGGATCGAGGAGCGAACCGCCGCTGCTCACAGTGCGGATGGCTCTGGCTAGCTGATCACCCGCGGCGACGCTGTCTTTGAGAAGGTAGGCGCAACCCGATGCGCCTTCGCTGAGCAATGCAACTGCATACTCGGGGTCGTCGAATTGAGAGAGGATGACGATCCCCGTGCCGGGGTGCCGCTTGCGCACAAGCTGCGCGCCATCGATTCCCTCGCGCTGAAAGGTGGGCGGCATCCGGATGTCGGTGACGATCACATGAGGCGCAAGCTCCTCTGAGCGCGCGACCAGTTCCAAGTAATCGCCAGCGACGCCGACGACGTCCAAATCCCCAGTCATGCTGAGTAGTACGCGCAGGCCTTCGCGAACGATCACACTGTCGTCGGCCAGCAGAACGCTGATCCGCCCCATGTCGTTATTGGACGTGCGGATTCACGTTCGGGCAAGGCAGCCAGCGTCATAGACCGAGGGCGGCTGGCCCCAGGCAAAAGACGCCAGCCGGCACCATCGACCGGGATCGCACCGGGGCCTTACGGTGCTGGACGGAGGTTGACCAAATGAAATTTGAAAGTTCGGTTACGGCGGTTTCCTGGATTCCCTTTGAGGCTGTCAACGGATTCCTGGCTGTGCCCTTTGGTATGGGCCTGGCACACTACGACGAGCCTCTGCCGGCTCGGCTGGACGACCTGGACGACTGGCACCGCAAGGATCTATTCCGCGAGTGCAACGAGCTCAAGGGCTGGATCGAGGTCGAAGACGGAAGGATCGCTGCGTGGGGACAACACGGCGGCGGGCGCATTGGCGTGACTCGCTTGAAGATCGGTCCAAAGACGCTGACGGTCAAGGCCAAGGCGATGCCCGACATCCGGCCCGAGCCCGTGGTGACAGCAGCCTATGTCCGCTTCACTCAAACCTGCGGCGGCCGCACAGGCGTGCCGGCACCGCGACCAGTCAGCCGCAAGCCTCTGTTCCAAATCGACTCAGCGGTGGCGTGGACCACTCTCTCTTTGACCATCTACGCCGACGGTCACTCCGAGCGCGAGCTGGTCGGAGCCAGCTGCTTTCCGCGTCACTGGATTTATGACGATGCGGGCGAGCTCATCACACAGACGGGCCTGACCGACTTCACCTCGTGGATCAACGACGCCTTCGGTGAGCGCACGCCGTGGGGTGCGTACGACTCTCCGGCCATGGTCCAGCCAGTGGAAAGTGCGCTCGAGCGCGAGCTCGCGGCGATCATCATCAGCGGCGCCAAGGAGAAAAGCCGCGCGATCCAGCAGGGCAACACACTTATCGAGCAGGGCGCGGCGGGAGACGAGATGTTCTTGGTGCTCGACGGAAGGTTTGCTGTCGAGGTCGACGGCCAGGCGGTCGCGCAGGTCGGCCCAGGCGCGATCGTCGGAGAACGGGCGGTGGTCGAAAAGGGCTCGCGGACCGCAACCCTCCGCGCACTCACCGCCTGCCGGGTCGTTTCAGTCCCACGCCGCTACGCCGACGACACGGAGCTGTCGGAGATCGCGCGTGGCCACCGGCGGGAGGAGGCGTGATAGTGGGGCAATCCATGGACGGCCCGATCGTCCAGGCGGTTCGCCTCCGCAAGGTCTACCGTGGTGCGAACGAGGTCGAGGCCCTGCGTGGCATCGACCTCGAGATCGAGCGTGGCGAGATGGTCGCCATCGTCGGTCCATCCGGCTCTGGCAAGACGACGCTTCTCAACTGCCTTTCCGGCCTCGATGCTTTTGACGGCGGCAAGGTGATTGTTGACGCGCAGGACCTCTCTGCCATGTCCGACCGCGCCCGCACCGCTTACCGGCGCGACCACATGGGCTTTGTCTTCCAGGCCTTCAACCTGCTGCCAGTGCTGTCCGCGGTCGAGAACGTGGAGATCCCGCTCCTGCTTCAGAACATCAACTCACGTGACTCTCGCCGGCGCGCGCTGGAGATGCTGGAAACTCTGGGCCTCGCCCATCGCGCCAATCACCGACCGGATCAGCTGTCAGGCGGCGAGCAGCAGCGTGTGGCGGTGGCTCGGGCTTTGGTTCATAAGCCAGCGGTGGTCTGGGCCGACGAGCCGACCGGCAACCTCGACACAGAAGTCACGCAAGTCATCGTCGAGCTGCTTGTGCGCATGAATAAAGACGGGCAGACGATCGTCCTCGTCACCCATAACCCGCAGGTCGCGGAGCGAGCCCGACGAACGCTACGTATGCGCGATGGCCGTCTCGAGGTAGCCAGCGCCGAACGCGCAGCCGCAGTGCGATGAACCTGGCGGTGGTCGTGATCGGACTGTTCGTGATTGTCTACGCCGGGCTTCTCGTGCTCGCCATACGCCGGCCACTTTTGGCCCGGCTGGCGCTGCGGGAGGCGGTCCGGCGGCCTGGGCAGTCGGCCATCGTCGTGCTCGGCCTGATGATCGGAACGATGGCCATCTTCGCGATGCAAGTCCTGGGCGACTCGTTCTATAACTCCCAAACGCGAGGTGCTTTGCTGGCGTGGGGTCATGTCGACCTTGTCGCCGCCGACGGAGGCCGCTTCTTCGATCCTGCGCTGGCCACCGAGTTGGCTGCCGATCCGGGACTGCACTCGTCACTGGGCGGTGTGCAGGCGGGAGTCGAGCTGACCAGCTCTGTGATCGACCTCGACCGCGGCAATGTCAAGCCGCTCGTAATCCTGGTCGGTTTCGATCCGGCCGCTCAGGGCCCGTTCGGCAGCTACCGGCTGACGGACGGAAGGACCACCCTGGGTCAGGATCTCGCCATCGACGAAGTCCTGATCTCGGCCTCGCTTGCCAACGCCCTGGACGCACGATCCGGTGACCGGCTCCGCGTCTTGATCGGCCCCCAGCAGGCCGAGCTCCGCTTGGCCGGTATCGCCAAGTCCGAGGGCCCCGGCGCCTACACGCTGCGGCCGGCTCTCTTCTCTCCACTGGCCAATCTGCGCCAGCTGATCGGAGACCAGGGCATCAACGTGATCCGGGTCGCGGGTCCCGGCGAAGGCCAGATTGAAATGGATCGGGCACATGCGCTGGCCCCACAGGTGCGGGCGGCCCTCCTGGCGCTGCCCGGCGGCGGGAGCCTTAGGGTCCGGGAACCCAAGCGCGAGGACTTCGACGCCCAGGTCTTACAGATCGCTTCGTCTCGAAGCTTCTATACCGCGCTAAGCCTGTTCGTCGCCCTCGCGGGCGCGGCCCTGGTTGTCAACCTTGGCCTCGCTCTTGCCGAGGAGAGGCGGCCCCGGCACGCGGTGCTCCGAGCGCTCGGCCTCGGCCGGGCCGGCATGGTCTCCCTGTCAGTGCTGGAGGGAGCCCTGTACAGCTTGGCCGCTGCGGTTGCGGCCATTGTTCCGGGTGCCCTCGTCGGCCTTGCCCTCGTCGGCTTGCTTTATGTCCCGGTCCACACCGGCGCCGTGGACAGCCGCGTCGCGCCGGTCCAGTACGCCATCACGCCCGGTTCGATGGCGATCTCCGTCGCGATCGGCGCCCTGATCGTGCTGGCCACGCTTTTCGCCACCTCGGTCCGCAGCTCGCGGATGCAGATCTCGTCGGCGATCAAGAACCTGCCAGAGCCGGCCGGCCGCCGGAGGCGATCGAAGTGGACGACCGCATTTCTGGCCGTCCTCGGCCTGGGCTCGCTCGCGGCTCTGATCGCGGGCAATCTGCCGGTCCGGCTGGCGGGCGGAGTGGACCTCGTGATCCTGGCGGCGGCCCTGGTCGGCGGCCGCATCTCCGAGCGGTTGCGGGCGACGTTGACCGGAGCTGCCCTGGCGTTGTGGGCGGCCGCCAACCTGGCCTCGATCAAGGACATTGCGTCGAATGAGTCAGGCGCCGTGATCCTGCTGGGTGTGCTCACTGCAGTGTTCGGGCTGAGCCTGGTCGTGGCATCCAACCTACGTGTTCTCGAACTCCCGCTGGGCTGGCTTCAGGGCGGGTCCCGGGCGACGCTTCGGCCGTCGCTTGCCTACCTGACACGGCGGCCCCTTAGGGCTGGCCTGGGCACCGGCGCGTTCGCACTCATCCTGGTCCTGATGACCATGACCTCGATCCTCGTCCCAAGCTTCAACGGCACGTTCCGAAGTGGCCTGAATGAATACGACATCCGTGTTGACGCTCCGACCAATGCAGCTCTGTCTCTACCAGACTCCGTGCGCTTCCAGATCGCCCGGTCGATCGCAATGCAGACACGGCCCTACCGAGGGGAGGTGAGAGAACCCGGGCTCACGCTAAAGGACGAGTACGTGCCCCTCTATTCGCTCAGCCGCACTCAGCTGGCGACTGGACCCTTCGAGCTCACCAACCGGGAGAGTCGCTTCAAGAGCGACGCCGAGGTCTGGCAGGCTCTTGCCGACGACCCGCACCTTGTGATCTCACCTACTTACACGATCCCGGGCGGTACGGTCACGCTGGCGGGACCTGAAGGACCGGTGAAATTCCGAGTGGCGGCAGTTGTCAGGAACGTTGGGCTTTGGGGCCTGGCAGGGTCGGAGGCGGCGATGGCCCCCTTTTCCACGTTGCCGGTCGGCACCACCATCCTTGCCAAGACCGCGCCCGGCGCCGATGCGGTTGTAACGGCGCGCCAGATCGGGCGAGCACTCTTCAGTCAGGGAGCGGATGCAAGAACCATCAAAGAGATGTTCGACTCGGCTTCGAACGCCGGGCAGGCCTTCACCGACATGATCCGGCTCTTGATGGGGATCGGACTCCTGGTCGGAGTGCTGAGCCTGGGCATCTTGGCCCTGAGGGCGGTCATCGATCGCCGCCGCTCGATCGGCATGCTGCGGGCCCTTGGTTATCGGCCTGGCCAGATCCTGACAGGGATGGTCTCGGAGGCGCTGATCACGGCCACGTGTGGTGCGCTGGTGGGGATCGGGGTCGGGGTGCCGATCAGTGTCGTGATGATCAAGGGCTACCTGCCCGGTGCCCGCCTCGAGATCGATAGCGCGTCGTTGGCGCTCATCGTCGGCCTGCTCTATCTGGCGGTGTTGGCCGTCACCATCGTGCCGGCGTTGAGGGCCGCCCGCCTGCCCGCAGTCGAAGCCCTTCGTCTCGAGGACTGAGCAGACTTCACGAGGTGCCTGACCTGAGCGAGCTTGGTCCGACCGTTCTTCTAGCAGCGCTGGTAGCCGTAATCGTGGTGGTCGCCCTCGCCACAGCTGCCGCAACGGCCGCGGCGCGCCGGCGTCGCGAGACGGCAAGCCTGTCCGCCATCGATTTCGTGCGCAGCTCC
>WNGJ01009245.1_pt1 | contig 10497 bp, 8 predicted proteins | sample 5400611 | NCBI WGS metagenome assembly WNGJ01 (sample SAMN13153375, study PRJNA577476) | soil metagenome | isolation source: 40 cm soil or saprolite under Garry oak tree replicate 1 | place: USA:California | collected 2016-06-15
TGCATCAACTTCTCGCAGGGCCTGACGACCACCATCCTGCCCGGGGCCAAGAACAATGAGGTCGGCCCCGTCTTTGTGTTCGCGCTGGCGGCGCTGATCATAGTGCTGGCGACCCGAGGCCGCCTGGGTTACACGCGGTTGCCTTGATCGCGTTTTGGCCGTCAACACACAAGCGAAAGGAGGCTAACCGATGACCGACGCTCCCGCAGATGTGAGCCAGTCCGCAAAGAACGCCGGAGGATTCTCTCTCCGCACGGCTGCCGCGCGTCTTCTTGGACCTGACGGCATCAACTCCGCTTTTGTGTGGCTCGTGCTGGTCGGGGTCCTCGTCATCATCCGGTTGCTCATTGACGCCTTCTATCCGAGTGCTTTCAACGACCCGGAGCAGGCCTCGTTCTTTGCCTGGCCGGCCTTGGCTGTGCTAGGCGTGCTGGGTTTGGTCGGCGTGTACTTCGCGCACCTGACCGGTTTTCCGGCTGCATGGAGCATGCAAGAACCTGTCCGTCGATGGCTGGCCCCGATCGCCATCGGGCTTGCATTTGGCGCAGTCTATTTCGGCCTCGATTCGTGGACCAAATTCACCGCGCTGACCAACGCGCACCATGGCGTCGCCACGACTCAATTCGTCGGGGTCGCGCCTTCGATCCTCATCTTCACCGGCGGCGCCATCATCTCGGAGGTCGTCTTTCGACTCTTCCCGATTCCAATCTTGCTGTGGCTGATCTCCCGCGTCGCGCTGCGGAAGCGCGGAGCGGAGCCCACCTTCTGGGTGCTCGCGATTCTGACCTCGGTCCTCGAACCCGTCAGCCAGTATTCGTTCTTGCTCGGTTCAGCCGCAGGCGCGGGCGTCGCGGTGATTGCGGCGGGCTTTAGTCTCAACATGGTCCAGGCGAGCTTCTTTCGCCGTTACGGTTTTCTGTCGGCGATCGCCGTCCGGGTCGCCTTTTACATGATCTGGCACGTCGCTTATGTTCACTGAGCGCGGCCCCTGATTCGGCGCATCTAGCGCAAAAAGCGCGTATCGCTCGCGGTTGACCGGCACGTTTTTGCGCAACGGTGCGGATCCTCTGGCGGTCCGACTGGGACCACGACCACGGCGAGTTCTGATCCAGAACTTTCTACTGCCTGATTCAGGGGGAATTACGTTGATCGATCCCCATAGATCACACGAAACGCCGCGGCCTCAGCGACCAAAGAGGAGGATCGAGGAGTAAGGGTCTGGCCCCCCGCCACGAAATCGAGCCTTGGAGACGATGTGGAGCCCACGCCCGGATTCGAACCGGGGACCTTTTCCTTACCAAGTAGTCTGCGGACCCTGGCGAATACGAGTCGATCTTAGCGTTGTACGAGTTTTTCAAGCCAGACCATTTACCTAACTCGTCCGCGGTGGGGCTGTGGACGCTATCTGGAGCGGTCCCGGACATGACGTGGGAGCGGCGCTATATGCATGCAGCAGTACGCTTCTGCGCCAATGGATGCGAGCACCACGGCCGCGTGGCGTGATCTCTACATCGGGATGGTCGGTGCCGGCGCATCACTGACCGGCCTAACCTTTGTCGCGATCGCGCTGGACCCACACCAGATCGAGCGCACACCGCTGCTCCGTTTGCGGGCTGCCAGCGCGCTGTGGTGCTTTGTGAGCGTCATGTTTCATCGGGCTCGCGGTCCTTACGCCCAGACCCTTCACCACGGTGGCGTCGCTGGCCGTGGGTGTGGGCGGTCTTTCGGGGGCCATCCTCCTTTCTGTGCGAACGATCCGTCAGCGCATCTTCCGGCAGCCGCATCCAGGCGCCACCGTCTTGCGCGCCGCCGGGAACATCTTCGGGTTCCTCCTCGCCGGTGTTGGCGGCTTTTCGCTGATCGATGTCGAGCAGGGTTGGGTGTTTGCCACGCTAGCGCTGGCAAGCGTGATCATGCTGTCGAGCGGGATCTTCGCGAGCTGGCTGCTGGTCCTGCAGATCGGGTTGCCGTCAAGGGAAAAGCCCTGAGCTATTGCGCCGGCGCCCTGGCGTTATCAGGGGCCGGCTGCCGACTCGAGTACCAATCAATGAGGAATTCTCCTGACCTCCGAACGGCTCATGCCGAGCCGTACCTCACCAGTCCCCACGTGTGGCACCAAGTCGAAGACAGTCAGCGTGCTTAAGCCGGCCAGCGAGCGAGACGTTAACTATTAGTCCTCGCGGTCGATGCGCTCGGTCGCTAACGGGTCTGAGAATAGACTCGTGCTCCGTAAAGCATGTATACGATGCCTACCAAGATCAGGATGTACTCACCGACGAAAACGGCAGGCGGAGGGCTGACGGTGAAGAAGAACTTTGCCTGGTCAGCGGGAGGGATGAGGAAGCTAAACGAGGCGTCGATTACCGCCAAGACGCCGGCGAGCTTGGCTTTGCGAAGGAAGAGCGAAACCAACCCGGCAAGTGGAAGCAACAACCCGATAGTGATGAAGAAGGCGGCGAACACCGGGGTCCGCAGTTCATGTATGCGAGTCTCGACTCCCAATGGAGTCAACAGGAAGCCGAGAACAAAGCCCAGCCCAAACAAGACTGCCAGTATTCCCTCTGCTCTGCTGAACGACGCAATTGTCTTGGCTACTGAGGTCATTTCTTAATTCCGCCCTTGCATTGGGAGCCACTATAGAACAGCGGTTCCCGCATACAAATGAGACTTCTTAGGGGGAGTGATTGCAGGACGAAAGCTGGACTTTTGTATTCGACAGAGGATGATGGAGCCCACGCCCGGATTCGAACCGGGGACCTTTTCCTTACCAAGGAAATGCTCTACCGCCTGAGCTACGTGGGCGGGACTCAATCCGATTCTATCTGCTACAAACTGAGGGCCAGCCCGATGCCCAGCATCAACCAGATCCTCGATCAGGCGCGCCGGCGGATCACCCGCCTCACCCCGCAAGAAGCGGCGGCCGAGCACGCCAACGGCGCCCTGTTGGTCGACACGCGGACCTCGGAGCAGCGCTCGCGCGACGGTGACATCCCCGGCGCCCTCGTGATCGATCGCACCGTTTTCGAGTGGCGTCTCGACCCCACATCCCCAACCAGAATTCCCGAGGCGACCGACCACGATGTCCGAGTGATCGTCATCTGCGCCCAGGGCTACTCGTCGAGCCTGGCCGCCGCCTCCCTGCTGGACCTCGGGCTGGTCAACGCAACTGACGTGATCGGAGGATTCGCGGCCTGGCAGGCCGCCGGCCTCCCGGTCAGGCGCTAGCCGCCCGACTCCACCTTGCCCACGTCGGTCATGACCTCGGCCTTGCCCCGGATCTTGATCGCGGCAGTCAGCGCGGTGAACTGCGCGACGAGGACCTCTCCCGCGTCCAAACGCTCGGAGTGGTGCGACCGCGTGTCCTTGCCTCGCGTGAGGCCCATGATCACGACCCCGTCCTCCAGCGCCTTGACCACGATGTAGCGCCCGCTAGCCTCTTCGTCCTCGTTCACCATTTCCCCGTCCGTTGCCGTTGGCCTGAGCCTTGGGCCGCACCGTCTCGAGCCTGGTCGCAGCCTGACCCACCAGCTCATCGATCTCGGCCGCGAGCGCCGGACCGGCCAGGACATGATAACGATCGGCATTCACGACCACTTCGCGGCTGCCGACCACCACATGAAGCACGACCTCGTCGGTCCCTGGATGGCGCGCGAGGACCGCCTCGAGCTGCTCGGCGAGGCCCGCCTCACCGTTTGGAATGCGCACGTGGACGAGCTGCCGGCGCGCCACCGGCACGCAGTCCGGATCGTCCCAAAGCCACGCCATGTCAGCCACCACCGACGCCGTCTCGACCTCTGCCTCGATCTCTGGCTCAACCGGCGAAGCCGCCGCCCCACTCGCGCGCGTGCTGCCGGCCCTCGCGTCCACCTTGCCCTGCACCACGACCACCTTGTCCGGCTCGAACAGGAGGCGGTACTGCTCAAATTGGCGGGGGAAGACCACTACATCAACTGAGCCGGTCAGATCCTCGAGAGTCGCGTAGGCCATGATCTGGCCCTTCCGGGTCACGACACGGCGGACGTCGCGAACGAGCCCTGCCACCCGCACCTCCGTGTCCTGCAGCGCGCTGGTGACCTCGACGGCCTGCGTATCCGAGAGCTTCGCCAGCTCGGCCGAGATGCGCCGCAGCGGGTGGTCGCTCAGATAGAGGCCGAGGAGCTCTTTCTCCAGGCGCAGCTTTTCTTCGCCGGCCATGGGCGCGACGTCGATCGTCAGCCCATAGTCGTCGGCCTGGGCCTCCGGAGAACCGACCATGTCGAGCAGCGAGGTCTGGCCGGACTCGCGGTCGCGGCGCGCTCGCTCCGCTCGGCTGACGGCGTGATCGAGGGCGGCGATGAGGCGAGCGCGTTCTCCGAGCGAGTCACTCGCGCCTGACTGAACGAGCGCCTCGAGCACCCGCCGGTTGACGTCCTGGATCGCTGACGTCCGCTCGCAGAGATCTTCGAGAGACTTGAATGGACCGTCCGTGTCGCGCAGCGCAACGATGCTCTCCACGGCGTGGCTGCCGACGTTCTTGATCGCCGCGAGCCCGAACAGGATCCGCCCATCGCTCATCGAAAAGTCCGCACGAGAGCGATTGATGTCTGGCGCAAGGACGTCGATGCCGCGCAGCCTGCAGTCGACGATCGCGGTTGCTACACGGTCGGCGCTGCCTTCCATATGGATAAGGAGCGCGGTCATGTACTCGATTGGATAGTTCGCCTTCAGATACGCAGTCTGGTAGCTGATGACCGCGTACGCAGCCGAGTGGGCGCGGTTGAATCCGTATTCGGCAAACTTCGCGATGCCGTCGAACAGCGCCTCCGCGGTCGCCTTCGGAATGCCGCGCTCGACAGTCCCCTCGATGAACTTGGTCCGCAGCTTCGCCATCTTGGCCTTGTCCTTCTTGCCCATCGCGGCGCGAAGGATGTCGGCCTCGCTCATCGTGAATCCGGCCAGCTCGCGTGCGGCCATCATCACCTGCTCCTGGTAGATCATCACGCCGTACGTCTCGCGCAGGATCGGTTCGAGACGCTCGTGCATGTACTCGATCGGCTCGCGCCCCTGCTTGCGGGCGATGAACGCTGGGATGTTGACCATTGGGCCGGGACGGAACAGCGCGATCGCGGCGGAGACGTCCTCGAAGCTTTGCGGGCGCATATCCATCAGCATCCGCCGCATGCCCGCGCCTTCCAGCTGGAACACGCCATGCGTGTCGCCGATCGAGATCAGCTCGTACGTCTTTGCGTCGTCGAACGGCAGGTGTTCGAGATCGATCTCGATATCGCGCTGCTCTTTGATGAGCCGTACGCACGTCGCGATGATGTCGAGGTTCTGCAGCCCGAGAAAGTCGATCTTCAGCAGGCCGATATCGCCGACCGCCTTCATGTCGTACTGCGTGATCACAGCCTCACGGCCGGGGCCGTACTGCAGCGGGGTGTAGCGGACCAGGGGCTCCGGCGCGATGACGACGCCGGCGGCGTGCGTGCTGACATTGCGCGACACGCCCTCGAGCGTCCTGGCGACGTCGACCAGGCGCTTCGCCTCCTCGCTCGATTCGTAAGCCTCCCTGAACTCGGGGACCTCCTTGATCGTGTCCTCGAGTGTTTTCGAACGTCCCTGCCATACGGGCACGAGCTTGGCCAGGCGGTCGGTGTCGCGCAGCGGAACCTCGAGCACGCGCCCTACGTCGCGAATCGCAGCCTTCGAGGCCATCGTCGTGAAGGTGATGATCTGCGCCACACGATCGGCGCCGTACTTCTCGGACACGTAGCGGATCACCTTCTCGCGTCCCTCGACCGAAAAGTCGCAGTCGATATCGGGCATCGAGACGCGGTCGATGTTCAAGAAGCGCTCGAAGATCAGACCGTGCTGCAGCGGGTCGATGTTTGTTATGCCGAGGCAGTACGAGACCAGGCTGCCCGCCGCGCTGCCGCGTCCCGGCCCAACCACGATCCCGTTCTGGCGCGCGAAGTTGTAGAAGTCCCAGACGATCAGGAAGTACGACGCGTAGCCGGTTTGGCCGATGACCGAAAGCTCCTGCTCCGCCCGCTCTTTCGCGGCCGACGCGGGCGTTCCGAACCGCCAGTCCAGGCCCTTCAGCACCAATTGCCGCAGGTACTGGTCCGGCGTCAAGCCGTCCGGAACGTCGAAAGGCGGCAGCAGCGTCGCCCCCAGCGAGAGTTTGAGCTCGACCTGGTCCGCCACCTCGAGCGTGCTCGCCAGAGCCTCGGGCATGTCCGCGAACGCCTCGATCATCTCCGCGGTCGTTTTCAGGTAGTTCTCCTGCGTCGAGAACCGCCAGCGGTTCGGGTCGTTGAACCTCGCTCCTGTCTGCAGGCAGAGGAGCACGTCGTGCGCCTCCGAGTCGTGGCGGTGCACGTAGTGGAGGTCGTTGGTCGCGCACAGGCGCAGGCCGAATTCCTTGCCGAAGCGCGCCAGAACGCCGTTGACCTCGGTTTGCCTGTCGATGCCATGGCGCTGCACCTCGAGCAGGAAGCGGTCCTTGCCGAAGATGTCGCGGTACGCGGCCACCGACTCGCGCGCGCCGTCGACGTCACCGTCGACGATCCGGCTCGCAGCCTCACCCTGCAGGCAGCCGGACAGGGCGATGAGTCCCGTCGAGTGCTCGGCCAGGATCTCCTTGTCGATGCGGGGCTTGTAGTACATCCCCTCCATCTGACCGACGGTGCACAGGCGCATGAGGTTGAGGTAGCCGTCGTGGTTGGCTGCAAGGAGCGTGAGGTGATTCGGGTCGCGGTCGATGCGGCCATCGCGCATGAGCCGCGAGCGCGGCGCCACGTAGACCTCGCAGCCGATGATCGGCTTGATCCCGGCGTCCTTGCAAGCTTTGTAAAAGTGGATCGCGCCGTACATCACGCCGTGGTCGGTCATCCCGATCGCAGGCATCTCGAGCTCCGCCGCGCGCGCGACCATGGCCGGGATGCGACTTGCCCCATCGAGCAGCGAGTACTCGGTGTGGTTGTGGAGGTGGACGAAGGTTTCTGGGGCGTGCGGCATCGTTTGGGTTGGGTGTGGCGGACCCCTCGGATAGTCTAAAGACCTCAGTGGCCCGAATCGCCTTCCCATCACTGGCTCACGGACCCGCCGAGATGGCGCACTCCGGCATCCGAGAGATCGCCAACGAGGCGCTCCGCAGGCCCGGCACGATCCGCCTCGACGTTGGTCAGCCCGACTTCCCCACTCCACAGCACGTCAAGGCCGCCGGCAAGCGCGCCATCGACGAGAACAAGACCTTCTACACACACACGCAAGGGTTGCTGTCGCTGCGCGAAAAGCTCGTCGACAAGCTCGAACGGGTCAACGGCATCAAAACGACTCCTGAGAACATCGCCTGCGGGCCAGGCGGCGTCGGCGCGCTCGCGGCCACGCTCGCCGCAGTCGTCGAGCAGGGCGACGAGGTGCTCTTGCCAGACCCGGGCTGGCCGAACTATCGAATGATGCTGCCCTGGCTTCGCGCTCGGGGCGTCTTCTACCCATGTCCGCCGGCCGCAGGTTTTCAGCCCGACCTCGAGGCTCTCGAGCACCTCATCACGCCGCGAAGCAAGGTCCTGGTGGTCAACAGCCCGAACAACCCGACGGGCGCTGTCTATCCGCTCGACACCATCACGGCCCTGATCGAGCTGGCGCAGCGCCACAACTTGTGGCTCTTGAGCGACGAGTGCTACGACCAGATACTGCTCGATGGATCGTGGACCAGCCCCGCCGCCGTCGCGCCGGACGACCCGCGCACCGCGACCGTCTTCACGTTCTCGAAGACCTACTCCATGACCGGCTGGCGTATCGGTTACGTCACCGGGACAGCAGAGCTCATCGACACCGCCACCAAGGTGCTCGAATCGAACTCTTCGTGCGTCTCGACGATCACCCAGGTGGCCGCCGAAGCGGCGCTTGTCGGTCCGCAGGACTGCGTCGCGGAGATGGTGGACGCCTACCGGCGTCGCCGCGACCTCGTAGTCGAGATCCTCCGGGAGGCCGAGCTCCACATCGCCACCCCGAACGGCGCGTTCTACATCATGGCGGACGTCTCGCCAAGGGGCCTGCCGGCGCGCGAGTTCTCCTTCGCCCTGCTGCGCGAGCGCGGCGTCAGCGTCGCGCCCGGCACCGCTTTCGGCGACGTGGCGAGGGAGGCCGTGCGGATAAGCCTTGCCAGCTCGGAGGCGGATTTGAGCGAGGGTGTCGACCGCCTGGCGAAATTTGTACACGGGCGTACGTGAACCGGTCCCCTTCGTTTAAGCTGCCCGGGTTGATTTCGGGCGTAACCGTCCCCGCCTACGTTCCGTTTGGCCCGACATGCAGCTTCTGAGGCCGATCCTGACCATGGTCGTCAGGTCGCTCGGCCCAGGGCGGCTCCGCCTCGTGGTCGTCAAGTTCGCCCAGAGGTTGGACCGCCCCTAACTCAGGCCTTGCGTTGGCGGCCGGGTTCAACCCGGCCGCGACTATGCCTTCGACGTCTGCCAAACGTGGCACCGAGTGGCTACTTAGACAATCCCAACCGTATACCGGAAGGAGAGTAGCCCCGTCGGCGAAGCCGACCGGGCCATGAGAGGGAACCATTTGGGTTCCCTCTCATCCGCTTCGTTCGAGCAGCGCGACCGACTCTATGTGGTAGGTCTGTGGAAACATGTCCACGATCGCGGCGCGTCTGACTCGATAGCCGCCGCGCACCAGGCCGACCAGGTCCCTGGCGTGGGTCGACGGCTCGCAGCTGACGTAGACAAGCCGCTCAGCACCCAGGCGGATCAGCTCGGCCAGGGCGGCCGGCTCGCATCCCGCCCGCGGCGGATCGAGGATCACCGCCTGATGCTGCCCCAGGCGGACGCCGCGCAGCTCGGTCTCGACCTTGCCGGGCCGATACTCGACGCGGGCCGAGTTGATCCGCGCGTTGAGGCGGCCGAGCTGCACGGCGTGCGGGTTTTCCTCGATCGCCGTCACACCCGCGGAGTCGCGTGCCGCCGCGACCGAGATGGTCCCGATGCCGGCGTAGAGGTCGAGGATGCGGTCGCCCGGTTGGGCCGCAAGCATGCTGAGCGCGGTGCTGTAGAGGACGAGCATCTGCTGATAGTTGGTCTGGACGAACGTGTCGCTGCGGACTCGAAACGTCATGTCCCAGAACTCGAGAGACATCGCGTCGTCCAGCAACACCGCTTCTGGCAGCAGCTCCGCCACGCGATGCGCGAACTCGTCGCGGGGCCACTTCGGTTCGCGACCGTGAAAGCGGAGCCGCCATAGCAGGCCATGGCCGGTCGGCTCGACTGTCAGCAGCAGGTTCTGCAGACCTTTCAGCTCGAGCTCGTTCGCCGCTTGCGCGAAGGCGGGCAGCGCGCTCTCGATGCGCCGGTCGTGGATGAGGCAGCTGTCGATCGACAGCACCGAATGCGAGCGCATGCGGTGAAAGCCGAATCGCCATCCGCCGGCAGTCGCGACGGCCTCGAACTCGCCACGGATGCGATATCGCCAGGGATCGTCCATTCCGAGCACCGCGGTGTCCGGAGGCAGACGCAGCCCGGCCCGAGACCATGCCTGCTCCACCACCTGCCGCTTCAGCTCCAGCTGATGCGCGTAGGCGGCATGCTGCAGCTGGCAGCCGCCACACTGGCCGAAGTAGGGACACGGAGCGGTCACGCGATGCGGCGACGCCTCGATCACGCGCGTGGCGTCGGCCACCGCGACGCCGCCCTGCCGGCCACGCGGCTCCGCTTCGACCACCTCGCCCGGGAGCGCGTAGTTGACAAGCCAGACCTTGCCATCGTCTCTGGCGACCGCCGCGCCCCCGTGCGCGGGCGAAGCTGGTCGGAGGATCAGCGGCGCCACACCGAGACCGGATCGCGCGCCGGCTTGAAGCCGGCGGCTTCGACCATCTGAGTGGCGATTGGGAAGCCCTCGGCGATCTTGTCGGGGTCGTGGGCGTCGCTGCCGTACTGCACGGCCTGCCCCCCCACCTCGCGCCACCAGCGAACCACCGTGATGTCAGGGCAGAGAAGCCGACCGCGGGTGGTGTTCACCTCGAGCACACGCCCTGTCCGCGCGGCGGCGCTCAGGACGGCGCGGATCTCCGCCTCGAAGTCCTCCTCCCGATACGGCGTTCCGTCCTGTGGCCAGTAGCGCTTCGGATAGTCGAGGTGCGCGAGCGTCTCGAACGGCTGGCCGCCCTCGATCATGGCCAGGACCTCAGCGAAGTAGTCCCTGGTTGCCGCAGCAAAGTCGACACCCGCACGTTCCCTCAGCTGGCTCGCGTCGACCGTCTCGCCGTCGAGCTTGATGCAGTGGACCGAACCCAGAACGTTGTCGAGGCTTCCCGCCCCAAGAATCGCCGCCGTCTCTTTCGGGAACCAGTGGGGTTCGCCGAGCTCGACTCCGCTCAAGATCCGCAGCCCGGTGAACTTGGCGCGGCATCGATCGATGGCGTCGAGATAACCGACGATGTCGATGCAGTAATGGTCTGGATGCACCTTCACAAAGTCGGCGTGGTCGGTGAAAGCGATCGCGGGCAGACCC
>WNGJ01021594.1_pt1 | contig 10497 bp, 7 predicted proteins | sample 5400611 | NCBI WGS metagenome assembly WNGJ01 (sample SAMN13153375, study PRJNA577476) | soil metagenome | isolation source: 40 cm soil or saprolite under Garry oak tree replicate 1 | place: USA:California | collected 2016-06-15
GAGACCGTGAGCTCAAGGGCGAGACGATGGACGCCACGCAGGCCCGCGGCATCTACGAGACGATCGTACGCCAGAAACGTGATCCTGCGCTCATCGAGCTTGCAGGTCATGGGCTGCTGCGCGCGCGCGTCTTCCCCATCAATCCCGGCGAGACGCGCAAGATCACGCTGGGCTACACGCAGATCCTCGATCGCGCGGGCGATGCGTGGCGTTTCCGCTACGTAGGGGGCCCATCGGGGAGCGCGGCCTCCCGCAGCTTCCGGCTGGAGGTGGACAGCGCGGCGCGGTTCGGCGAGCCCTACTCGCCGACGCACCGCGTCTCGGTCACTCGCTCGGGCGGCGGACTCGCGGTCACGCTCGCCGACTCCAGCTGGTCAGGCGACCTCGAGCTCCTCCTCCCCCTCGCGCGCGGTCTCGTCGGCATGTCGCTCCTCACCCAGCAACCGGTCGGGGAGGACGGTTCCTTCATGTTGCTCCTGGCTCCCGGTCAGGCGGCGCAAGCCGTGACGCTGCGCCGCGACCTGGTCGCGGTGCTCGATGTCTCGGGCTCGATGTCCGGCGAGAAGCTCGATCAGGCCAAGGCGGCGCTCGTGCAATTGCTCGGCACGTTGCGCCCGAGCGATCGGTTCCGCGTGATCACCTTCTCGAGCGACGTGCGGCGCTACGCCCCCGCGTGGACCGACGCCGCCGGGGAGCACGTGCGCGACGCGCAGCAATGGGTGCGCGCGCTCTCAGCCGAGGGCGGCACGAACATCGCGGGCGCTCTCGGCGAAGCGTTCGCCGCGGCGCCTGCGGAAGGGGCGCTCGGCGTGGTGGTGTTCCTGACAGACGGCATGCCGACCGTGGGAGAGACGGACCCCGAGCGGATCGCGAACGCCGCTGAACAGAACCGGGGCGCGTTCCGCGTCTTCTCGTTCGGCATCGGGTACGACGTGAACACATACGTGCTCGATCGCCTGACCGAGCGGGCCCGCGGCACGACCGAGTACATCCAGCCCGGCGGCGACATCGAGCGGGCGGTCGGCTCCCTTGCCGCCAAGGTCTCGAGCCCGGTGCTGACCGACCTGGCGCTGCGGGCGGACGGTGCCGATCTCTACGACGTGCAGCCGGGAAGCCTGCCGGACCTCTTCGCGGGAGACGAGCTGGTCGTGTTCGGAAGATTCAGGGGCGTGGGGCGTGGTGAGTGGGGCGTTGCGGTGACAGGACGAAGAAACGGCCACGAAGAGCGCTTCGCGACGAGCGCGCCGGCGACGCACGCATCAGGCGCAGAGTACATCCCGCAGCTCTGGGCGGCGCGCAAGGTCGGGGCGCTCACGCGGGAGATCCGCCTCCACGGGCAGAATCCCGAGATCATGAACGAGCTGAAGCGGCTGGCGCTGCGCTACGGGATTCTCACGGAGTACACGTCGTATCTTGTGCAGGAGCCGAACCAGGTCGTCGTGCGCCCGCCGTTCGATCGGATCGCGCCCGCGCCCGCCGCGCAGGTGGGAGCCCTCTCCGTCGACCGGGCGCGGCGCGAAGCGAAGTCGGCCGCGGTGGCTAACGCCGCCGAGGCAGCGGACATGGACGAGGCCGTGCGGGGTCGGTTGGCCGGTCAAGCCTCGCGGCGGGTCGGCGGCCACCTGTTCGTCCGGCGGGATAGCGTGTGGACGGACGTGGCGCACGGCGACTCGCTGCCCGTGGTCCGGGTGGCCGCGTTCAGCGATGCCTATTTCGCGCTGCTGCGCGCGTTGCCGGAGCTCGTCAAGCCCGCCGCGCTCGAGCCCGCGGTCCTGGTGGCAGGACGGCGCGTGAGCATCAAGATTGAACCCGGGGGTAAGAGTACCTGGCAGGACGGCGAGCTGGAGCGGCTCGTGAGGGAGTTTCGGGGATGATGCGATTGCGGATTTCGGATTGCGGATTGCGGACTGGACGGACCGAGTCCGGCCGGGCGGGCGTGGTTCAAATCCGTAATCCGAAGTCCGCAATCCGAAATTGAACCCATGCCCGAGGACCTGGCCGAGATCTACCGCTCCACCTTCCCCGCGCTGGTGCGATTCCTGTACCGCAAGGTGTGGGACGTCGAGCGCGCAGAGGACCTCGCGCAGGAGGCGTTCGCGCGGGCGGTCGTGCACAAGCCCGAGAGCGTGCGTGGTTGGCTGTTCGTGGTCGCGGCGAACATGGCGCGCGACGATGCCCGCCGGGCCGCACGAGAGCGTCGGCACCTGACGCTCCTGACGAGCGAACCGGCGAGCGCGCCGGCGGTGGACGAGGCGGTCCACGCGGAGGCGGAGCGGTCGCGTGTGCGAACCGCGTTGGAGCAGCTCACGCCCCGCGACCGCGAAGTGCTGCTGCTGTGGGATGCAGGACTGTCGTACGACGAGATCGCTACCCAGACCGGACTGGCGCGCGGCGCCGTGGGGACGACCCTGGCGCGCGCGCGGCGCCGACTGGTGGACGCGTTCGCAGCGGGAGAGCGGGATGAGCATATCGCACGTGGATGACGGGCAGCTGCACGCCTACCTCGACGGTGAGCTGCCGCAAGCCGAGGCGTGGCGGCTCGAGGCCCACCTCGGCGAGTGCCCCGCGTGCCGGGGCCGGCTGGAGGAACAGCGGGCGCTGATCGCGCGCGCCGGCGAGCTGCTGGCGCTGGCGGCACCGCCCGCCCGTGACGTCCCGCCCTTCCCGTCGCGGCCCGGCGACGCGCAGCCGCCGCCACCGGCGCGGTGGCCCGCGCGGCTGCCACTCGCGTGGGCGGCCACCGTAATGCTCGCGCTCGCCGCCGGGTGGTATCTCCGTGGAGAACCCCCCATCGCCCCCGCCGCGCCAGACCGCCGCGCTGCGGCCCCGCGCGACACGGCGCGGACGGTGCCCACCCGACAGGCTCCAGAGTCGAAGACGCTCGCGCAGCAGGCGCCGCCCGCCGGTCGGGCCCTGCCGGAAGCCGACGAGGCGGCCCGGTCGGTCGCGGCCGCGCAGCGGGACCAGATGATCTCCGGCTCCGCCGTTCCCAACCCGCAGATCACGCCGCTCGACCAGGCCGCCCGGGCCAAGCCGCCCCCCACACCCGCCGCCGCGCTCGCCGCGCCCGCCGCCGCGTTGGCGGTGCGCTGGGAGACGATCCCCTGGGACACGGCGCGGGCGATCTTGGGCGTCAAGCCCGCGCGCATCCCCAATCTCCCCGCGGTCGCCAAGCGGCGTTCGGCGACCGAGCGCCTCGTGCTGGTCGAGCAGCAGCTCGCGTCAGGGACGGTCGTGCGGCTGCACGAGCGGCCCGCGGCGGAGGGAGCTCCCGGGATGGAGGTCGGGGGCGTCGCGCTGCAGCGTGGCGATGTCAGCGAGCGCCTGGCACGCTACGTGGGGAACCTGCGGGTGGAGATCGAGGGGGCGCTGCCGGCGGACTCGCTGTCCAAGCTGCTGGAACTAGTCAAGTAACACACCGTGGGGAGTGGGGAGTGGTTCGTGGCGGTGCACACCGGCCCTCCGGAGTGCACCGACAGTACCACTCCCCACGGTGTTGCCTATCAGTGTTGCTCCCGCTCCAGCGTGTCGGCGGCGAGACGGGGCGAGATCATCGGGAAGCGCGCCGCGAACCAGCCGATCGCGAGCAGATACAGCCCGCCGAACAGCAGGGTGACGCCGACCTCCAGGACGCCGAGCGCCGGGCCCGCTCCGCCGTTGATCGACGGCACGATCTCGAGATAGCGCTCCAGCCAGATGCCGACGAGGCTCGTCGCGGCGAACGCGAGCAGGATGGGTGGAGACCTCTTGGGCTTCACCCCCAGCAGGCCGACGAACGGAATCACGAGCCCGTACCAGATCACCAGGAACTGCGCCCACATCAGGTAGCCCCAGAACACCGTGAACCCGAAGCACAACTTCCCGAGGTCGTGCAGCTGCCGGGGCGAGATCAGGTCGCCCAGGCGCATCGCCCGGCGGAGCAGGACCGCGCCCACTGCGAGCGCCATCAGGGCCGCGAGGAAGCTCCCCATAAAGTAGAACGCGCCGAACAGGTTGCTCACCCATTTGTGCGCGAGCGACATCATCAGGTCGAACGCGAGCAGGCTGTGCCCGAAGGCGAACGCGACGATGAGGATGGCGGCCTCGCGGCTGATGCGGTCACGGTTTTCCAGGCGGTCGGCCGCGCGCCCCTCGGCGAGCTCGCGGATGTCGGGCTCCAAGTCGTGGCGCACGAAGCGCCAGGAGAGCCAGGCGAGCCCTGCCAGCACCAGGCCGTTACGCACGAAGAAGAACTTCGTGGTGAGCCAGGGACCGATGTCCGGGCGGGGCTCGTGCAGCCAGGAGAACACGTGCTGCCGTCCGAAGAACAGGCCGAGGAACAGCGCCAACGCCACGATCAGGAACGGCGCCGCAGCCTCGGCGAAGCGGATCACGACGCCGGACCAGTGACCCTTCGCGAGCTTCTGGGTCGCGGCGAACACGACGCTCGCCTGCGCCAGCCCGATCCAGAACATGAAGTTGACGTGATAGGCCTGCCACGCGCGGTCCGCGCGGCCGCTGCCGAGCGCCCACAGGAAGACCGCCCCCCCGACGAGCGCGGCGACCGCGCCCAGGGCCACGACGCCCCGGACCGGGAAGGCCCGCGCCCTCCGAACGAGTTCGGCGCGGGCCGCAGCCGGAGCGGCGCTCACCGGCCGCCTCCGCTGCGGGCCTGCGCCTGCAGCGTCCGGACGTAGTTCACGAGGTCCCAGCGGTCGGTCCCGCGCACCTTGTCGCCATAGTGGGGCATCAGGCCCCGGCCCATCGCCTGCGCGTTCACGATCACGCCGTAGATGTAGCCGTCGCTCTGCTTCGCGAGCTGGTCGGTCACGAGCGACCGCACGGCGGGAAAGAACCCGCCTGTCGGGCCGGAAGCGATGGGCCCGTCCCCCTTTCCCGCCTCGCCGTGGCACACGAGGCAGTAGGTCTCGTAGACGAACTTCCCGCGGTTGAGCGACTCGGACGTCCGGGTACGCGGGTTCGTGAGCCGGTCGGCGCTCTTGCGGTCGGCCGCGGGCGACGCGCCCGTGACGGGCACCGTGCCGGGGACGGGCGCCAGGTTGCGGCTGTACGGCTTGAAGCTCCGCTGGTGACGCATGGTGGCGAACCAGCCGACGTGGTGCACCACGTCGTCCGGATTGCAGGCGACGACGGCCAGGACGGCAAGGGCGGCAAGGGCGGCACGTGGCCTACGCACGCCGCACCTCCTCGGCACCGGCCTGCCGCAACAGCGTCTCCACCTGGCCTGCCCGGTCGGGAGCGCAGGGGACGAAGATGCCGAACTTGTCGTTCGTGAAGCGGGGATCGTACAGCACCGTGCCGAGACGGCGCGCGGCGAACACCGCGTTGAACGCGATCCCGAGGATCGTCGAGAGGGCGCCGAACAACACCGTCATCTCGAACATGATGACGACGTAGGGCGGGATCGAGCCGATCGGCTTGCCGCCCACGACGATCGGCCAATCATAGGACATGTAGAGCGTGAGCCACGCGCCGATGGCGCAGCCGGCGGCGCCGCCGATCAGCGTGAACATCCGCACCGGGCTCACGGGCTGGTCGAGCACGTCTTCCAGCTCGTGCCGCGGGATGGGCGAGTAGACGGTGAAGTCGTGGTGGCCGCCCGCGCGCAGGCGCCGCACGGTGTCGACCGCAGCATCGAGCTGGCCGAACACGCCGAGCACCCCCGGGGTGGGCGGCGGGTGGAAGATCGCGCGCAGTGTGGCGAGCGGGTCGGGCAGCCTCATGCGTGCACCGCCCGCGACGCGCGCCGGGGCGGGGGCAGGACTTCCTTGACCTCGGAGATCGACACCGCGGGGAAGTTCTTCACGAACAGGAGGAACCACATGAAGAACCATCCGAAGCTGCCCGCCATGATGCCCCAGTCGGCCCAGGTCGCGTTGTAGGTCGCGTTGGTCCAGGCCGTGAAGGGCTCGCCCGCGAGCGACACGACGATGATCACGAAGCGCTCGAACCACATCCCGATGTTCACGAAGATCGAGATCACGAACAGCGCCAGAATGTTGGTGCGGATCGTCTTGAACCACAGGAGCTGGGGCAGGAACGCGTTGCAGATGATCATCGTCCAGCTCGCCCACCAGAACGGCCCGAAGGCGCGGTACCAGAAGGCGGCGCGCTCGTTCGGGTTGCCGCCGAACCACGCCGTGAAGTACTCCACGCAGTACGCGTACGCGACGATCATCCCGGTCAGAAGACACAGCTTCGCCAGGTTCTCGAAGTGGTGACCGGTGATGAGCTCCTCCAGACGAAACAGCTTACGGATCGGCACGAGCAGCGTGATCACCATGGCGACGCCGGAGTAGATCGCGCCCGCGACGAAGTAGGGGGCGAAGATCGTGGCATGCCACCCCGGGACGATCGCCATCGCGAAGTCCCACGACACCACGCTGTGCACTGACAGCACGAGCGGCGTCGCGAGCGCCGCGAGGTACAGGTAGCCGCGCGTGTAGTGGCGCCACTGCTCGTTCGTGCCGCGCCAGCCGACGGCCGTGATGGCGTAGAGCTTCTTCCGCCAGCCCGTCGCCACATCCCGCACCGCCGCGATGTCCGGGATCAGTCCCATGATCAAGAACACGCTCGAGACCGTGAAGTAGGTCCCGATCGCGAATTCGTCCCAGATGAGCGGCGACTTGAAGTTGGGCCACAGCCCGCGCTCGTTCGGATACGGGATCAGCCAATAGAGGTACCACTGGCGTCCGATGTGGATCAGCGGAAACAGCCCCGCCGTCATCACGGCGAACACCGTCATCGCCTCCGCGGTGCGATACACCGCGGTGCGCCACCCGGAGCGGAAGAGGAACAGAATCGCCGAGATCAGCGTGCCCGAGTGCGCGATGCCCACCCAGAACACGAAGCAGGTGATGTAGACGGCCCAGTAGACCGGGTGGGAGTACCCGGCGAGGCCGAGGCCGTAGCGGAGCAGCAGCAGCAGGCAGACGATCCCGATCGCGAGCAGGCCGACCGCGCCGCCCAGCAGGGCGTAGTAGCCCTTCCCCGGGTTGCCCAACGTCCGCGCGACGGCCCGCGTGACGAAGTCATAGGTGACTCGCGAAGGGGGCGCGGGAGCCTCAGCCATCGTGCACGACCTTGGCGAGATAGGTGATCGCCGGCTTGGTGTTCAGGCCGGCGAGCACGTGATAACCCCGCGGGTCCTGGGCGAGCTCTGAGACGCGGGAGCGCCGATCGTGGAGGTCGCCGAACACGATCGCCTCGGAGGGACAGGCCTGGGCGCAGGCGGGGACGATCTCGCCGTCCCGCACGGTGCGGTCCTCGAGCCGGGCACGATTCTGCGCGCCGCGGATGCGTTGCACGCAGAACGTGCACTTCTCCATGACGCCCTTCTCGCGCACCGTGACGTCGGGGTTGAGCAGCATGTCGAGCGGCGCGGGCCAGGACTCCCACTCGCCGCCCTGCTCCGCGAAGTTGTACCAGTTGAAATAGCGGACTTTGTACGGGCAGTTGTTGGAGCAATAGCGCGTGCCGACGCAGCGGTTGTAGACCTGGCCGTTCAGGCCGTCGGCGGTGTGGTAGGCCGCGAACACCGGGCAGACCGGCTCGCAGGGGGCGTTGCCGCACTGTTGGCACAGCATCGGCGTCACGACCGCGCCCACCGGCTCGCCGTGCTCCCCGCCGGTGTAGTAGCGCTCGACCCGCATCCAGCTCATCACGCGGCGTCGCACCACGAGCTCCTCGCCCACGGTAGCGATGTTGTTCTCGGCGTAGCACGCCGTGACGCAGGCGGAGCAGCCGGTGCATGTCGCCAGGTCGATCGCCAACCCCCAGCGCGGGTGCTCGCCCGCGTAGTTACCGAGCGACGCCTTCTCGTGTTGCGCCGCCGCCCAATCCTCGAGCGCGCGCTCGGCGTAGGCGGGCGCCTCGTGCTCCTCGAACGCACGCTCGCCGGACTTGAGCTGCCGCGCCCGCCCGAGCGGCAACACCTCGACGTTGTGCGCGCCCAGCTCGCGGGGATCGCCTTCGGCCGTCGCGAGGCGGCGATGCTCTCCCGTCTTCACGACCGACACCGCCACGCTGAACGTGCGGCCCCCGTAACCGTTCGGGGCCGACGACAGCAACTCGAACGCGTTACCCGAGCGGTCCTTCGCGTAGCGGCCGTACGCCGTGTGGCCCTGGCCGGTCGCGGCGGCCAGCACGTCGGGCCGCACGCCGGGGGTGATCCATACCGGCGCCTTCACGGCGCCGTAGGGAGACTTGAGCAGCAGGAAATCGCCGTTCGTGAGACCCCACCGGGCCGCGGTCGCGGGGTGGACCTCGACCCAGGCGTGCCACGTGATCTTCGAGACGGGGTCGGGCAGCTCCTGCAGCCAGGGCTTGTTGGCCCCGCGACCGTCGTACAGGCCGATGGACGGAAACACGGTGAGCACAGTCTCCCCCGGACCGCCGGCCAGCGCCGGCGGGGTCGCCGTGAGCTGCGCGACCCCGGACGCCAGCCGCACCGGCTGCAGCGGCGCTTCGCCGTAGACGCCGCCGTGTTGCAACGCCTCGCTCCAGAATTGCTCGAAGCTCTTGCCCCCGCCGTGGCGGCGGTGCAGCTCGCGCCACCTGCCCTGGAGATACTCTTGGAACGTCTGGTCCCTCGCCGCAGCCCGTAGCAGCACGTCTCCGGTGTGCCGCGCGTCAGGGAACACAGGCTGCATCACGGGCTGCAGCAGCGCGAACACCCCGGCCCGCGGGCGCGCATCGTTCCACTGCTCGAGGGGATGGAGATCGGGGAGGATGAGGTCCGCGACGGCCGCCGTCTCATCGAGGTAGGGCGAGAAGCCGACCTTGAAGCCGACCCTGGCGATCGCCTGCGAGAACGCGCCCGGCAGGGAGTGTGCCGGGTTCGCGCCGTGGACGAGTAACACGGCGACCTTGCCCGCCTCCATGTCGGACACGAGGTCGGCCATCTGTTGGAACGACCCCGACCCCGCCCCCCCGAGGCTGTCGTTCGGCCCGAACTTGACCGTCTTGCCGACCGTGCCCGCGACGTAGTTGAGGATGTTCGCCGCCGCCACGATTGCGGCGCCGTTCGGGTACTGGGCCGCGATCCCGCCCGCCACCGCGAGACCGCCCTTGGACGCGGCGAACTCGCGTGCCAGGCGCGCGATGACGCTCGGCTCGATTCCCACTGCCGAGGCCACCTGCGCCGGCGCATGACGCGACAGCAGGGACGCGAGCCGCGCCGCGTCGGAGGGCACGGGCGCGAGCCGCTCGCGCACGATCACGGACGCCATCGCGAGCGCGAGCAGTCCTTCCGTGCCGGGCGCCGCGGCGATCCACTCGTCCGCGTTCATGCCGGTGAGCGACAGGCGCGGGCCGACGAACACGAACTTGGCCATGGAGGCATCGCGCCCAGCCTGGAACCCGTGCGCGCGGGCGAAGCCGTTCTGGTACCCGACCGGCGACACCCAGGTGTCCAGGAAGTCGGCGCCGAAGGAGACGAGGTAGCGTGCGTTCGCGAAGTCGTACCAGGGCACGGCGGACGTACCGAAGGCGAGGCGATTCCCCTCGCGCAGGGCCTCGAAGGCGAACGGCTCGTAGATCACGTGCCGGCCGCCCACCTGCCGCATCCATTCATCCACGAGCTCGCCGAACGCACCGGACTCGTGGCCCGTCACGAAAACGATCCCCTTGCCCCGCGCCCCCTTCACCTTCGCCGCGACGCGGCCGATGGCGTCGTCCCAGGCGATGGGCTTCCACTGGCCGTCCGCTGTCCGCTCCAGCGGACCGGCGACGCGGTCGGGATTGTAGAGCCCCTGCAGCCCCGCCTGGCCGCGCGGGCACAGCCGTCCGTGGTTGATCGGCGACTCGGGGTTCCCCTCGAGCTTCACGACGCGGCCCTCGCGCACCTTGGCGTGCAGGCCGCACCCGGCCGGACACTCCCGGCAGGTCGTGGCGTAGTAGGTCGGCGTGCCCGGGACCTGGTCCTCGGGTGGGATCAGGTAGGGAATGAGCTTCTCGGTCGGCTCGGGACCGATGCCGCAGCCCGACAGCAACGCCGCGCCGCCCCCGGTCACGCCGAGGACCTTGAGGAACCGTCTCCGCTCCATCGGCTCGCCCATCAGTAGTGACACAGGGTGCAATCGCGGCTCACCCCGCTCCGCACGTGACAGTTGACGCACCAGCCCATCTTCAGGGTCGACACCTGATAGACCTGGGGCATGCGCTCGACCTGGCCGTGACAGGTCGCGCACGCTTGCGTGCCCAGCGCCTTAATGTGCCGCATGTGAGGAAAGCGCACGAACCCGGGGAGCGCGTGGACCCGGATCCACTGCGGTGGCTGCTTCCCGATCCACGCCTGCTGGACCTTCTTGATCTCGGCCTTATGCTCATCGGTCGAGCCGGTAATGAGTTGGTGGCAGCCGAAGCACGTCTGCACCGCGGGGATACCCGGCTCGCTCGAGACCGCCACGGAGGCGTGGCAGTACATGCAGGGGATGCGACTCTGACCCGCGTGAACGTCGTGGCGAAAAAAGATGGGCTGGCGGGGACCCTTGAGCC
>WNGJ01009247.1_pt1 | contig 10496 bp, 12 predicted proteins | sample 5400611 | NCBI WGS metagenome assembly WNGJ01 (sample SAMN13153375, study PRJNA577476) | soil metagenome | isolation source: 40 cm soil or saprolite under Garry oak tree replicate 1 | place: USA:California | collected 2016-06-15
AGTCCTGGCTCGGACACGTCAGCATCACCACCACAAGCGAGTACATCGAGATCGACATGGCCATGAAACGCAAAGCGATCGAACGCTGCGCACCTCCCGCTCCCGGCCCGGAAGGTGAAAGCCGCTGGCACGCCAGCAAAGACATCATCCAATGGCTCGAAGACCTCTGAACCACCGAAAGTTATGTTGAGCTCGGTGCAGTCCGCGATCCCGCTGACCCCGCTGACCCCCGACTCGCAGACACCATGACAAGGAGGGCCATCGCGCGCGTTCACATAATCCCCAGCTCCACATAACGGGGAAAGGGGCTATTCATCTGATCGGACTGAGCCAGGTCAACGTCTGGCCCGGTTCGGCCCGGCCGTCCGGCCCGTCATGCCCGTGACCAGCATGAATAACACTCCATACATCCTGGCTGGTCCGCTCAAATGAATACCCCTTACGGGGAAAATGTTGAGCTCAACATTTCAACGGATGGGGGTACCGCAGGATCCACGGTGAACTGGCCGGCCTGGGAGTGAAGATAGCCGCCTCAACGGTGTGGGAAATCCTGAAAAAGGCCGGAATCGACCCTGCGCCACACCAATCCGCGCCTACCTGGCCGCAGTTCCTGCGCTCCCAGGCCGAGGCGATCCTGGCGTGCGACTTCTTCGCCGCCGACCTGCTCGACTGCCGGTCTGGTGCATCGCATCGAGCAGGCCGAGGTAATCCCCGACCGTGATGTCGCGGACCAGGCCGCCCTTGCATGCCAGGATCATGGTGATGCGGCCCAGCGCGAGGCGCGCCTGGCCTGCGATAATCCCGTCTGGGTCGGCGTCGATGAGGGCCTGCAGCGCGGCATAACCCTGCGGATCGCGGCAGGCGGCCATCGCCGGGACGATCCGGTTCGATGCCTTGCGGACCATCCAGCCCAGAGCCGGGCGGATGACGTCCGCGCAGACCAGCATGAGCAGGCCCGCCTGGAAGCAGTCCCGGTTATGCGGCGCGGCAGACCGGCCGGTGACCTGCCGCCACTGCATCGGCAGGTCCAGCCACTGCTCCTTGGGCAGGGCCTCAGCGCCGGACGCCTTCCACCGCTGCTGCCAGCTGTCGCCGGGGAAGCCGGCCAGCCATTGCAGGATCCTCGCGGTTCCGTGGCGCTGGTAGCCAGTACTGTTGGCTGGCCGGAACGGCGGCGCGTCGATCCTGGCGATGATCTGACCGGCGCTGAGCAGGCTGGCCGGCCATGCGGTTACCCCGGGCCGCGGAGGGAAGGCGCGCCGCAGGTCAGCGTGCGCGCCGGCCGCGGCAGCGGCGGCCTGCGCAGGCCGGGCCGCGCGCTCGTTGGCCCGCATCTTCACGACCGCCTGCCGAACAGCACGTCCAGCGACCGCGGGTCATATCCCGGTGCGGGAGGCACCGGGTCGGTCCCGGCACGGGCCCGGCGGGCATGGTGAGCACGCAGCGCGGCCACCGCCTCGCCCACCGAGGGGTTCAGGTAGATCTGCGTGGTCGTCAGATACGCATGGCCCAAGATCCACTGGACAGGTCTGCCAGCGGCAGCGCAGGGTCCCCGGCCATCCGGTGCGCGGCCGAATGCCGCAAGTCATGCAGCGTCCAGCTGGCGCCGAGCAGCGCGTTCGCCCGCTCGAACATCCGGTGCGCCGCGTGGTAGGAAAGGGCCGCCAGCGGCCGGCGCAACGTCCACCACAACGGCTGCCGCCGCCCCGCGGGTATCTGGCCGTGCATCTGCTGCTGGTAAAGACGCAGCCAGACGAACGCGTCCGGCGAGGCGGGCAGCGGCTGAGCCGCCCGCGACCCCTTCCGCACCACCGTGATCAGCTGCTGTCCCGGGTCGGCATCCCCCTGGCAGGCGCCGAGCAGTTCCGATGCCCGCGCCCCCGTCGAGATCCAGAAGGCCACCAGCGCCCGGTCCCGGTGCGAGGGCAGCGCCGCGAACAGCAGCTCGAACATCTCATCCGGGATGGCCCGCGGCGGCCGCTGCGCCACCGCGCTGCGGTACCGTCCTTCCCGTTCCCGCGGCCACGGATCCAGCGGGTTGTGATGGGCGTGGGAACGCCCGACGCGGCGCGCCCGGTCCAGCGGGAACGGGTTGACCATCGGCCCGCTGCCGGCTTCCCGGTGAAAGTCGTAGAACGTCCGCAGCACCGTCTCGCTGTGGTTGACCGTCCGCGCCGCATACCCCGCGCCCGGCGACGGCTTGCCCGTCACCGGGTTGACCTGGCCGGGAAGGCCGCCAGCCAGCCCCTCCCGGCGGGACTGAGGCCGCCGCCGGCCATCCGCACCGCTCGCGCCCGCAGCGGCGATAGCACCTCCGCCGCCCCGGCCCGCGGCTTGGATGCCTGCCTGATCCACAAGCTGAAATCCCGCCCTTCCACCGGTGTCGCCTGCTCCCAGCGGACATCCACCGCCGCCAGGAACCGCCACCAGCGCAGCAAGTCCATCGCATACGACCGCAACGTCAGCGCAGCACGCGAGGCAGCCAGCAACTCCCGCAAGAACAAAGCGACCGGGACCACCACACCACCGTCCGCATCAAGCAGCCGGTACGGCTCCAGCGGATCGTCCGTGGCCGCTACACATCCGATACGCAGCACCACCAATGTGGCGATATCACGCTCATGCGACCGTATGCACATGAGCCGGACCCTAACAGCAAAATCGAATAATGCCTTTGAACTGCCGCAACGGCGTGTCTAGTTCAGTCAACATATGGCTCGTTTCCCGCGAACGCGGCCTGGCTGGCCTGCGCTGCCATCGCGCACAACCTGCTGCGCGCTGCCGGGTCCCTGGCAAGCCTCGCTTACGCCAGGGCCAGGGGCGCCACGCTGCGCCGCGATCTCATCGGCGTCGCCGCACGGATCGCCCGCCACGGCCGCGGCCACATCACCATCCACCTGCCCGAAGGGTGGCACCGTGAGACCGGATGGATGAACCTCTTCGAAGCAGCCTGCGGCCCGCCCGCACAGGCGGCCTGACCCGCCCAGACCCGGTCACCGCGCCCGCACGGCCACCCAGGCCACCAGCCCCCGATCGCTCAGCCCGAAATACCCGGACAGGCCGCAGGACAGGTAAGCGGCAAGAGGAACACGCTGGGGCACCCTGACCAAGATCGCATTCCGGCGGGCCCGCCCGGAAACAACCACCCGCAATTACGCGGTGGATCGAGGCTAAGCCAATCTCACACCTCTTGCGTGCCGTTGACTCCTCGCTCGGTTCACAAGCCCATACGTCGCCCTGGGCATTCCCTGGGCAGAGCTGGGGAACTTCGGGGATGAATCTTGAGGTTCCTGAGAATTTCCTGGGAAACCCCTTGACATTCACTGAGGGAGAGCGTAGAAGAGCATCAAGGGTGCGGTGTGGCTCGAGGGTGGGCGGAACAGGTGATTCGCATGAGCGGCACCCTGGCAATCCGGATCGCATGCCAACCTTGGGCTCAGCCAGTCGTGCTTTAGACGGACAGGAAGGATCAGCGATGTCTTTTACGGAGAAGCAGGTGCACGACGAACTCAGGAAGAACGGTATCACGACTATGGATGAATTGGCACGGAAAATCGCGGAGCAGTCGGCTGCCAAGGCTGTATTCGACGAGGCAAGAGGCATCTCCGGAGAAGTCGACGCGGAATACCTCTGGAGCGGTAAGAACTATAGTTTGTGGCACCCTGAGCAGTAGGTTCCAGCTGACAGGCACAAGACCTCGTCTCATCTTCAGGTATCCTTAGTTCGGTATAGTCTCCGGACACTGCTGTCGGTCAGACTCAGTACTTGTCTTGCCCACCAATCGCCTTGGTTTCGCTGATGGCGAGTTCCTATCACGTCGTGGTGACAGTTGTGTACTATCACGTCAGCCCGCTCATGCGGATTACATGCTGATGCCTAGTTCCACAGATCAGCCAAATATTCCGGATCACCGCATCGCTCCTTCAGTGTCCCTGGCCATCGACTGGGTATTCAACCACCTCGACCGCTTCACTCCATTCGACGACGATGATATGTATTGTCCGTCGCGCACGAAGCCGTTTATTGAGTTGGCCATTATGTTCGCAGTGTACGTAGCTGTTACAGGGGATAGAGCGTCACCGACAGTCCAGAGCGCAGCTCGACTCTTCCAAGCTGCAAGCAAGCGGGCTGACTTCACCGACTGGACTCTTCGTTTCCCAGCAGACATCGTTAACTATGCGGAGCTCTGCGCAGCGGTAGATGAGCTAGGTGGTGACGCTGGAGAACTCAGGCATCGACTCCAATCAGCTGTTGACGCCGGTGCACTATCTCAAATCGAACGACTACCCCATCGCCTCTTGGAACTGCGGGCTGCTCTTGACTGGGCTGGAGTTGTACACTCACTCCCGCCCACCGGCGACATCTGTGCTCAGACCATCCTTGGCAAGGCTCTGTCGGCGCCTCTGCTCCCCGATTCCGCCATCTACGCTGTTACGCATGTAATACTTTTCGGCTCTCGGTTCGGCCTTATGCAAGGCGCTTTGCCTGAGTGGTTGCGGTCCCCCCCGGTTCGTAGTCTTCTCTGTGACCTCTTGGTAGTCACCAGCCAAGCGCGGAATTGGGACTTGCTCGGAGAGCTGTTGCTGTGCTGGGACTCCATAGGCTTTGAACATGACCTGGTTACCACCGCCGGGTGGGCGTCATTCCTGGACGCATTTCGTGCCGATGGAGCCGTCCTACCAAGTCCCGCGAAGGGTGTGGACGCGAAGGCCAAGCCAGAGGGCATGCTAGCTGCACATGCCGACGAAGCATCTGATTTCAATCATGTGTATCACACGACACTTGTGGCGGTACTCGCAGGAACCGTCTTGCTGAATAGGTCTCGCTTGTATGTGTCGACCGCTCAGTTTCAGCAAAGAATGGCGAAGGGCTAGTCAAGTGACGCCTTGGGCCATGAGTTATCAGTCGGCAACTGCGCCTACTCCTGGGCGAATAGCGGGCATCGCAAGTAGCGCACGCGCTTGGCTAGCGTCCCTGTTGGAACGTATTCCAGCGCGCGGTGATGCTGCCGTCCGCGCTCTATGTCACGTGCTAATTGCGTCTTGGATAGCTGACACGATGGCTGGCAGGGACAGAGCTAAGTCAGTGGGTTTCACGGAAGTTGCCCAGTATGTGGCGCGCTCATTGAACGCGTCCGAGAACTGGAATCATATTGACGGTGTCAAGCCGAATCTCAAGCTGCTCGTTGAGGTCCTCCTCTCATCGGAGGGACTAGGAGTAGAACCATTTCGTCAGTTCCTTACCCAAAGCGTATCCATACTCCGGCGTGCGGACCCAGTGCTAGAAGCGGACCCATCGCTTATGGACAAGCGGATACTTCTGTATAGCGCTGGCATCCTTCCGAGGCCTCCAACAGCGTCTGCTGACGGCGTGCGAGTGCTGTTGGACAAGTTCCGTCTGTCCGCATCCGCCGAAGTGATCGACGCGCTGACTTTGCAACTGGAATGCCTGACCGGATGGGGAACACGGCTAGTCGACGCCGAGCTAATCCCGCCATCGCTGGGAGAGATTCTCGCGGGATTCGCGGTTCAGCGCCTTCGCAACTATGACCTGATTCCCGCCGCCCGGCTGCTAAGACTACAAGAATACCTCGTAGCAAGTCGCATAATGGCCAGAAGAGATGATCTTTACAACGTTCTTTGTATGCACCACAGGCCGCAGGGCCCATTCGGATGGTATGGACCTGAAACAGCCAAGCTGCGTAAACTGAGTCCGGTCTTGCTAGAAGACACAGAATTTTACCTTCCGACAACACTGGAATGTCTATGGACACTCGCTGAGAGATCGTTGGACGGCTGGCGACTATTCGAGAAGCTCCCGCCGTATGCACAGTAGAACGAAAAGAGGCTCGTGACCAATGCCCCCTAGTAGCATGTCGCCGTTGACTGTAATGGCCTCCCCCCAGTTTCCTGCCGCTCAGTTGCCGAGGGCGGTCGCCTCGTCGCGCAAAGTTGTCCGGACCTTCATCGATACCGCGTCACCCGCAGTGTTCACGCATGACATCGCGAAAACAGGCGCAGGTCGACTTTTGACGCCTAACGATCTTAGACGCGCCCTCCAGGATGAATTCGTGACGGTAAGCGTCAGTCAGGACGGCGCTTTTCGATCCCAGGCCGAATCGAAGATATCGGAAAGGCGCCGTATGCCCTTTGCCGACTTTGCCACTTATGTCGAGGACTCGAACCGCCAGAGTAATGAACGGCTGTATCTCTCGCAGTTTCCACTTGACACCATCCCGGTGATTCTGGGGTCCGATGTCGCTACGCCCTCGTATATTCCGGATGGCTCTTCCCTTGTCAGCAACAATCTCTGGTTTGGCCCTGCCGGCACGATTTCGCCCTTGCACTTCGATCGCAGCCATAACCTACTACACCAGCATTGGGGGCATAAACATGTTGTTATGGTTGATCCATCGCACTTTCATCTATTGAAGCCCGGATCAAAGAACTCGGTAAGCCCGCACGTCAGTTCACTTGATCTTGTGACCTCCGGCTTCAACATCGATCTCTCTCGTCTCAACGCCCCCTGCCTTGAGACCGTCCTTGAGCCCGGTGACGTCCTCTTCGTGCCTGCGTTCTGGGGGCATCACGTTATTTCCATTGATGTCGCAATTTCCATCAACTATTGGTGGCGGCCCCCGATCACCGCATGTATGTGCCCCAGCTTTTTCCGAATGCTTTCTTCCCGCACTGTCTACCTTGATCCGTCAGTTGTCACTCGCTGGGTTGACATTGAGCCCCATAGGCTAGATACCGCTCTGTGTCTCTTTCTCGCAGACGAAGGTCACACGTTCGGCGCAGCAGCTCTAGCTGGAGCTATAGTGACGGCGTTCTGCGCTAAAGCCCTCCGCGTGCTCGGGATTCCCGATTCTCCGCGCCCAATGCGTGAAGTTGGGATCGGCACCTTGCCAAACTTTGCTCAAGCGGCGACGGTCATCCCCGCATTGACCGCGCAGGGTCTGATCAATAGTTCCCAGTCCAACTTGCTCCTGAAGTGGCTAGAGTTGGCCGAGGAAACAGCCGCCGAGCCCGAGCCGCGCGTGTATACCTCTGAGCGCTCGACAGCCGTTCGTGACATGATTTGGAGACTACACGTCGAACTTGGTAGATGGCTTTCGATGTAGCTAGGTTCGCCCACCGCGAGGGCCTCGACCGGATTCAGCTCCGGCGCGTAAGCCGGGAGCTGGAAGACCGTCAGCCACGAGCGCGCATAGCTTGGGTCCAGCTGATCCTTGATGTGATCGCTAGCATGACGGTCGGCGGCGGGCTGGACTTTCGGGTTCCCTTCATAGGAATGAAGCTCAGCGTCAGACCGGAGTTCCGCAGCTCGTAGGCATTTCCGGCTTGACCGTGACTGCTTTCGCTGGTCAGAGGGATGAGAAGGTGCCTGGAACCCGGAACGGCGTAGGCACACGATTATCGGCGTGTCGCTTGCGCTGGGCTGCCCGGATGACTTGACTTGTAGGCGTGTACCTGCGGGAGTCGCGGCGGCGGAACAAGGACGGCACCGTGGTGTCGTACCTGCAGCTGGCGCACAACGAGCGGCACCCGCGGACCGGCAGCCCGGTCGCCAAGGTGATCCACAACTTCGGCCGGGCGGACCTGGTGGACCGGGAGGCGCTGCGGCGGCTGGTCGCCTCGATCAGCCGGTTCCTGGAGCCTGAGCAGGCGGTCGCGGCCGCGGCGGCCGGCGAGGTGGAGGTGCTGGAGGCGCGCCGGATGGGCGGGTCGTGGGTGCTGGGCCGGCTGTGGGAGCGGCTGGAGATCGGCCAGGCGATCTGCCGGGTCGCGTCCGGGCGGCGGCTGGGCGGGCAGGCCGCGGAGCGGGTGATCTTCGCGCTGGTGGCGCAGCGCGCCCTGGAGCCGGCCTCCAAGCTGGCGGCGACCCGCTGGGTGGCTGAGCGGGTGTTCATCGAGGACTGCCCGGGGTTCTCCGACGACGCCGCCTACCGGGCCATGGACTTCCTGCTCGGCGCGCTGGAGGAGATCGCTTCGGAGATCTTCTACTCGGTGGCGCACCTGCTGAACCTGGACGTGGACATCGTGTTCGTGGACACCACATCCACCTACTGGGAGATGGAGGTGGCCGCCGAGCTGGCCGAGACCGCCGCCGAGGACGACGGTGACGACGACAGCCTGCCAGAGGAAGCCGGAACCAGGCTGTTCGGGCACTCCAAGGACTACCGCGACGACCTGCCGCAGGTGGTGATCGCGATGGCGGTCACCCGGGACGGGATCCCGGTGCGCTGCTGGACCTTCCCCGGTGACACCGGCGATCAGAAGATCATCCGCAAGGTCAAGGACGACTTGGGCGGCTGGAACCTGCGGCGGCTGGTGTGGGTGGCCGACCGCGGGTTCGCCTCCGCAGCCAACCGGGCGTACCTGGCCCGCGGCGGCGGGCACTACATCCACGCCGAGAAGCTCCGCGGTACCAACGCCGAGGCCGCCGCGGCCCTGGCCCGGCAGGGCCGCTACCGCGCCGTCGCCGGGAACCTGCGGGTCAAGGAGGTGTGGGTGCCGTCCCGGGACGCCGGGGAGAGGGCGGAGCGGTTCGCGGTCTGCCACAACCCTGAGCAGGCGCAGCGGGACCGGCTGGTCCGCGGCCGGCTGGTCACCCACCTCGAAGGGCTGATCGACGGCTCGGATGCCTGGACCCAGCGCAAGCGGGACGAGCTCGGAGGATCGCTGAAGGACAAGCCGGGGCTGCGCCGGTTCCTGCGCCGCACTCCCCGCGGGCTGCTGCGCATCGACAAGGCCGCCATCAGGCGGGAAGCCGGCCTGGACGGCAAGTGGCTGCTGCGTACCAACGACGAGACCCTCACCCCCGATGACCTGGCTGCCGCCTATAAGCAGCTGATCGCGGTCGAGCACGGCTGGCGGGACATGAAGGGCGCCCTCAAGCTGCGGCCCGTCTACCACTACCGGGAGGACCGCATCCGCGCCCATGTCCAGCTGTGCTGGCTGGCGCTGCTGCTCATCCGGGTCGCCGAGACCGCCACCAGCGACACCTGGCGCAACCTGCGGCGCGAACTGGACCGGATGCACCTGGTCACCCTCGCTACCGCCGATGGCCGGGTCGCGCAGCGCTCCGCGGCCACCCCCGGCCAGCAGGCCATCCTCCAAGCCCTGGGCCTGCCCGAACCACCGAAGTTCTTCGACTTCACCATCGAGGCCGAGACCGCCGGCTGACGCCTACCAGCCAGGCGACCCTGTAGTAACACGCCCTGATCAGGCCATCCTGGCATCTGCCCAGGTCACACGCCACTTTTCCTTGATCGCTTGCCTACTATCTGCGGAAGTCCGGTCAGAGGCAAAGTCACCAAGAAGAACACGCACACGATCGACACAACACTGGTGCCGCCGGAGGAGCGGGCCACTCGCCAGGTCCGCGGTGGAGAGGTTGAAGATGTTTGGTGAACGTGATCACCACGATCCGTGACGTACTGACCAAGGCCGCGGAAGGTGATGCTCCCTGGGTCCTGTCTGCAGGCACCATCGACGTCTTCTTCGCCATCACCCAGACCGGAACCATTTCACTCGGAGTCAACGGCGAGTTGGTCAACGAGCTCACCCACACTCTGCGTCTCGGACTGGCCCCGGGCCCCACATGAGACAGCGCTGCCCGCTCGGAGCCCGGCCACTGCCCTTCGCAACCGGTACACCTCTTCCAGTCGGCCGGGACCCGCCAGTCCGTGTGCCAGGCACCGCAGTAGTAGGGCTAATTCAGAACCGGACGATCTGTACGTTCAAGCCCCTCGTAACAGCAGTGTCATCCGCCGCGCAGAGTCGGCGTTATTTACGTTTAGCTGTGCGTCGGCGACGGGCTGCTCGTGACGCTGTGTCATCATGGGGAAACTTCGCTGCCGCGATTGGCGAGGTCTGCGGCGCTCGCGACTGGGTTGAGGCATGCACGGTCGCGCTTTCGGCAGCAGTCAGCAAGGCGCCTAACCGGCCGGGCGTGCCCACGGGCCGCCATCGTCGGGGTCTGCCTGCCGAAATGCGGCTGGAGGGGACAAACTGAGCTGATGAGGGTCGTCGTGACCCTGATCGGCCCGGACGGCACCATGCGGCGCCGGATGGTTAATACCGCCGCGTCCAGCGACACCGGTGCATGGGAGGAACTCCTCGCGCGTGCCCTGGCCGCCCTGCCGCCCTACCGTGCGGTTCCCGGAGGGTCGGTCTACCATCTTCGCGTTGATGACCAGGTTGCCCTGGTCGCCGAGCACGACTTGTCCGGGCCGCTGTACGACCTGGTCACTGCCGTGCTGGCCATCGGCGAGGCGCCACATTGAGCCGGTGGTCGGCCAGCCGGTCAAGGTGCTTCTCATAGGTATTTCGAGACACGGGACGACTCGAGCTGTATCTGCCGCAAGAACCGCCGTTCTGTGGTGTGTCCTGAAAGGGGAGTGAGGCGATGTAGAAGGTCGCCGGCACGAACCGTGCTGTGCCAGTGATGGAGGTAGGTCCTCCGGGTTCGCCGTGCAGGCGGGGAGCCCA
>WNGJ01010764.1_pt1 | contig 10496 bp, 7 predicted proteins | sample 5400611 | NCBI WGS metagenome assembly WNGJ01 (sample SAMN13153375, study PRJNA577476) | soil metagenome | isolation source: 40 cm soil or saprolite under Garry oak tree replicate 1 | place: USA:California | collected 2016-06-15
TGCGCCCGCCGGCGATGGTGCGGAGGACGCGCGTTTTGGTGTACTGCGCGGGGGGAATCTTGGTGAGATCGTTCGAAAGGATGACGAAATCCGCGTACTCGCCGGGTTTCAGCTCGCCTTTCTTTCCATCCTCGAACTGCGCGTAGGCGGAACCGGAGGTGTAAGCGCGGATGCAATCCTCGAGCGAAATTTTCTCCTGCGGCTCCCAACCGTTTCTCGGACCGCCATCCGGGCGTTCGCGCGTGACGCAGGCGTACAACCCGCGAAACGGACTGATGGGCTCGACGGGATAATCCGTGCCGAAGGCGAGCCGGACGCCATTTTTCTGCATGGTGGCCCAGGCGTAGGCGCCGATGATCCGCTCGCGGCCGATGCGGTCTTCGGCCCAGCGCATGTCGGTGGTCTGATGCGAAGGCTGCATGGAAGCAATGACGCGGAGTTGCGCAAAACGGGCGAAATCCATGGGCGCGACGACTTGTGCGTGCTCGATGCGGTCGCGGCGGTCGCGCGGGCCGTTGGCTTTGGCGACCGCTTCGAAAACGTCGAGGGCTATGCGATTGGCGCGATCGCCGATGGCGTGGAAAGCCAACTGGAACCCGGCCTTGTCGCGCTGAATGGCCATCGCGGTGAGTTTTTCCGGATCGTTGGTAAGGATTCCACTGGTAGAGGGATCGTCGGAATAAGGCTCGAGCATCGCCGCAGTGCGCGAACCCATAGCTCCATCCGTGAAGGCTTTCAGCGCACCGGTCTTTAACCACGGATCCTTGGTACCGCCCTGAGCGCGCATATTCTGCAAATCGTTGAGTGGTGTGTTGAACGGCAGCCACTCCGTGATGCGGACGGTGAGTTTTCCTTCTTCCTTCAGTTGCTGGTAGACCTGAAAATCCGCCCACTCGGAATAATCCTGGACGGAGGTGACGCCGTTCCTGGCGACGTTTTCGAGGACCAGCTCGATACCCTTGCGACGTTGCTCAGCTGAGGGGTCGGGAATCCGCACTTTCACCAGGGACATCGCCGCATCTTCTTTCAACATTCCCGTTGGCTCGCCAAGTCCATCGTGTTCGATCTCGCCACCTGGCGGATTGGAAGTGTGCTTGTCAATCTCGGCGATCTTGAGCGCCACAGAATTCGCGACCGCTACGTGGCCAGAAATGTGTGTGAGGATGACGGGATTCTTGGGCGCGACAGCATCGAGCTGCTGGCGATTGGGGAATCTTTTATCGGGCCAGAGAGTGTGGTCCCAGCCGCCGCCGGTGATCCATTCACCTTCCTTATGCTGCGCGACCGCGGCGGCGACGCGCTTTTGCATTTCCTGCGGAGAAGACACGCCCGTTAGCGGGACGGCAAGCTCGTCCGCGGCGGCGCCACCGAGATGCACGTGCGCGTCATTGAAACCGGGCATTACAAATTGGCCTTTGAGCTGGACCGTCTCCGCGCCTTCCTGACCGCCTCCGCATTCGAGCAGGACGTGGTCCATCTTGCCGATGCAACTGATCTTTCCCTCGCTGACAGCAATAGCCTGGGCCCACGGATGCGCAGGATCATTGGTGTAAATCCGTCCGTGGACGTAATAAGTCGTGGGCGGAGCTTTTTGTGCGACGCTGGATTTGGCGTGGAACGCTGCAATGAGCGCAACGACAAGAAGCGCGAGCATGAAGGCAAGGCATCGAGCGAGAGGCGTCCGGACTTTCATCGGGACTTCTCGTCTGCAACTCCGGAAATGCCAAGGATAGTAAGAAGAGCGCGCTTCAACCCGATTTCACGGCCGGCGGAATCGTACCATTCCTGCAATGAATGCGACCCGCCGCCGTTCCCGCCAGCGCCGATGGAAATGGCCTCGATCCCCATGGAGAGCGGAATATTCGCATCCGTCGAAGAGCGTTCCATGCGGGACTGATTGCCGACAAACTCGTCAGCAGCGCGAAGCGCAGCCAGGAGCGGCGAATCCGGCGCCAATTCACCGCCCGGACGACTCCCCAGCAATTCGACCTTCCATTCCAGCTTGCCCTTCGAACGATCGCGCGCGGACTCCATCTCGTCGCGAACGCCCGCGATGACGCACTCGCGAAGGGCGGATTCGAGGCGTGTGAGTTCGTCCTCGCTCTCCGAACGAATGTCGACTTTCAGGCGCGCTTCATGGGGAATGGAATTCACCGATGTGCCGCCTTCGATCTGGCCGATGTTGAAAGTTGTGCGAGGGTTGGCCGGAACCTTGGTATTGATAAAACGCACGGAGCCGCGGACCAAAGCATTGATCGGATTGGGCATGCCGAAGTCAGACCAGCTGTGGCCGCCCGGACCGGTGATCAGGGCTTCGAGCCGGCGCGAAGCCAGCGCTTTCGTCGTGACGTGTTCGGTGCCGGAGCCGTCAAGAACAACGGCAGCTTTCAGTTTCGCGCGATAGTTGTCTACGATGGCGCGCATGCCGCGCAGATTGCCTTCGCCTTCTTCGCCAACGTCGCCGACAAATAAAATGGTGCGCTGCGGCTTGAGGTGCGCGAACTGCACGGCACGCGCCAAAGCCAGTAGCGCCGCTACACCGCTGCCGTTGTCGGAGATACCCGGCGCGGTCATGCGGCTGCCATCACGGTGAACTTTTACGTTCGTGCCAGGAGGAAAAACGGTGTCGAGGTGCGCGGCAACGACAACAATTTCCTTTTCATTCACGCCGCGCAGTTCCCCGATGACATTACCGGCCTTGTCAATCTGCGCCGTCAATCCGGCTTCGGCCAGCAACTCCTTGACCGCCGCTGCACGCTGCGCTTCCTGAAAAGGCGGCGCAGGGATTTCGGTGATGCGCGCCTGCTGATCATTGACCCAGGAAATATTGGGCGTGAACCAATCGAGAGCGGCACGGACTCGCGGGTTGTCGGAAAGCCGTGAACCTTGGGCCTGGCGCGGCGCATGAGGAGAAGCAACGGAGCGAACCGGCATAACCAGAAGAATAACGCAAACGAGAGCACGTTTCACCGTCGGCCTGCAACACCGTTGTCTGCTCAATTGCGTGCAGCCTCGGTGCAAAGTGCGAAAACTTCGGCATCAGAGAGGACGCGCTGGGACTGCTTCGCGGCATCAAATATGCGCGCAACCGTGGCGTCGTCCGCCGGAATGCGGTGCTTCTCCAGCCAGAACAGCACGTTGGATTTGCCGCTCATCGGGCCGATCTCAATCACCTGGTCGAGTCCGAAGAGATGCGCGGGCACACCGCTGTAAACCGCATTGGCGAGTTCGAGATCATTTTTTCGAAAGGCTTTGATCAGCGCAGCGGCGTGAACTCCCGTGGCGGTGCGGAACGCGTCATGGCCCACGACCGGATAGTTCGGCGGAATCGTCGTACGCGTGGCTTTGGCGACCTTTTCGCAATACTCCTTGAGCCGGGAGAGGTCCTGCTGAATGAGCCCCATGAGTCGAAGATTGACGAGCATTAATTCCATGGGCGTGTTGCCGACGCGTTCGCCGAGAGCGTTGGCCGCAGCGTGGACCTGGTGCGCCCCGCCAGCAACAGCAGCGAGCGAATTGGCAATGGAGAGGCCGCGGTCGTTGTGGCCATGCCAATCAACGCGAATTTTTTCTCCGGATGGCTTCACGACCTCGTCGACGGCAAATTTCACAAGATTGAACGCGCCATTCGGTGTAGCGTGGCCGACGGTATCGCAGAGAACGATGGCGCGCGCGCCGTTTCGAATGGCGGTCGAGTACAGCCGCTTGACGGTTTCCGGATCGGTGCGAACCGTATCTTCCGTAACGTACATGGACGGAAGCCCGTTCTCGACCGCAAACTTTACCGCTTTCTCCGTGGTGCGCTCGAGATGATCGAGCGTCCAGTCTTCCACGAGCCGGCGGATCGGGCTGGAGCCGAGGAACGTTGCGGCCTCAATGGCAATGCCCACGCGCTGCGAAATTTCGACGATGGGGCGAATGTCATTTTCATGCGTTCGCGCGGCGCAGTTAGGCTTGATCTTCATCCGGTGCGTGGCGATTTCGCGCGCCAGCGCTTCGGTGTGCGCAAAGGCCCGGGCCCCGGCGCCCGGAAGACCGATGTTGACGGAGTCGATTCGCAGAGATTCCATGAGATGCAGGATTTCGATTTTTTCTTCGATGCTAGGGTCGAAGACGGAGGGATTCTGCAAACCGTCGCGCAGCGTTTCGTCATCCAACAGGACGCGCGTTCCGGATGGAATTGCCGGCGGCGTGGCGATGTTCCAGTCGTAAATCCATTCGTTTTGCTGCACTGCGAGCCTCGTTTGCTGTGAATCGTAAACTCTAATTGCGCAACGTATAGCTCTGTGGCTGCTGCGCGGGATCGGGGCGATACAGCGTCCTGCAGAATTCGCAACGATAAATTTCCGCTTTCGGGCCGATAATCGCCGCGACTTCCTTCGGGTAATCGTAGTAGCGTTTCAGGTGGCCGTTGCAGAGCTTGCCTTTCTCATCCTTTTCATCGCACGCGCGCTGTTTGGGTTTGCGCGTTTTGACTTTTGGCGACGCAGTAGTTTCTTCAGGCATGGAACTCCTCTCTACAATCCGTGGTCACGGAAAAAGGTTTTCAGGGCACTGCGCGCGTTTCGCAGTTTCGCGGCGATACCGTCGGAAAATTCAAATTGAAGGAAAGCGTCCGCGGCGCGCTCCAGGTCCGAACCGTAGCGGTACCACCAGGGTTTTTCGCTTCGCGGCAGGCCGTCGACATCAATATATTTCATTTGAACCATTTCGAGCAGTCCCGCCTTCCCATGCGTGCGGCCCCAGCCGCTCGCACCGCAGCCGCCGTGCGGCGCTTCGGCAATGCCGAAATAACTGATGGCGTCGTTCACCATAACCGCGCCAGCGCGGAGTTCCACCGCCAGGGCCATTCCTCGAGACTTGTTCTTTGTCCAAATACTCGCTGCGAGCGCAAATGGCGAGTCGTTAGCGCGAGTGATCGCCTCTCTCACATTCCCTACAACTTGAATTGCGAGAATCGGCCCAAACGTCTCTTCTTGAAACAGTTTCATCGAAGAATCAACACCGGCGATGACCGTGGGCTCGAAAAAGTTCGGACCAAGTTCAGGGCGCGGACTGCCGCCACATAACAACTTCGCGCCGCGCGAAACGGCATCTTCCACCAAATCGATCATGCGTCGCACATGTTCAGGACGAATCAGCGGGCCAACGTCCGTCGCAGGATCGCTGCCCGCACCGGTACGCAGCTTTTTCGTTTTTTCCACGCAAAGCGCAATGAATTTTTCCGCCGAGGCTTGCTCGACGAACAACCGCTCAACAGAAAGGCAAACCTGGCCGCAATTCGTGTAGCCGCCCCAGACGGCCGCACTGGAAGCCACCTCAAGGTCCGCATCCGCGAGAACGATCATGGCATCTTTACCGCCAAGTTCGAGCACCGAGGGGATTAGCCTTTTTGCGCAGGCTTCGGCAACGCGGCGGCCGGTAGCCACGCTGCCAGTGAACAGAACTTTGTCCGGCGAGGCGTCGATCAAGGCTTGGCCGACTTCCCCGCCTCCTTGAACAATTTTGACGAGGTCGTTTGGAAAGCCGGCGTCGATAAATAGCTTTTCGATGAGCGCGCCACATTGCGGCGTGAAGTCGCTCGTCTTGCACACCACCGCATTTCCCGCCGCAACCGCTGGAATAATTTGGCTCAACGGGATAGCCAGCGGGTAGTTCCACGAAGAAATGATGGCGATGACACCGAGAGGATCGTAAGCCAGATACCCGCGTTTGGCTTTCGCGGCGGTGCTGTGATGCGGAACCCGACGCGTACGCAGGGCGCTCGCCGCGTTCCTGGACCAGTATTCGGCCGAATCGAGAGCAACGAAAATGTCCGCGAAGAGCGCTTCCACTCGCGGCTTGCCGGATTCACGCACAACGGCATCCGCCAATTCCTTGCGCGAGGCCATAATCCGATCGCGAAGCCCGCGCAACTTCTCGCACCGATTGCGAATGGGCAACTTCGCCCAAACGCTCTGGGCTATTCGCGCGCGGGAAATGATCTCCGGCAGTTGCGACGCCGGCGTTCTCTCAAAATGCGCGAGCACTTCCCCGGTAGCGGGATTGATGGAAGGAAGCGTGTCGATGGGAATGGCCGTGGCCGCCATAGCCGGATTCTAACCGATTTTGAGGTTGGAAGGTGGCCGCGCCGTTCAGGTTTCTTCGAGCCCTATTTCGGCCCCTACCAGACGCTAACCTCGCGGCCGGCAAGATCTTTTGCCGGGGCTGGGCAAAAACTGGACGCAAGCACAACCGAGGGAGCGGCCAACTGAATAGCGCAACCCGCTCAGAGATGCCACGCTTCATCGTGCTGGACCTCGACCATCACGAGACCTTGTGGCGGAACGGTCGGGCCGGATTTAGAGCGGTCACGGAGTTCGTACAAACGATCAATGTCCGCAGGCATGAGTTTCCCGCGCCCGACATCGAGCAGCGTGCCCACCATTTTGCGCACCATATAACGAAGGAACGAGCGTCCGTGAACGGTGAAGACCAACTCTTCATTGTCCGCCGTGCGTGCCAACGCGCTCGAAAAGATTTCGCGCTCTGTGGATCGCTCTTTGTCGTCCTCTTCGGAGCCCGTCGAAGCCGCAAACGATGCAAAGTCATGGGTGCCAACAAACCGGGCCGCGGCGTCGCGCATGGCGTCCTCGTCCAGGGGAAACGGATAGTGGAGGACGTAACGCCAGATCATTGGCGGCACGACTCTTCCTCGATACAAACGATAGCGGTAGGTCTTCCCCCGCGCCGACCAGCGCGCATTGAAGTCTGGGCCGACTTCTTCCGCGCCCACGATTCGAATTGTGGGCGGAAGCAGCGCGTTCAGCGCGCGCTGAAAATCCTGCGCTGACAGGTGCGATTGCGTTCGAAAGCTGCCGACTTGCCCCAGTGCGTGAACCCCGGCATCCGTGCGTCCGGTGCCGTGCAAAGTGACGTTTTCCTGCGTGAGCCGGCGGAGCACGCCAACAATTTCTCCCTGAATTGTGGGTTTATTCGCCTGAATCTGCCAGCCGTGAAAATCCGTGCCGTCGTACGCGATGGTGAGCTTGAAATAACGCATGCGGGAACGAGTACCGCCGGGTCAGCTCGCGGTGCGAACGAAGCGGCTTCCCGGCTTCACGGCCACGCTGCCGCCTCGGCAGAGCGGGCAATCTTCTTCCTCGTAGCTTGCGATGGGCAATTGGATCAGTGACTGCGCTTCCACTTCGAAGTCAATCTTCCCGCCGCTGCGATCGATCAGCGCACCGGCGGCAACGACGCGCGCGCCGGCTTCTTCCACAACGCGAATCGCTTCTTGCGTCGAGCTTCCGGTAGTCCAAACATCTTCAACAACCAACACGTGCTGGTCCGGAGCGAGAGAGAACCCGCGCCGCAGGGTCATCATCCCGCTGGCATCGCGCTCCACAAAAAGTGCCGGCGTTCCACCACCGGGCGAGTGCTTCTGCTCAGGCAGCGCCCGGGCAACCTCCTGCCCAATAATCAGCCCCCCGATTGCTGGTGAGACGACCGCGTCAATCCTGGCATCCGAAAATAGCGCCGCCAGTGCTTGCCCCAGCTTCTCCGCGAAGCGCGGATACTGCAGGACAAGCGCGCACTGGACGTACGTCCCGCTGTGAAGCCCACTGGACAGCTCAAAGTGTCCATGGCGGATGGCGCCCGCCGTCTCGAACAGCTTCAGTAATTCTTCGCCTTTCAGCATTCGGCCCAGCTAACCGCCGCCAGCTCCTAAGCGTCGAAATGTCAGGAGATTAGCCGCCGCCCCTCGCGTTGTCAAGGATGAGAGCGCCTGCTAGACTGCACTCTTCACCCGGTCGGCGCGGCGCAGCTTTCGGGATAGTTTCCAGTCCATCCCCGGTGGCGTGGCCGCGCAGCTGTCAGATTTCGGTTGTGACCTCAAAACGGTCAACTGCCTGAAACAAATTCCATTCTGCGAACGTTTTACAGAGTTGAGTACAAATAAATTAAGCCCCTTGGGGGATGAATCTTGAGGGTAAGGAGCACTATGAAGACGCTGTATGCTCGACCGCTGTTGGCCGCCATACTGACCGTAACGCTCGTTGGGGGACCCATTTCCCCGGCCTTCGGGCAGGAGGCGCCGCAAAATCCGCAAGCAGCGCCTGCCAAGACTGCCACGCCAATCGTGCCCGTTTCTCTTGGCTCCGCGAAATACAACTACACCCGCGCGCCCAGGCCATTTCCCAACCTGTTCGCTCCCTACAGCCCGATCAAGATCGAAGCGCCCATCCTCACCAACTCCCCTCGCGTCGACCAGCTCATCCATGACGGAAAGCTGGAGCTAAGCATGCAAGAGGCGGTGGAGTTGGCGCTGGAAAACAGCATGGACATCGTGGTGCAACGTTACAATCCTTGGTTCGCGGACACCGGCATCCTCAAAGCGAGCGCCGGAGGCTTTGGCGGCGTCACTCCCGGCGCTGTGTTTGGCGGCTCAACAGCGAACAACCCGCTGCTGAACTATGATCCCGTTATCACCACGACCCTAAGCATCGACGACCGCAACATCCCGGTTAACAACCCTCTCACATCCGGAACCGGCACGGGACTTTCCTCGCTGGCAAGACTGACGCTGCATACTTCGACCTTTAACACTCAGTATGCTCAGGGATTCCAGACCGGCACGACTTTCTTCACTGCCTGGGACAACACGCGCTCTTCCTCCACTTCGGCGGCGAACCTCTTCAACCCTTCCGTGCAATCCACGATTTTTGTTGGATTCCAGCAGCAATTGCTGAACGGTTTCGGGCGTTCCGTGAACACGCGAAACATCCGCATCGCCAAGAACAACCGCAAAATCGCCGACTGGGCCTTCACCCAGCAGGCGATCACGACCGTCACGAACACCATCACTGCTTATTGGGAACTGGTCTTCGCCAGGGCAAACGTAAAAGTTCAGCAGCAAGCCGTGACTGTTGCTGAGAAGCTCTACAACGACAACAGGAAGCAATTGGAGATTGGAACGATGGCGCCGCTCGATGTCACTCGCGCGGAGTCCGAGCTCGCCACCGACCGCCAGAACTTGATTTTTGCGCAAACCGTGCAGCTTCAGGATCAACAGACTTTGAAAAACGCCATCAGCAAGAATCCTCTGGCGCCTAATTTCGTGAACGTGGAAATCATCACCACGGATTCGCCGTCCCCCCCGGAAGCCATCGAAGCACCTACATTCGAGGAAGCGGTTAAGGAAGCATTTGCTAAGAGGCCTGAACTACAGGAAGAGGCGCTCAACTTGTTGAATGGAGAGATCGACCTGAAGGCCACGCGCAACGCGTTGCTGCCGACGGCTACGCTTAACGCGCAATATAGCACGGCGGGACTGGCGGGCAATCAGGCAAGGTTCACCACCAAGACCATCGCAGGATCTCCGGTCGTAGACGCAAATGGGAATCCGGTTCCGGGCGATTTTCTTCCCACAACGCAATTCACGCCAAACGGCGTCGTGCCCGCGGGCTTCAGCGACGCCTTGAGCTCGGCGTTTCATAACAACTTCCCGGATTATCAGGTGTCTTTGAACGTGCAAATCCCAATCCGCAACCGTTCGGCGCAGGCGGACAATCAGCGCGCCATCCTTACACAACGTTGGCTCGAAGCGCAGTTGCAGCAGTTGAAGAACGCCGCGCTGCTCGATGTTCGCAACACTTACATTGCGCTCACTCAAGACCGTGCACAGGTCGATGCCGCCAGCAAAGCGCGCGAATTGCAGCAACAGACCTTCGACGCCGAACAGAAAAAATATCAGCTCGGCGCATCCACGGTCTACCAAGTGATAATTACGAGCGCGCCGTCGGGCGCACCCTGGAAGTCAATCGCGTCACCATCGCCGATGCCAAGACCGGCGAAGCTGAGCGCGAGACACTCATTCCCGGCACGTTGCACGGACAAGTAGTCGGTACAGAGAAACTTTCGTTCAACGCTGGCCAAAAATAGTTCTCCCGAGCGTACTCCTTCCTACCGGCCCGGATTCTCTCGTCCGGGCCGTTTTTTGTTCTGCCCGTGTCTCGTCTAATTCTTTCTTTTCTGCACCGCATCCACGGCACTCTTGCCCCTTCCTGTCCTTTCGCATAGCATTAAAGTTGGTCATGTTGCGATTTGTCTTTCGAATCCCTGCCGGGGGCGATGAAACATGAGCGAACAATCCAAAGGCACCACACAAGCCGCCCCTCCATTGCAAACCTCGTCAAAGGATCGAAAGCCTTCCTCCAAAGAGCAAGCTTGGGAGAAAAACACTCTCCAACCCGCGCTGGAAAAAAGCCCTGAGAGACTGCCCGAATTCACCACCATTTCCGGCCATCCGATTCGCAGACTGTACACCAAAGCGGATCTGCCGAACTGGGATCCTGACCGCGACCTTGGTTTCCCCGGCGAGCCTCCTTACACCCGCGGCATTCATTCCACGATGCACCGCAGCCGCCTCTGGACCATGCGCCAGTTCGCCGGCTTCGGCACCGCCGAAGACACCAACCAACGATTTCGCTATCTCCTTGCGCAAGGCCAGACCG
>WNGJ01027450.1_pt1 | contig 10496 bp, 7 predicted proteins | sample 5400611 | NCBI WGS metagenome assembly WNGJ01 (sample SAMN13153375, study PRJNA577476) | soil metagenome | isolation source: 40 cm soil or saprolite under Garry oak tree replicate 1 | place: USA:California | collected 2016-06-15
CCCGACGCGTACGTGCGCGGATGCGTGCGCACCGCCTCGATCCCCGCCTTGCGGAGAACCGAGTAGTTCGTGTCCCAACCGAAGTACTCGTCGGAGAGGAGATAGAAGTCTTCGTGGATTCGGGGACTGCCGCCGCGGAACACGTCGGCGACGGTCACGCCGTACGCCTTGTACGGATTACGCGTGACGAGGTGGCGGCGGACGGCCGTCGCCAGACGCCGCGAGGCGGGGCCGTTGTCCGGCTTCACGATCCTGTCGGTGATGTAGGCACGATAGAACGGGATCACCGCGTTGCCGCCGCGCGCGAGCGTGTAGTCGCCGAAGCGAATCCCGTTCAGTAGGGTCCACGCGACAAGTGGGACGAGCGCCGCGGCGAGGAAGGCGCGGGCGTTGACGAGGCGCTGTCGACGAGCTGTTCCGACGGCAAGCGCGAACAGAACGAAGGCGAGCAGCACGGCGTTCCCCGGCCGGATCAGGGCGAGCAGCGCGACGCCGAGCCCCGTGAGGGCAAAGCGCGTCGGCGTCGGCTGTTGCCACGCCCTCACGGTGAGCAATGCCCAGAGCGAGAACGCGGCCGCGAAGATCGGCTCGCTCGAGACCTCGTGGAACATGAGGCCGTAGGCCGGGTACACCAGCAGCGCGAGGGCGACGAGCAGCGCTGCGCGGCTCCCGAATGCCCGGGCCGCCGCCGTCCACGCGACGACCGACCCCGCGTAGAGGACGGCCATCAGCGGCTCGGCGAAGAATCCACCCGCGACGTCGAGCGCGGCGCCGTCGACCAATCCCGGCACCGGCGTGCGGAACAGCATCGACCACGGCAGCAATGGATGCCAGTCGAGAAACTGGATGTAGTCGTAGAGGTACTCATCGAGATCGCGCCCGCCGATCAGCGGCCAGCCGATCGCGCGTACCGCGTAGACCGCGAGCGCGAGCAGGAAGAGAACCACCACGCCGAGCCGTCGGCCGGCGAGGTCTTCGAGCCGGCGCAGCACTACGGTCGTTTGCGTAGCACGTGGATGTCGTGCCGGCCGTCGTCTGCGGCGGGACGGAAGCCGACGACGTCGAATCCGTCCGCCAGCTCGCGCGCGACGTATTCGCGCGGGTGGTACGCGCTGCAGAGGCTCGTCCCAGGCGAGCCCTCGTACAGGACGACGAGGTTTCCGGCCTCGAACGAGCGCCGCTCGTCCGGCGTGAGCCGGTCGCGCGACACGTAGTGCTCCCCGAGCGTCGAGAACACGAAGGAGCCGCCGGGCGTCAGCACGCGCCGGCACTCGCCTACCCACTCACCCTGCAGCTCCTCCGACAGGTGCGTCATCACGGAGAAGGCGTACACGAGGTCGAACTCCGCGTCGCCGTACGGCAGCGGCGGTGTCAGCTCGTTGACGCTGACGTCCGCGAACGGCAGGTGCTCGTTGCACCAGTCGACCATCCTCGGGTTGATGTCGCAGCCGTACACGCGCCTCCCGTCTACGCCCGACCAGTGGCGCAAGACGCGTCCGCAGCCGCATCCCCAGTCGAGCAGAGCTCCGATCTCGTCGAATGGCACGAGCGATCGGACGAGAGCGGCGTTGTGTCTGCCGCTCTCGAGGAAAAACCGGGCGTCGGCGTGCAGCGGACCGACTTGCGCGCGCATTCGCGCCGGCGGCAGCGGCAAGCCGTCGTCGGCGCGCGTGCGTTCGCCGAAGAGCGTCGATTTCGCAGCGAGGCCGTACTCGTACACGCGCACGGCCGGGCGCGCGAGATGCAGCCGGTCGAATGCGTCGAGGACCGCGCGTCGCCGGCCCCAGCGTGCGGGTTCGATCATGGGGGGACCGTATAGTCGCACCGGTGCTCTCGGCGGTCCTACCGGTCTACAACGGAGGAGCGGAGATCGTCGGCAACGTCGACGTGATCCGCCGAACGCTGGCAACCGGGCTGCCGGCTGAGGACGTCGAGGTCATCGTGGTCTCCGACGGGTCGATCGACGAGACGGCGGCAGAGCTCGCGAAGGCGCGCGGCGACCTCGGCTTCCGTCTCATCCACTACGACCGGAACCTGGGCAAGGGCTACGCGGTCAAGGCCGGTGCGCTAGCAGCGCACGGAGAGTGGATCGCGCTGATCGACGCCGACCTCGACCTCGATCCGTCCTCAGTGCCCGCCTACCTCGAGGTCGCGCGGCGCGACAATCTCGACTTCGCGATCGGGTCGAAGCGGCATCCCGATTCGGTCGTGCACTATCCGCGGTCGCGCCGCATCGCGAGCTGGTGCTACCAGCAGCTGAACCGCCTGCTGTTCCGCCTCGACGTTCGTGACACGCAGGTCGGGCTCAAGGTGTTCCATAGGCGGATCGTCGACGAGGTCGTGCCGCTCCTGCTCGTCAAGCAGTTTGCGTTCGATCTCGAGCTTCTCGCGGTCGCCGCTGCGCTCGGCTTCAAGCGCGTGCAGGAGATGCCGGTTCGGCTCGAGTACCGCTTCTCCGGCTCCGCTCTCGGCTCGACCACGGTCCTGCGCGCGCTCTGGGACACGGCCGCCGTGTTCTACCGGCTGCGCATTCTCCGCACCTACCAGCGCAAGCGACGGCTGCTCGCTGCGCGCCCGCCACGCGACGGCGACGCGCCGCTCGTCAGCGTCGTCGGTGAGGAAGCAGCCGTTGCGACGCTCGACTACCCCGAGCTCGAGCGCGCGCGCTCCGTCGCCGCTGCCCGTGGCGACGTCCTTGCGGTGCTGCAACCCGGCGTCCGTCCGGCGGGCAACTGGGTCACCGCTGCGATTCCGTACTTCGCCGACCGAAACGTCGCCGCGGTGGTCGTGCCGACGCTCGCGCCGTTGCGCGGCCCGCTGGCGCAGCGCGTTGCGGCAGCCGTGCTCGAGTCGCGCCTCGGGGGCGGCTCTCGCCGCTCCAGCTTCTTTCCGGGCAACGTGCGCATGGTGACCGACCATCCAGCGGAGAATGTCGTCGTGCGGAAGCAGGACTACGACGCCGGTGTTCCAGCCGAGGAGCTCGTCGCGTGGCTGACGTCGCGAGGCAGGCGTGTGATCTACACGCCCGACACGTCGGTCTCGGCGGCGCCGGCTCCGTTGATCCGCCCGCATCTCGACGACGTGCTGCGTCACGCCCGCGCGCGCGGGTTCGCAGCGCGCCGGACGCGCGCGCGCAGCCTCAGCCGTGCGACGGCGCTCTCGCTCGCACCGTTGCTCGCGGCGCTCGTCGGCATGGCGTTGCTCGCCGTCGGCGGAGGAGCGCGCGCAGCTGGGATCGCGCTCGTGCTCGCGTACGTGGCAGCGCTCGTGCTCAGCGGCCTCCATGCGGCGGTTCGCTTCCGCTCGCTGCTCGTCGGTGCCGCGGAGCCGCTCGCGGTCGTCGCCACGCAGGCCGTCTATCTCGTCGGATTCGTCCGCGGGCTTGCATCGAGCTCGGCGAGCGCGTCGCCGAACAGGACGTTCGAGTCGAAGCGGCGCGCGTAGGCGAGCGCCGCCTCCCGAATTCCGAACCCGGTGGCGGCGAGCACAACGACGACGGCCTCCGTCGCGATTCGCACGCGGCGTCCCTCAATCGTCGGCATGGGGCTCCAACCGGGTGTTCACCCCGTACACGTAGTCACGCGTCCAAGGCGCCGCGGCATCGTCGCGCGAAGTGAGCTCGAAGCCGTGCTCCAGAAGGAGCTCGCGCACCGCTGCCTTTGTCCGCAGCGTCTCTGCACCTCCCTCGTCCGCGAGGAAGTCGTGGCACGCGATGCAGACGTAGCGTGTCTTCGCGAGCAACGACCCGAGGCCGCGGAGTGCCGACACCTCCGCGCCCTCGATGTTCACTTTCAGGAGATCGATGTACGTGATGTCCAACGACTTCGCAATCGTTTCGAGCCGGCGCGCGGGAACTTCGATCCCGTCGCGCGCAGCGGCGAGAGTCGTGTTTCGCACGTGATTCGCGAGATCGGTGATGGTCGCGGTGCCGTCGCTCTCTGCCGCCGCGACTTGCAGCGGCGTCACGTTGGCCAGCCCGTTCGCGTGGCAGAGCTCGACGACACGGCCGTACGTGCGGTCCGGCGTGTAGACGTGCAACGCCGTGTCGCGTGCGTCCCTGGTGAAAACCGCCGGCGGCGCGGCGCGTCCGAGTCCCGCATGCGGAATCTTCGCGCCGCGGTAGCGGTGGATCCACGCGCCGTTTCGCCAATAGACGAGACATGGTGCGCGGTACATGAAGCTGACCCAGACGGAGCCCGGAACCACGAGCAGGTGCCGCCAGCCCGGCCGGTCGAGCCGCCGCACGACCTCCCACCAGTAACGCCCCAACATCTAGCGCGGACCCTAGCGTTACGGTTTGAGCCCATGGAGCGAGCGTCGCTGAGTGTCGTCATTCCTGTGTACAACGAGGCCGTGCATCTGTCGGCGACGATGCGCGCGCTCGTTGCCGCCGTCGACGAGAGCGACTTCGATGCTGAGGTGGTCGTCGTGGACGACGGTTCGACTGACGGCACTGCCGACGTGGCGAGGGCGAGTGCAGACGGCGGGATCGCCGTGCGCGTCGTCGCGCAGCCGAATCGCGGCCGCTTCGAGGCGCGCCGAGCGGGCCTGGCGCACGCGCGCGGCGAGTACGTCCTCCTCCTCGACTCACGCGTGCGTCTCGCCCCAGGCGGGCTCCGCTTCGTCCATGAGCGTCTCCAGTCCGCACCCGTCTGGAACGGTCACGTCCACGTCGACGCCGACAACGCCTGGGGCGAGTTCTGGCGGCTGCTCGCCGAGCTTGCATGGCGCGACTACTTCGACGACCCGCGTACGACGAGCTTCGGGATCGCCGAGTTCGACCGTTACCCGAAAGGGACGGGGTGCTTTCTCGCGCCGCGCGCGCTGCTCGAATCGGCGCTCGCCGGATTCCGCTCGCATTACGGTGACGTCCGGCTCGCCAACGACGACGCGCCCCTCTTGCGTGCCATCGCGACGGCAGAGCGTATCCACATCTCGCCCGAGTTCGCGTGCACGTATTCTCCGCGCACGACGTTCGACGCGTTTCTGCGGCATGCGATTCACCGGGGGACTGTGTTTCTCGACGGCCACGGCACCCCTGAATCGCGCTTCTTTCCGGCGGTCGTTGCCTTCTTCCCGTTGAGTGTCGCGCTGCTGCGCCGCCCGCGGCTCATTCCCGCCGCGCTCGGCGCGTGTGGCGCAGCTGCAGCCGCATACGGCGCCTGGGCCGGTAGGTCGAAGGGCGAGTTGCGAACCCTCGCGGCCGTCACGCCGCTCTACGCGCTCGGTCACGGGCTCGGCATGTGGCGCGGCGTTCTCGAGCTGCTCCGGTGATCCTCGTCGTCTTCGGGACAACCGGCGAGCTGATCAAACTCGCGCCGGTGCTGCTCAGGCTCGACGAGCGCGGTCACCCGTACCTGCTCGCCACGACGGCGCAACAGGTACAGCAGATTCCGTCGTTCCTCGAGCAGTTCGGACTACGACAACCCGACATGTGGCTTGCGCGCGGGGCCAAGGGACGCGACCTGCGCGTCAATTCGGACATCCCAGGCTGGGTCGCCACGGTGGCAGGGTCATGGGTTCCCGCGCGACGGCGTCTGCGGCACGTGCCGCTGGTCCTCGTCCACGGCGACACGATGACGACGGTCCTCGGCAGCCTGATGGGACGCACGCTCCGCGCGACGGTTGCGCACATCGAAGGGGGCCTGCGCAGCTACGACTGGCGTCATCCTTTTCCGGAGGAGCTCAACAGGAAGCTGGCGACGGCGCTCAGCCGCATCCACTATGCCCCGGGCGCTTGGGCGGCCGGGAATCTTCGTCGCGGCGACATCATCGACACCGGCTCGAACACGATCCGCGACAGTCTCGAGCTGGTGACCGACGCTGAGCCGGCGCTCGAGCTGCCGGCCGCCTTCGGCGTCGTCTCGCTGCACCGCTTCGAGCTCCTGAACAACCGACGGCTGCTGACCGAGACCGTCGACATCCTCGCTGAGGCGGCGACGCGCACGCCGCTCCTCTTCGTCGATCATCCCGTGACGGCTGCTGCGCTGGAGCGTTTCGGACTTACTGGGCGCTTCGACGGCCAGTCCTTTCGCCGCGTCCCGCGGCTGCGCTTCTTCGACTTCGTGCGCGTCGAGCGGCGCAGCGGCTTCGTCGTCACGGACAGCGGCGGCTCCCAGGAGGAGTGCTACTACCTCGATCTGCCCTGTCTCGTGCACCGAGTGAAGACGGAGCGGCGCGAGGGTCTCGGTGAAAACGCTGTCCTGTCGCAGATGAGCGCGGACGTCCTGCGGGACTTCCTTGACGACCCCGGTCGCTATCGCCGTACGACGACGTTGGCTGTTGCGTCGCCCTCCGACGTCATCGTCGACGATCTCGAGCGGCGCGGCTTCGTCTCAGAAGCCGGGGTCGGCTGAGGACGGGCTCGCGTGCAACGCCGCTGCGCCTGAAGCGGGCTCGGCGCGCGGTTGCGACAGGACGACGGCGTCTGCCTCGGAGGCGGGCGCAGGATCGATCTTCAGCAGCAGCTGCGAGACACCACGCGGCACCTCGACGTTCAGGTCGAAATGCATCGAGCCGCTCAGCGTCAAGGGGTGCTCTCCTACAGAGTCCTGGATCCGGAAGTTCCGGCTGCCGCTCGGTGCCGTCGCGTCAAAGACAAGACGGATGACGCCGGGTTCCTTCGCCCGCAGTTCGAGCAGCGCCACGCCTGACGGCGCGACCAGCGGGTAGCCGACCTTGCCCGCAATGAGGCGCGGGGTTGCGAAGCCGCCCGGAAACGTGACGAGCGCGGTCGCGGGAGGTGCGGTTACGGCCCATACGGAGGAGCGGTCCGGGAATCGGCCGACAAGTCGATAGCCGTCTGCCGGCGTCGGCTCGCGCGGTTGTAGAGGCGTGTCGGCAGGCCCGCCGGGGTGGATGGCGACGGCGGTGACTCCGAGCAGCGACAACGTCTGCGCGGTCCCCGCCTGCGCGGGGTCGAGGATCATGAGGCGGACTTGGTCGGCGACAGAGCCTTCCGGCGCCCCATTCACGATTGGGCGCTCGTGAACGCGCTGCCAGAGGCGGTAGATGTCGGAGTAGCCGAGTGGGTACTCCGCGAGGATCCCGTTCGGCGTCTCCGTCTCGATTGCCGCGTACTCCGGAGGAACAGGAACCGTACGGAAGTGGTACGGCCGATTCGTCGAGAGCTCGACGAACGAGAGAAGCAGGGCTGCACCGACGATTGCGAACGACGCAAAGCGGCGCCGCCGCTCGATCGTGCCCGCGAGCGTCTGCAAGCCCAGCGCTGCGAGAGGGAGCAGCGCCGTCATCAGCAGCGGATCCCAGCGCGACGGCACGCGGAATGCCGGGAGCACGTTCCAGAGCAGCTTCGACGGCATGGAGATCCCTGCCACCGGGCTCGGCAGCGCAAAGAGGAAGCCGACGACGAACGCGGCGATCAATCCGGCCGTCACGGTTGCCATGCCGTTGCGGCGCCGAAGCACGACGACGACCCAGCCGACCGCGAGTGCGATCGTGAGCAGGCCGAGGTAGTTGCTGATCTCGGTCGGGTTCGAGCCATGTTCGTGCCGTAACCAGAAGGAGTCGAGGTTGAACACGAGGTGGTTCGCGGTCGGGACCACGAGCTCGATCGGGCGCAGACCGTAGGCCATGAGCGCCGACACGTCCCGATGGATTCCGGCGCCGGCGTTCACGCCTGACGCGTAGGAGCCGATGGCGACGAGCCCGCTCGCGAGAAATGCGGCGCCGATCGCTCCGCCGGCAAGGAGTAGCGCACGATGCCTCGGCGCAGTCAGTGCTGCGCCGAACGAGAACGCGATTACCGTGATGACGGCCATTCCGCCGAAGTAGCCGGACGTCAGCCAGCATGCGAGCGTTGCGACGCCGACGAAGGTGAACCGGATCCAGGTCGGGTTTCGCGCGGCGGCAACCAGGGCGAGCACGAGCAGGGCGAGCACTTCGAGATGCGTCAGCGAGGCGTGTTCGGTGCGTGCGAAGTGCCAGGGGAAGATGATGAAGACCATGCCCGCCCAGGCGGCGACGAGGCGACTGCAGCGGAGGTAGCGCACCAGGAGGTACATCGATGCGCCCGAGAGGGCGTAACCCGCGAGCGTGATCAGGTTGTACGCGGCAACCGCGCCGAACAGCTTGGTCGCGAGGTAGGCCGGGTAGTACGGAAGCGACCACTGGATGTTGAGACCGTTTCCTTCGTCCCAGCCGAAAGGGGCGCCGCTGAACGTGTGATGCGTCGTGCCGAGCAGGTGGTAGCCCGTCTCGTGCTGCAGCGTCCAGAGGAACGCAACGGATCCGGTCGAGTCCGACCCGAGGGAGCCGACGATCGTCGAACTGAGGTGCCTGACGATTGGCCACATGAGCACGCAGATGAACAGGGTCGAGCCGAAGAGGACGAGCGCCGTCTCGCCCGCCACGCGGCGGGCTCGGACTCGTGTCGCCGCGGAGACACGCCCAAGCGCCGCGCGCAGCGCCGGCACGCTGGAGCCGACGAACAGCTCGTGCGCTGCGAGTAACAGCGCCCCGACGACGACGTTCGTCCACACGACACCGCGCAGGCCTGACGGCACGACTACGAGCGCGACGACTTGGACGACGACCGCCCCGGCGACGATCCAGGCGTAGCGCGTCTCCCCGCGGGACAGGTGGTACCCGACGAGCACGTTGGCGAGGGAGTAGAAACCGATGGCCAGCGCGAAGGGAGCAAGGAGGTGCCCGCCCTTCGAGAAGTCGGTACCGAACGTCATGGAGACGAGCCCGACGCCCGCGGCGGCGTACACGAGCACGAGCAGTCCGCAGAATGCTGTTGTCGCCAGGAGCGAGCGCCCGAGGATGTCCTCCGTCTCCTCGCCTCGCGCCTGGCGCGCGGCCGTGCGCGGGAAGAGAACGGTCAGGATCGTCGCGGGCAGGAAGAACGCGACGCGTGCGAACGCCGAGGCAGCCGCGTACGCGCCCGCGTCGTGGGCCGAGAAGCGAGCCTTGACGATGAGGATGTCGACGTTCGTGAGCAGGGCGATGCCGACGAGGCCGACGGCGACGGGCCAGAGATAACGGAGGAACGTCACGAGTTCGGGTCGCGGCAGTGCCCCGACGCCGCGTAGTGGCTCGCGGATGAGCATCAGCGCCAGCGCGGTGCCGGCTAGCGCTCCGGCCAGCGTCGCGAAGATCGCGCCCCCCAGGCGATAGCCGGCGGCGGCGGCGATCGCGAGAACCACGAGGCGGACCAGCCACGGGACCACGTACAGGGTCGCCAGGTCGGAGAAACGTTGCTGCCCCTGCAAGATGCCCATCGCGAGCGGGAACACCAGCGCGGTCGACAGCGACAGCAGCGCTAGGACGACCATCGCCACCGAGTGGATGTGGAGGACGTGCGCGAGCGGCTTTGCGAGTGCGAGTGCCACGGCGAGCAATGGCGCGGTCGCGATCAGAGCAGCCCGCAGCGTGCCTCGGGCCAGGCGTGCAGCCCCTGCCGGATCGCCGGTTGCGACGCTCCGCGAAACTTCTCGCGACACCGCCATCTGGAGCGCCCCGGCTGGAATGAACACGATCGCCAGCAGACCGAGCAGCGCGGCGAGCGAGCCGTAGTCCTCGCTGCCGAGGATGCGTCCGGCAGCGAGCAGGAAGACGTAGGCCGCGACGATGCCCGCGCCGCTCGCGACCGCGAGCAGGGCGCCGCTGCGCGCGCCGCTGGCGGTGCCGGCGACGTGCGGTTCCGCTGGGAGATCGGATCGCGGGGTGGTCAGGCGCATCGGCCCATTCTGGGCAAACCTCCGGTCGAGGGGCGCAGGAGGGCGTCAGGCAAAGACGCCTGCCACCGCCGCTAGCCTTTGGACAGGTGAGCGGGATCTCCTATCCATCGCGACGCGTTCGAGCCACGAGTGGGTTGCCGTACTACCTACGGGTGCTCCGTGTCGTTGGAGCCATCGAGTTCAAGGCCAAGTACGCCGGTGCCGCTCTCGGCTACCTGTGGTCCGTCGCCAAGCCGCTCGCGTACTTCGGAGTGTTGTGGCTCGTTTTCGCACACCTCTTGAGTCGGAATCCTGCTCTACACGTTCTTCGTGGATACGGTCGGGGCGATGCTGCCGTCGATCGTCACGGGAGGTTCGATCCTGCGACGCCTCGCCTTTCCACCGATCCTGATCCCGCTCTCGGCCTCCGTCGGCATCGCCATCACATTCTGCGCGAACATGACTGCGCTAGCCGTCTTCATCGCGATCCAGAAGGTTACGCCTCGACTCGAGTGGCTCTTCGTTCCGGCGCTACTCGCCGAACTGTGCATCTTCTGCGTCGGCATCGGGCTGCTCGTGGCCGCGCTATACGTGCGGTTTCGCGACGTCGTGCAGATTTGGGAGCTCACCGCGCAGCTGCTGTTCTTCGCCTCCGCGATCTTCTATCCGATCGGCATCCTCCCCGCCTGGGCTCAGAAAGTGGCATTCCTGAACCCGTTCGTCCAGGTAATGCAGGACGTCCGGCACGCGGTACTCGGAGGCCCGAGTGGTCCAAACGATGTGACAGCGGCCACCGTGTACGGGGGCGCAGCC
>WNGJ01017044.1_pt1 | contig 10495 bp, 4 predicted proteins | sample 5400611 | NCBI WGS metagenome assembly WNGJ01 (sample SAMN13153375, study PRJNA577476) | soil metagenome | isolation source: 40 cm soil or saprolite under Garry oak tree replicate 1 | place: USA:California | collected 2016-06-15
GGCTGGCGTAGTAAGCGTCGGGCCCCGACAGGACCGGACTGGCGGAGAGCGGGGTCGCCAACGCGCTGGCGGCCGGTTGCGCCGTGCTGGGTGCTGGCGTGGCGATGTTCTGCATGGATGAGACGTTGGTCCCGTTCATCACCCAAACCTGGACCTGGTCGTTAGAGGTATTCAGGAACACGAGGTCCGGATGCGGGGTGGCGTAATTGCCTGCTCCTATCAGCTGCCACGACGCGCCGGGATTGGGCAGCAACCCGCCGCCAATGACCGAAGTCCCGTTCATCTCCCAGATCGCCGGCTGCCCGTCGACGTTCTGCCAGATGATGTCGGACTTGCCGTCCGCGTTGAAGTCGGCCGTCGCCACGATGTGCCAGGACGGCCCCGGATTCACCGGCACCACCCCGCCACCGACAACAGAAGTCCCGTTCATTTCCCAGATCGTCGGCGCGCCATTCGCGTTCTGCCACAGGATGTCGGCCCTGCCGTCGTTGTTGAAGTCTCCCGTAGCGACCACGTGCCAGGACGGTCCCGGATTGACCAGCACGCCGCCGCCGATGATGGACGTCCCATTCATCTCCCAGATGGCGGGCGCGCCGTCGGCGTTCTGCCACAGGATGTCGGACTTGCCGTCGGCGTTGAAGTCTCCGGCGGTGATCGCGTGCCAGGTCGGTCCCGGATTGATCAGCACGCCGCCGCCGACGATGGCCGTCCCGTTGAGCTCCCAGATCGCCGGCGCGCCGTCGGCGTTCTGCCACAGGATGTCGGAATTGAGGTCGCCGTTGAAGTCGCCGGTGGCGATCGCGTGCCACGAGGCACCCGGATTGACCAAGCCTTGCGACGTCGTGACGGTCGTCCCGTTCATCAACCATTCGGTGGGATGGCCGTTCGACGCCTGCCACAACAGATCAGAGTGGCCGTCGTTGTTGAAGTCCCCGACGAACCCCTTGGGCGGCGGCAGCGGCACGTCGTAACCCAGCACGTTCATCTCGCGCAGGTCGGCGTTCGTCACCAGGTTCGCCACGCCGGCCGGGCTGAATGCCAGAAACGCATCGTTGCCCGCGCTTGACGCCCAATCGCCGAAATCGCCGCTGGGGTCGGTGTTGAAGTTGTCGAGATTGGTGGCGCCGCCGTCGGGAGAAAAATACCCGGGCGTGTTGCCGGAGAAGGTGCGTGTATGGTTCGAGGAAGCATAATGAAACAGATCGAGCGGCTCGTAGCTGTTTGTTACATTGCCGTTGTTCGCGAACACGGTGCCACCGACAAGGAGCGCGCGCCCGAGCACCTCGGTAATCTCGTGGGCGGCGATGGCGAAGAAGTCGTAGGTGCCCGGCGCCACCGAGCCGCCGTTGGTTGTGTTGTAGGTAAATTGGGTTGTGTTCGAGAATCCGATGAACCCGTCGGTTGCGCTGCTCGGTCCGGACAAGCCGATCGCCTTGGCCTCGGCGGTCGAGGCCCAATAATTGCCGACGCCGCCGGGCGTCGGATCGGTCGCCGGGAGGCTGTTGACGGCGGAGATCTGATCGGGGGACGTGGCGTTGGCGATCAGGGCGGTGCGGAGCGCGGAGTAGGAATACTCGTTGAGGAAAGTTTCGCTCTCGCCCAGCGCGCCCGGGTCGAGCCGCGACCCGTCGATTTCGCCATAACCGACATCGATGTTGATCGTGACCGGGTTGTTGAAATGGCTGTCGAGGAACTGGACAACTGCATTGATCGATGCGACGAACCCGGCCGGCAGCGTGTTGACCGGCTGGTCGAAGATGAGGTTGATATTCATTCCTTGTGCCCTGTGAATCGGAGGCGGTCGCTGGAATCAGCGTCGGGAGGCAACACAGCTTTGCGGTCGAATCGTGTCAAGACGCGCTTTGGCATATCTTGCGCGACCGGGCGGCCAACTGTAGGGGGCTGCGGGTCAACGGATTGTGGTGCCGGAAGCTTCGTGGATCCGCGGTAAGGGGCCACTCACATAAGTCATCTCGCGAAGGGCTGGACAGCGGCATCTCATTATCTCCCATAATGCTGGATACGGCGGGGACGCTTTGGTTGAATGATTCGCCGCATGATGTTAGTGGCTGTGACCGGCAGGTCTAAGTGCCGCGAACCCGAAGTTCGCACCACAATTGCCGCGAGTCCGATTGCGAACTTCGGGTTCAAAGCGGCACTAGAATCATAGAGTTGCTAGTGTCCTTCGATTCCGAAGTTCGCTTCAGAGCGTGCGGCAAACTCGGGCGAACTTCGGAATCGGGACACTAGCGCCGCTTGAATTTGTCAGCATGAACCGAAGCGAAGCCACCCGGCCGTTGCCCCTGCTCGCGGACCCGGAGCACGCGGTCGCGACCTTGCGCGCGTGCCTTTCGCCCGCTTCGTTCTGGACCCCGCAGCGGATCGGACCGCAGGCGCCGTGGCTCGAGCACGCTCCATTCGTGTTCTGGCTGGTCGCGGCGCTGCGCCCGCGCACCCTGGTCGAACTCGGGACCCATGCCGGCTTGTCCTATTTCGCCTTGTGCGAGGCGGTGCAGCGCTGCGGGTTGAATACGCGGTGCTACGCCGTGGATCCCTGGACCGGCAGCGACGAAGAGGCCTACCGGGATGTCGCGGCGCATAACCTGCGCCGGTATTCGGGGTTCTCGACGCTGGTCCGCGCGACTTTCGACGACGCACTGGACCATTTCAGCGACGCCACGATCGACCTACTGCATGTCGACGGCCGGTATTCCTACGACGACGTCAAACGCCACCACGCCACCAATCTGCGCGAGCGTGGTTTCGGCGTGTTCCGTTTGTGGGAAGAGTTGCGGCAAATGTACCCGCATTTCGAATTCCTGCACGGGCAGGGTCTCGGCGTACTCGGCGTGGGGGCCGAGCTGCCGATGCCGGTCGGCGACCTTTTCGGCGCGTCGGCCAATCCGGATGCCATCGCGCACATCCGCGATGCTTACGCCCGGTTGGGATTTGCCGCGGCGAGCCCCGAGACCGCGCTTGCGGCAGCGCGCAGCCAAGTAGCGGATCTCGAGACGAAACTCGCCAAACGCGCGGCGGAAGCGGTGCACCTCGACGCCGAGCTGGTTCGTGCCCGAGACCACGCGGGGCTGCTGGCACGCGAGCTCGTCATGACGCAGCAACAGCTGCAATGGACGATCGCCAGCACCAGCTGGCGGCTCACCCGGCCGCTGCGCCGGCTGGGCACCGCCTCGCCCAAGCTCGCGAGCTATGGACGGCGGCTGATGAATTCCATTTGGCTCCGCAGCGCCGTTCGCCTCGAAGCCGGCGCCGCGTTCGCGCGAAGAGACCGTGGATGGAACGGGGGACCGGACGTCGAATGGCTCAGATCCCGGTTCGGCAGCCCGGATAGCACGGCCGAGGAAGTGGCGGCGAACCGCCGGCTGCTCGAGGCGAGCGGACTGATCGACGAACAGGCCTATCGCGCCGCCGCCCGCATCGACTTAAAGGTAAGCGCTGCCGAGCACTATCTGACGGTGGGCTGGCGCGCAGGGATCGAACCGGGCCCGCAGTTCGAAGGGGAATTCCTCGCGCCTTACTATCGCAGCCTTGGTTTCGCCGGGCCTCCGGCGATCACATATCTGAGGCTGCGCGAGCACGGTTGGCCGGTCTGTGCCACGCAAACCCAGGCGGAGGCGGTCGCCCGCCTTATTCGCGCCAGCGGTTGGTTCGATGAGACAAGTTATGTGGCTGCGGTGGGCGATCTCGCCGACCTCGATCCGGTCCTGCACTACGTGATCGTCGGCGAACACGCAGGCATTGCTCCCTCGGGCGGTTTTGACCCGGTTTATTACGGCGACCGTTATCCCGACGTGGCGCGCCTCAGCCGCCTCACTCATTATCTCACCGGCGGTCGCGCGGAGGGCCGGCGGCCGCTGCCTCTCGCCCTAACCCTCGATTTCGATCGCTCGGGCCTGAAACCGAACCGGCCCACGATTCTGATGGTGGTGCACGAAGCCTCGCGCACGGGCGCGCCGATCCTTGCCTATAACGTGGCAAAGCGCCTGTACCGCACCTCCAATGTCATTGTGCTGCTTCTCGCCGGCGGCGAGCTGGTGGACGATTTCAAAACATGCTGTTCAGCCGTGATCGGACCGCTGACCCGCTCCGACTGGCAACTCGGCGAGATGAAGCATCTCGTGGCGCACATTGCGGCCGCGTGTCCCCTCTCCTACGCGATCGTCAACAGCATCGCGTCGTGGATTTGCGTTCCGGCGCTCGGGCGCGCGCTCATCCCCGTGGTCCTGCTGGTGCACGAGTTTGCCTCCTATACGCGCCCGAAATGGACGATGCGCGACGGCCTCGATTGGGCGACCGAGGTCGTGTTCTCGGCCGAGATGGTCGCCCAATCGGCGCGGGCGGAGCACCTGACCGCCGGGTACCGGCCGCTCCACATTCTGCCGCAAGGGCGCTGCGATCTGCCGCCGGCGCGCGAGGCGACGGCACGGCTGAGCGCGCCTGCCGACCTTGCGCGAACGTTCCGGCCGCCGGGAGCGGAAGACGCCGTGGTCGTGCTGGGCTGTGGATTCGTTCACCTGCGCAAGGGCGTCGATTTGTTCCTGGCGTGCGCCGCGGCGGTGAGAGCCATGCGCCCGCGGCGACCGGTTCGCTTCGTTTGGATCGGCCAGGGATACGATCCGGAAAACGATCCAGGATACCCGAGCTATCTCGCCACTCAGATCGCGCAAGGCGGGCTGGAGGAAACGGTTGCCATCATCGGCGAGGTCGCCGACCTCACGCCCGCCTATGATCTCGCCGACCTGTTCTTTTTGAGCTCGCGCCTCGACCCGCTGCCGAACGTCACGATCGATTCGGTGCTGCACGGGCGCCCCGTCATCTGCTTCGCAGGGGCGAGCGGAATGGCGGATCTGCTCGCCGCGGACGCCGCCACTCGGCAGTGCGTCGTTCCCCACCTCGACGTGCAGGCCGCCGCTCGCGTCATCGCCGATCTCGCCGACGACCAGCCGAAGCGCCAGGAGATCGGAAACGCGCTTCGCAACATCGGGCGGGCGATGTTCGACATGGATCGCTACGTGCACCGGCTCGATGAATTGGGGAAGGCCGCCGTCCAAAAACTCGATCAGCGGACGCAGGACGCAGCCACCATCAGCGACGATCCCATGTTCGACCCGGACATGTATTGCCAATTCGATGCGGAACCCATGACCCGAAGGGATGCCATCGCGGATTTCGTCACGCGATGGACGTTGGCCGGTCCGGTCGTCGGCGTGGATTCCTTCGTGAGACGGCCATGCCCGGGATTTCATCCGCACATCTACGCGCACGCGCATGCGGGAAAATACGACGCGACCGCGATCAACCCGCTGGCGCATTTCATCCGCAGCGGGAAGCCGGAGGGGCCGTGGCGTCACGACGTCATTCTCCCGACTTCTCCGCGCCCCGCGTTGCACGGCGCGCCGCCGTCCACGGCGTTGCACGCGCATTTTCATTATCCGGACGTGGCCGAGGATTTCGTTCGCAAGCTTGCCATTAACGAGTCGCGCTGCGATCTTTTGTTGAGCACCGACGAAAGCGGCAAGGCGAGAATCTTGCGCGCGGCGACCGCGCAATATCGCCGCGGCGAGGTGCACATCCGCGTGCTCCCCAATCGCGGCCGCGACATCGGCGCATTCCTCACCGCTTTCGGCGAAGACATCGCGAGCCGCTACGCCATCGTGGGCCACCTCCACGGAAAGCGCAGCGTGACCGCCGGCGGCCAGACCGATCCGGGGCTGGGCGAGCGATGGCGCGAATTTCTCTGGCAAAACCTGCTCGGCGAGCGCCACCCCATGATGGATATCGTCATCGGGCGCCTGGCGGCCGACGAAACTCTCGGCCTTGTCTTCGCCGACGACCCGCATCTCGTCGAATGGAATACCAACCGCGAGATCGGCGAGGGACTGGCCGCGCGGATGAGGATCACGACGCCACTGCCGCCGTTCTTTGATTTCCCGATCGGGACAATGTTCTGGGCGCGCGCCAGCGCACTCAAACCCCTGTTCGACCTCAAGCTCGGCTGGGACGACTATCCGCCGGAACCGATTCCCTACGACGGCACGGTTCTGCACGCGCTCGAGCGTCTCCTGCCGTTCGTGGCCCATCACGCCGGATACCGCTTCGCCACCACCCACGTGCCGGGCGTGACGTGGTAACGCGCCCTCGCCGCGTTCGATAATCTCGCGGCGGAGCAAATTTGATTTGCTCATGCGCGCATCCGCGGGCGCAGCGAATCGGCCGCTCCGCTTTGTCGGTTTGACACGGCTTGCTGCGGCGGGCATGAGTGCCGACCGCGTAGCCTCGAGCCCCGGTCGATGACATTTGCCAAGTCCATAGCCGTGACCGCGGACGCCGCGGAGCATTGCGGGTCGTCGCTCGCGCGGCTGTCCACCCGCAAGCAGGAAATCCGCCGCCGGTCGGACGCAAGCGCGTACGAACGCGCCAAGTGGCGTCGGCGCGGCGCGTTCTTTCACGGCGAGGACCTGCAATTCCTCAAATTCCTGATACCCGAGGGCGCGCGCGTGCTGGAACTGGGATGCTCGACCGGGGACCTGCTGGCGGCACTCAGGCCGTCGCTTGGCGTCGGCGTCGATCTCAGCGGCGTCGCCATCGCACAGGCGCGCAAGACTTTTCCCGATCTCAGCTTCCATGTCGGCGACGTCGAGGACGCCGCGTTCGTCGCTACGCTGCCCGGACCGTTCGACTTTATCGTGGTCGTCGACACGCTTGGCTCGCTCGAAGATTGCCAGCGCATGTTCGAAAACCTGCACCGCTTGTGCACCCGCGAGACGCGCGTCATCGTCGGCTATTTCTCCTACGGCTGGCATCCGTTGTTGAAGCTTGCCGAATGGCTTCGCCTGAAAATGCCGCAGCCGCCGCAGAACGTGCTCGCGGTCGGCGACGTGCGTGCGCTCGCCGCGTTGGCCGACTTCGAGGCGGTGAAGAGCGAGCGCCGGCTGTTGTCGCCGCTCCGGCTGCTCGGGCTGGGCCGGCTGATCAACCGCTTCCTTGCGCCCCTGCCGCTGCTCAACAGCCTGTGCCTGCGCCACTACACGGTGTGCCGCTCGCTGCGCGAGCGCGGCGAAGAGCCGCGCACCGTCACCATCGTCATTCCGGCGCGCAACGAGCGCGGCAATATCGAGCCGGCAATCCGCCGCATCCCGCGCTTTGCCGGCGATCCGGAGATTATCTTTGTCGAGGGCCACTCGCGCGACGGAACCTGGGGCGAGATCGAGCGCGTCATCCGCGCCAACCCCGACCTCAACATCAAAGGATTGCAGCAGCCCGGCCACGGCAAGGCGGACGCCGTCTACGCCGGTTTCGATGCGGCGACCGGCGACGTTGTGATGATCCTCGACGCCGACCTCACGATTGCGCCGGAGCATCTGCCCAAGTTTTGGGAAGCCATTCGGTCCGGCAAAGGCGAGTTCGTCAACGGCACCCGCCTCGTCTATCCGTTCGAACAGGACGCCATGCGGTTTCTCAATTGGATGGCCAACAAGATGTTTTCGCGCGTTTTCTCCTGGCTGCTGGGTCAGCGATTTACCGATACGCTGTGCGGCACCAAGGTGCTGCGGCGAAGCGATTATCTGCGCCTGAAGGCGGGGCGCAGCTATTTCGGCGATTTCGATCCGTTCGGCGACTTCGATCTGATCTTCGGGGCATCGAAACTGAGCCTGAAGATCGTCGAAGTGCCGGTCCGCTACGCGAGCCGCACCTATGGCGAGACGCAAATCTCCCGCTTCCGCCACGGGCTGATGCTGCTGCGCATGATGTGGTTCGCGTTTTTGCGCATCAAAGCGCTGTGACGAACGCCGGCCTTCGCACGGCCATCGGCCATGTCCCATCCCACCATCGTGTTCGACCTCGACGGAACGCTGGTCGACACCGCGCCCGACCTTATTGCCCCGCTCAACGCGGTGCTCGCCCGCGAAGGCTACGGCGCCGTGGCCTATGAGGAGGCGCGCACCATGATCGGCGGCGGCGCCCGGCACATGCTCGCGCGCGCGCTGACCCAGCAAGAGGTCGCGATCACTCCGGGCGATCTCGATCGTCTGTTCGCCGATTTTATTCCCTACTACGCGGCGCATGTCGCCGATCATTCCCGGCCGTTTCCCGGGCTCGAGCCCGCGCTCGACCTGATGGCCGGCGACGGCGCGCGCTTTGCGGTCTGCACCAACAAGCTCGAGCAACTCTCGGTGCTGTTGCTGGAGCGGCTCGGGCTTGCCGGCCGCTTTGCCGCCATCTGCGGGCAGGACACGTTCGGCATCGCCAAGCCCGACCCGGAACTGCTGCGCCGAACCATCGCGCGCGCCGCCGGCGACGTGGGCAACGCCGTCATGATCGGAGATTCCGCGGCCGACGTGGCGACTGCCCGAGGCGCCGGCGTGCCGGTGATCGCGGTGGACTTCGGCTATTCCGATGTCCCGGCGCCGCTGCTCAAGGCGGACCGGGTGATCGGCCACTTCGAGCAATTGCCGGGCGCGGTTGCCTCGCTCCTGACGCGCTAACGCGGGACACGGGCCGAGCAGCGGTTGCGTGGGCGGCGGCGCGCCCGTATGGTCCGCGCCGGGTGCGAAGACGGCCGTAGCAGCGGATGTCGTCATGGGCCGAGCGAGCGGGGTGGCGGGCGTTGCCTTAGGGCTGGGCCTTGCGGGATGCGGCGTTTCCAACTGGATCCCGAGCTGGGACTTGAAGTTTCCCTCGGCGCCGCCGCCGGCCTCGACGGTCCAGGTCGAGTCCGAGCCGGCCGGGGCCGAGGCGAAAAGTTCGATCGGACCGAGCTGCCGCACGCCCTGTTCGCTCACCATCGCCACTGCCAATCCCTTCACCGTCACGTTCACGCTCGCGGGCTATGAATCGCAGACCGTTCCGGTCGCGCCGCGCCCGGCCGGCGATCCGCGCGATTCCGGCGAGGCGCTCAAGTTCGACCCCGACCCGGTCTACGCGCAGCTCGAACCGGTCGGACCCGCCAAGGGCAAGAAGCGGCCCGCCCCCAAGGCGAAAACCGCTGCTCCACCCGCCGCGCCGAAGTGAGCGCGCGAAATCTGCAACGATCTGCAAGCATCAGCTTCTCCGTCGTTCCCCCCGACGCGCAGCAGCCACGCTGCGGTTCCATGGGTCTTGTTCCCGCTTGATGTTCGGTTGATCTCGGTCTTGATATTTTCGCATCATCGCCTCCGCATGCTGCGCTGCATCGGCTTCCTCGCGCCGTTTTTCCCGAACGATTCCAAGGGCTCCGATCCTTTCAGTTTGAGTTCCTGCCGCATCGCCGGCGGCCGCCCCGCTTGTATTTTCGTTGTTATTATCAAGCTCTCCCGCCTTTTTCGCTGCATTGCGATATGACAGGTTCCGCCCGTGGTCGGTTTCCCGTTCGCGCGAATTGCTCTCGCGCCCGAACGCGGGACGCACCCCTCCTCCCGTCCGCTTCATGGCGTCCCCGGACAGCCATGGTTTTGGCTCCCCACGGTGACTCCCGCGCTGGACGAGACGGGAGGAATTGAAGGCATCGTTCGGCTTGCCACGCTGTTCCCTTCTCTTCGCCCCGGCGAGCGCGGTGCCGCTCAGCGACCCCGGGCTTGCCTGGTGCACCCTCATACGAGTGAGATATACTCTATCAGGTTTGCAAAATTTAGCGAAAAGTTATCACAAGGTTGTGACCCGAATTCGGCGCCGCCGGGGCGCGCTGTCCGAGCCGGGCGGCGGTTTGGTTGACACCCCGGAGGGGTCCCCTTAAATGCCCGGCCGGCAGCGGCGGCCGACTTCGCAAAGCGAAACGGCCGCGCGGCGGGCGCTTAGCTCAGCGGGAGAGCGTTCCCTTCACACGGGAGAGGTCGTAGGTTCAATCCCTACAGCGCCCACCAGGAAAATCCTTATAGATCAATTGGATTTAGCGGATTGTTCTGATCGACTTGCAGCCGCTTCGATACAGCTCAGAACGAGAACATAGCGCTTCGATCGGTGCAAAACCGGTGCAATCCGTTCAGCAGGTGTTCCGCCGTTCTCAAACTGGCGCACCTCGTTCGGGACGAGGGGGTCGCAGGTTCAAATCCTGCCACTCCGACCACTTTTCTCAGCTTCAATTCCATCAGCCCGACAGTTTCCCCGACAGCTTCGTCGCCGGGAGTGCGATCTATCTGTTTGATGCGCGTGGCGGGTGTCTTTCATGAACGCGAGAGGGGCGCTCGTTGCCTTCCGCGAGCGTGCGCCCGTTGCGCGGCGCCAGCCGCCCAAGCGCCGTGCGCCGGCGGCGGCGGACTGGGGTCCGCCGATCGTGGTGAAGAGCGCCGAGGCTTGGCGGTATCAGTGGCACGAGGAAGTGCTCAAGCGGTGGGATCTGAAAAGCCGCTCGCTGGTCGCTGTCGCTGGCGTGCTGATGCACGCCTACCGGGTCGACCGCGGGTATGCGGAAATCGGGCTGGCGCAGCTTGCAGAGCGCGCCGGGTGTTCCCGCTCGACCGCGAGCGCCGCAACCATGCTGCTTCGCCGGAAGGGTCTGATC
>WNGJ01027510.1_pt1 | contig 10495 bp, 5 predicted proteins | sample 5400611 | NCBI WGS metagenome assembly WNGJ01 (sample SAMN13153375, study PRJNA577476) | soil metagenome | isolation source: 40 cm soil or saprolite under Garry oak tree replicate 1 | place: USA:California | collected 2016-06-15
TCGCGCGCCAAGCACAGAGCGCATAGCTTGCTCGTTGTCGCCGAAGTGTCGCTGTCGCTTATCGTGCTCATCGCGGCGGGTCTCCTTCTCAATAATTTCTGGCGGCTGATTCACTTGAACCCGGGATTCGACCCCGACCAAGTTACGACGGCGCAGGTCTCTCTGGTCTGGGAGAAGTACAAACGGGAAGAAAAGCGCATCGCCTTCTACGATCAATTAGAAGCACGCGTGGAGGCATTGCCGGGAGTGGAGGCGGCGGGATTCGTCTCCGAGCTGCCGCTCAGCGGGCAGGCTATGGACACGTTTTTCACCATTCGCGAGCATCCGCTGCCGGACCCAAAGGCAACGCATGACGCGGACCTGCGCGTCGTCAGCGGCGATTACTTTCAAACGATGCGAATTCCGCTGCTGGGTGGACGCAGGTTCCAACGGAACGACACGGCTAGCGCGCCGAAGGTCGTCATGATCAACGAGCCGTTCGCGAGGCGGTATTTCCCCGGAGAAGACCCGATCGGCAAGCACCTACAAATGTTCGAGGGTAAATGGGAACTCATAACCCGCGAGATTGTCGGAGTGGTCGGGGGAAACAAACACGTGGCGCTGCAGGAATCGCCGCGGCCACAGATGTTTACCCCGTATGCGCAGGCGCCATTTCTGAACATGAATCTGGTCGTCCGGAGCGCCGGCGACGCGCTGGCGATAGCAAGGGGAGTCCGTGAGGCGGTCCGTTGGGTGGATGCCGACGAGACGACGTCTGCCTTCCGGACAATGGACGATGTAGTTTCCGCCTCGGCATCCGGAGACAGATTGAACACGCTATTGCTCGGCGCTTTTGGCGCAATTGCCTTGCTGCTCGCAGCGGCGGGTATCTTCGGCGTGCTCTCCTACCTCGTCACCCAGAAAACTCAAGAAATTGGCGTGCGCATGGCGTTGGGGGCGAAGCCAGCGGACGTGCTCCGGATGGTGGCGGGCCACGGGATGCGCCTCACGTTCGCGGGACTGGCGATCGGACTCGCGGGTGCATTTGCCGTGACGCGATGGATGACAAGCCTGCTCTACGAGATCAGGCCGAGCGATCCGCTGACGTACGCGGGCGTAGCGTTATTGCTGGCGGGGGTGGCGTTCGTCGCGTGCTGGATTCCGGCGCGGCGGGCGACACGGGTGGATCCAATTGTCGCTTTAAGATATGAGTAACGAAATGCCGGCGGAACTGTAGTCATTGCGATCGAGGTGAGGAATGGAGAGCTGGTGGCAGGATTTTCGTTACGCTTTGCGGATGCTCTGGAAAAAGCCCGGATTCACGGTTGTGGCCGCAATGTCGCGGATTCACGGTTGTGGCCGCAATGTCGCTGGCGCTGGGAATTGGAGCGAATACGGCTATCTTCACGGTGATCAACGCCGTATTTCTGCATCCCCTGGCGATCGAGGATCCTTCGCACGTCGTGGAAATGTTCACGAAGGACAACAAGACCGTGCAGACGGGGAATTTCGCGCTGACGCCGACTTCGTTCCCGAACTACGAAGACTATCGCGACCACAACACGGTTTTCACCGGGCTGGCGGCCTATTTCCCGCTCGGCTTGCAATGGACCAAGAACAGCGAAACGCAGGGACTGCCGGGCATGCTAGCCAGCGCCAATTATTTCGACGTCCTGGGCATCAAGGCATACCGCGGGCGGCTATTCGCGCCCGATGAAGACACCAAGCCGGGCGCCAACACGGTGGCCATCGTCAGCTACAGCCTATGGACAAAACAATTTGGTTCCGACGCGAACCTGATTGGCCAGACGCTGACGCTCGACGGCATTCCCTTCACGGTGATTGGCGTCACTCCGCCCGGCTTCAAGGGTACGTTCTCTCTGGCAGGACCGGATCGCGTCTGGGTGCCGCTGAGCATGCGCGAACAGTTGACGAACGGGCAGCTCCGGCAGCTCATGCCGAACCGGCGCTTCCGCTGGCTCAGCATGATCGGCAGGTTGAAGCCCGGCGTCACGTTTCGCCAGGCGGAGGCAGCGATGAAAACCATCGCCGCCGCACTGGAAAAAGAGTATCCGGCCGCGAACGAGAGACGCACGCTGGAGATGGCTCTCGAATCCGACGCAGCCTTGGGAATCAATGGGCGCAACCAAATCGTGCTGGCCGGCGGCGTGATGATGGGAGTCGTCGGATTGGTGCTGTTGATTGCCTGCGCGAATCTGGCCAATCTGCTGCTGGCGCAATCGGCGAAGCGCGAGAAAGAAATCAGCATCCGCTCGGCCATGGGAGCGAGCCGCGGCAGGTTGGTGCGCCAGTTGCTGATCGAAAGCGTTGCGCTTGCGTTCCTGGGCGGCGCCGCGGGCCTGCTGGTCGCCTACTGGAGCCGCAACGCGCTGTGGTCGTTCCGCCCGCCTTTTATGGGCAATGCTTCGATTGATCTAAGCTTTGATTTGCGCGTGCTCGCCTTCACGGCGGGGATTTCGGTCGTCACGGGAGTGATCTTTGGTCTCGCGCCGGCGCTGAAACTTTCGCGTGCGAATCTGAACGAAATGCTGAAGGTGGGCGGCCGCGGCGGGTCGCTGGGCCTGGGTCACAACCGAGTCCGGAGCCTGCTGGTGGTCTCGGAGATTGGCCTCGCGACAGTGGCCCTAATCGGCGCGGGGCTGTTCGTCCGCAGCGGAGGCGCCGGAGTTTTGCTGACGGTATTCCCCGAAGGCGAGCAGCAGAACCTGAATTATAGCGGCTCGCTGGTGGCGTTTAACGATATCACCCCAGGATACTTTGAGACGTTGCGCATCCCGTTTCACGCAGGAAGAGACTTTAACGATTTCGACCGCGATCAGTCGAAGCCAGTGGCCATCGTCAATGAGGCATTGGCTCGGCAGCTCTGGCCCGGCCAGGTTGCGCTCAACAAACGGTTCAGCATCGTTCAGCAGATGGCGCTGTATGAGGTGGTGGGCGTGGTGGCGAACTCAGTGATCAATGCTGTGGGCGAGGATCCCACACCCATGATTTGTCGGCCCGTCCAGCAAGAGTACGCGCCCGGTATCGTGCTGCTGGTGCGCACGAAGGGCGCTCCGGAGCCGCTTCTGGGCGCCGTGCGCGAGCAGGTGCAAACGCTCGACCGCAACATGCCTCTTCGCAACACGGGCACCGTGCAACAGGGCATCGAGGCAGGACTCTGGGCGCCGCGGATGGGCGCGGCACTGCTCAGTATTTTCGGAGGCCTCGCGCTGGTGCTGGCGATGATCGGAGTTTATGGCGTGATGTCGTACTCCGTGTCGCAGAGGACGCAGGAGATCGGTGTCCGCATGGCGCTCGGCGCAGAGGCCGGCGACGTTATGGTGCTGGTGCTGAGAGAAGGGATGGGCCTGGCGCTGAGCGGGGCCTTTCTCGGACTGATCGTGGCGCTGGCGTTGGGGCGCGTGGTCAGTACCCTGCTCTTCGGCATCAGCGGGCGCGATCCGCTGACGCTGGCTGTGGTGGCGGCCGTACTGACGGTGGTGGCCTTACTGGCGTGTTACGTGCCGGCGCGGCGAGCGACGCGGGTGGATCCGCTGGTGGCGCTGCGGTATGAATGAACTTCGGCGGTTGAAGCTGCGTAGGTCTCTTTAGCGAAGGAGATCCACTAATGATGGAGACGCTGTGGCAGGACATCAAGTACGGCCTGCGGATGCTGGGTAAGAGTCCGGCGTTCACGGCGGTCGCGATCCTAACGGTGGCGCTGGGGATCGGCGCGAACACCGCGATCTTCAGCGTCATCAACGCAGTTCTGCTCAAGCCGCTGCCGTATCCGCATCCCGACGGCCTGGTGAAAGTATGGACGCACTTTACGGGCATCGGGCTGCCGAATGACCAGAACTGGTTTTCGCCGCCGGAATTTCGCGAGCTCCGCGAACAAAACCGCAGCTTTTCCGATGTCGCCGTGCTCGGTGGTAACGGAAGGTATAGCCTCGGTGTTAGCGGTAACCCGCAGAGCGTCAATGGCGCGACGGTCTCTCCAAGCCTGTTCACTATCCTGGGCGTGAGCCCGCAACTGGGGCGGACATTTACTGCGGAAGAAGCGGAGCAAGGCCGTGACCGCGTCGTGATTCTGGGATACGGTCTGTGGCAGCGCGCGTTCGGAGCCGATCCTCAGATCGTCGGCAAGGACATTCCGATTGACGGTAGAAGCTGCACGGTAATCGGCGTGATGCCGCAGGGTTTTGATTACCCTGCGCCATCCGAGCTCTGGACCCCGCAGGTTTTCGTGGCGACCGACTTTACTCCCGACAACCGCGGAAATCATGGCTACGAAGTTCTGGGCCGGCTCAAGCCCGGAGTCTCGCTTGCACAGGCGCGAACGGACATGGAGGCGCTTTCCAAATCCATCATCGAGCAGAATCGCGATTATCCCTACCAACGGTTCGGTTTTGCGTTGATTCTGCACCCGTTGCTTGAAGAAACGGTCGGTGATGTGAAGGCATCGCTGTGGGTATTGATGGGCGCAGTGGGATCTGTGCTGTTGCTGGTGTGCGCGAATGTAGCGGGCCTCCTTCTCGTGCGCAGCACCGCGCGTCAGAAAGAGATTGCCGTGCGCGTGGCTCTCGGCGCCGGGACGAAGCGCATTGTCCGGCAGTTGCTCAGTGAAAGCGTGCTTCTCTCTCTGTTGGGCGGTTCGTTGGGCTTGCTCCTCACGCCACTCCTGCTGAACGTGATCGTTACGCTCAGCGCCAATGCGCTGCCTCGCGTAGTATCCAGCGGGATCGATCGCGGCGCGCTGCTTTTCACTTTCGTTGTGATCGTAGGAACCGGAATTCTATTCGGACTTGCGCCGGCGCTGGAGGCGAGCCGAGGCGTTCGCTACGACATCTTGAAAGAGGGGGGCCGCAGCACCGTGGAAGGCCGCACGTCGCACCGGCTGCGCCGCATCTTCGTGGCGGCGGAGGCGGCGCTGGCCGTCATTCTCCTGGCATGCTCCGGGTTGTTGCTGCGGAGTTTCGTCAAGCTGCTGCAAGTGGATCCAGGCTTCCGTCCCGAGGGCGTGCTGACGGTGCAAGTTGGTCTGCCAGCGGCGAAATACGCAAAGCCTGAACAGATGAGAGCTTTCTTCCACGAACTTGTGAGTCGCGTCCAGCAGTTACCGGGAGTGCGAGCGGCCGGAGCAGTTTCGATACTCCCCTTGAGCGGCCAGAGCAACTCGGGAACGACAACGGTGGATTCGCGCGCCGTGGCGCCGCAGGATGCTTCGCCGGAGGCTGACTGGCGCGTCGTGACGCCGGGTTTTTTCCAGGCGATGGGCACACCTCTCCTCGCCGGGCGGTTTTTCGAGGAGCGCGACAGCGATACGGCTGCGCCAGTGGCCATCATCGACGAAACCATGGCGCATACCTATTGGCCTAATGAAGATCCCATCGGAAAACGCATCAAGCGCGGCGGAGCGCGATCCAAGGCGCCGTGGATGACCATTGTCGGCGTGGTGCGGCACGTCCGCTACCGGACGCTCGAGGCGCGTTCGCGCGTCCAGCTTTACTGGCCCGAAGCGCAGAACCCCACGAATTTCATGGGGCTCGCGATCCGCACTGCCGCGGACCCGATGAGCCTTGCTCCCGCCGTGCAGAAGACAGTGCTCGAGTTGGATGCGCAGCAACCAGTGGATCATGTGCTCACCATGCAGGAACTGATGGCCGATTCGCTGGCGCGCAGACGTTTGACGATGACGTTGCTGGCGGCGTTTGCGGGGGGCGCCCTACTGCTCGCAGCACTCGGCATCTACGGCGTGACGGCGTACATGGTGACGCAACGCCAGCAGGAGATCGGGCTGCGGATGGCGCTCGGCGCTTCCCGCGCCGACGTTCTTGGGCTCGCGATCGGGCAAGGGATGTCGCTCCTGTTCGCGGGGCTAGGCGCGGGGCTTGTGGCATCGCTGGGTCTCACGTGGGTACTGAGCAGCTTGCTGTTTTCAGTGCGGCCGTACGATCCCGTGTCGCTCGCAGCAGCCGCAGCGGCATTGGCGCTGGTTGCGCTGATCGCGTGCTGCGTGCCAGCGTGGCGCGCGACGCGAGTGGATCCTATGGTGGCGCTGCGGTACGAATAGAAGGAGCCGGAATGAACACTCTCTTTCGCGATGTTCAGTACGGCCTGCGCATGCTGGGAAAGAGTCCAGCGTTCACCGCCGTTGCCGTGGTTACGCTTGCTCTCGGGATCGGCGCCAACACGGGAATCTTTTCGATCACGCAGCAAGTCCTTCTCCAGAGGTTGCCCGTGCCGCACCCGGAGCAACTAGTTCTGCTTTACTCGCCCGGCCCCCAGCAAGGCCATGTCGAGTCCGATGAGAGCGACGGCTCTGAATCCTTTTCCTATCCGATGTACAAGGACCTACGCGATCACAACACCATCCTTGCCGGGCTGGCCGCGAAGTTTAGCGCACCTGTCAGTGTCGCGTTTCGGGGACAAACGGAGCGCGCCAGCTCCGACCTCGTTTCCGGAAATTTCTTCGATGTGCTCGGCGTCCGCGCGACGATCGGAAGAACTTTCACGGCCGACGATACGCCTGGTGCGGGAGCGAATCCCGTCGTCATGCTGGGCTACGGCTTCTGGAAACGGCGATTCGGTGGCGACACCGGCCTGCTGAACCAGAGCCTGCTGGTGAATAACCAGCCGATGACGGTAGTGGGTATCGTGCAGCCCGGATTCGAGGGCATCCAACTCGGCCGCGTCCCAGACCTCTATATACCGATCACCATGAAGGCGCAGATCACGCCGAACTGGAATGGACTCGACAACCGCAAGGATTATTGGGTGAAGCTGATCGGGCGCTCGAAGCCGGGAATTTCCCGTACGCAGGCGGAAGCAGGGCTTCTCCCGGCGTACCACGCAATCCTCGAAAACGATCTTCCCCTTTACACGGGATGGAACGATCAGAGGAAAAAGGAATTCTTGGCAAAGGCGATCATTCTTCGCGATGGCTCAAAGGGGAGGCCAATCTTCCAGAACGGTAACCGGCAAGGACTGCTCACGCTGATGGGTATGGTCGGTCTGGTGTTGTTCATCGCCTGCGGAAATGTGGCGGGATTGCTGACGGCGCGAGGCGCTGCACGTCAAAGAGAAATATGCGTGCGGTTGTCGCTTGGCGCAAGCCGCTGGCGACTGATCCGCCAGCTGGTGGTGGAGTCTTGCTTGCTGTCGATTGCGGGCGCTCTGGTAGGCCTGTTAATCGCAAGCTGGACGAGCGACGGCCTCGTGCGGTTTGCCATGGAAAACGAGGACGCGCAAGGGCTTTCGAGCGCGCTCAGCGTGCCGGTACTGCTTTTTGCGATGGGTCTCGCACTCGTGTGCGGCATTGCTTTCGGAGTTGCTCCGGCCCTACGCGCAACGCGGGTCGAGCTGGCGGCTACTCTGAAGGACCAGGCGGGCTCACTCTCGGCCGGGTTAGTACAGGCGCGATTGCGGAAGGGTCTGGTGATCTCTCAGGTGGCGTTGACGCTGCTGCTGGTCACCGCGGCCGCCGGCTTCGCGCGCAGTCTCTATAATCTGCAACACGTGGACCTGGGATTGCGACCGAGCCACATCCTGCAATTCTCCGTCGAGCCGGAACTGAACGGCTACAACCCACTGCGAGCGGTCGCCTTCTTTCGACAACTCGAAGAGCGGCTGGCGGCCTTGCCTGGCGTGCAGACTCTCAGCGGCGCCACGATCCCGGTCCTCGCGGGAGACGACTGGGGCTCAAACGTGACGGTAGAAGGCGAGCCCCCGGAAAAAGCGGGGAACACGGAGGCTCTGCGGAACGCTGTCGGTGCGAATTATTTCTCGACGATGAGGATTCCCCTGCTAGCGGGACGTGAATTCACGCAGCAGGACACAGCAGAGAGCCCCAAAGTGGTGGTCATCAACGAAACGATGGCCAAGAAGTTTTTCCCCGGCCGTGATCCGATCGGCCGCCATATGAAATTCGGCTCGGGCAGCAGTCCATTGAACATCGAGATCATCGGCGTCGTAAGGGATAGTAAGCATCAAGGAGTCAAAGAAGAAGTTCGGCCTTTTGTGTATATGCCCTATACGCAGAACCCGACGGTCGGGAGGATCACCTATTACATCCGCACACAGCAGGACCCGGCAGCGATTGCCGCTGCCATCCGCAGCACCGTTGCGCAGCTGGATGCCAACCTTCCCGTGGTTGGTCTCCGCAGCTTGGAATTACAGATCGAAATGTCCATCTCCGGCGACCGGTTACTGGCGTTTCTCACTGTCGCCTTTGGGATTCTGGCAGCGCTGCTGGCGGCCATGGGGATTTATGGATTGCTGGCGTACACCGTGACGCAACGGACGCGGGAGATCGGCGTGCGTATGGCGCTCGGCGCGGAGCCGCGGCACGTGCGCAGAATGATCCTGGGAGATGTGGCGCGGCTGGCCGGGATTGGCATTGTCGCCGGTTTACCGCTGGCTTATGGGATCAGCCGGTTGACGAATTCCCTTCTCTACAAAATGTGAAATCATTCGACGTGCCGAGTTTCATGGTGGCCCTTCTTGCGCTGGTGCTTGTAGCTTCGGTCGCCGGATACGCGCCAGCGTGGCGCGCGACGCACGTGGATCCGATGGTGGCGCTGCGGTACGAGTGATTCGGAGATTTGAAGCTGGGGATTCGTGGTTCGTGGGGAGGATTAGGGTAGTCCAGGAGTACGGGAAAAAAGATCCTAAGTTCAAGAAAAGGAGAGGAAATGGCCGCAACCGATAGCACACTCATCAAGTTGGAAGGCGTGAAGAAAGTGTTCTACACCGATGAGGTGGAAACGCACGCGCTTTCCGAGATTCATCTCGAAGTCAAGAAGGGAGAGTACATCTCGATCGCCGGGCCATCGGGCTGCGGCAAATCGACGCTGCTCTCGATTCTCGGCTTGCTGGATTCTCCAACGGACGGGAACTACTCGCTGGACGGCAAGCCGGTGGCGAATCTCTCGATCAGCGATCGCACGCGCATTCGCAACCGGGAGATCGGCTTCATCTTTCAGGCGTTCAACCTGATTGGCGACCTCACCGTGTACGAGAACGTCGAGCTGCCATTGACCTATCGAGGCACCAGTTCGGCGGAGCGCAAGCAGAAGGTCCAGCAGGCACTCGAGCGCGTGGGAATGGCGCACCGCATGCGGCACTACCCTTCGCAACTTTCCGGCGGTCAACAGCAACGCGTGGCAGTAGCACGCGCGCTGGTGGGCGATCCGCTGATCCTGATGGCTGACGAGCCTACCGGAAACCTGGACTCGAAAAACGGCGAGGCAGTGATGGAACTCTTGCGCGAGCTGCATCGCAGCGGCGCGACGATCTGCATGGTGACGCACGATCAGCGCTACGCCAATTTTGCCGAGCGCACGATTCATTTGTTTGACGGCCGCATCGTCGAGGAGAGCCAGGAAGTCCGCGCGGGGGCGTAGCGCTACCGAGGCATCGCATGGGCACACTTTGGCAGGACTTGCGCTTCGGGTTGCGGATGCTGGCCAAGAATCCGGGCTTCACTGCAATTGCGGTTTTGACGCTGGCGTTGGGGATCGGCGCGAGTGCGGCTATCTTCAGCGTGATCTATGGCGTTCTTCTTCGCCCGCTACCCTATCCGAAGCCGGACCAGATCGTCCAGATGTGGGAAGTAAGCGCCAATGGCCACCGGATGTCCTTCGCCGAGCCGAATTTTGAAGACACTCGGAACTCAGCGCAAAGCTTCGACGGCTTGGCCGAATATGCCAGCAACGTCTTTTCGATTGCCGGCGGCAGTGAGCCGACACGAAGCATTGGCGCGGTTGTTTCCAGGGATTTCTTCAGAGTCCTGGGCGTCTTGCCGGTGGTCGGCCGTGGCTTCACTGCGGAAGATGCACGCGAAGGCGCTGCACCAAGCTGCTGGCACACAATCAGGTTTTCAGTGTCGTCGGCGTGCTTCCGCCGGGCTTCCGCTTCCCGGACGGAGCCGAATTGTGGGCACCGCGCGAGCTTTACTCCAAGCAGACCACCAGCCGCACCGCGCACAACTATCACGTGGTAGGCCGTGTTCGCGATGGGGTCGCACTGGGGCAGGCGCGGGCAGAACTTTCGAGCATCGCGCGCCGGCTGAAACAGCAGTATGCCCCGGACATCGACATGACCGATGCAGCGGCAGAGCGTCTCCAGGATGCGATGACCGCGCATATCCGCCCGGCATTACTCCTGCTGCTGGGCGCCGCGGGCTTTCTTCTGTTGGTGGCGTGCGCCAATGTGGCTAACCTCCTCCTGGCGCAAGCTTCGGCACGCGAGCGCGAACTGGCGATTCGAGCCACGCTCGGCGCGAACCGGAACAGGTTAGTGCGGCAATTCCTGATGGAGGCGGCGCTGCTCTGCGGCGTGAGCGGGGCGATTGGCATATTCGCGGCGTACTGGGGTGTGGACGCGCTCCTTGCGCTGGCTCCGAAGAATCTGCCACGAATGGATTCCGTTTCGGTCAACCTGCCGGTGCTTCTGTTCGCGCTGGGCGTATGCCTTCTGCTTGCGGCCGGCCTGGGTATATTCACGGCGGTTCGCG
>WNGJ01047033.1_pt1 | contig 10494 bp, 6 predicted proteins | sample 5400611 | NCBI WGS metagenome assembly WNGJ01 (sample SAMN13153375, study PRJNA577476) | soil metagenome | isolation source: 40 cm soil or saprolite under Garry oak tree replicate 1 | place: USA:California | collected 2016-06-15
CGGGCTCGCGGATGCGGGTTGCGGTGCGGTTCGGTCGTCGTGCGAGGCCTGTCTATCGGCCATGACTAGCTCCCCTAGCGGAGTTGACTGAATGTTCAGTCTAAGATCTGGGCCGACCCTGGAGCAAGGAACGCACGGTGCTCGCCGCCGGTAACGCCGGTGCGGAGCGAGGTACGGGGCGACTGGCGCGCGATCCGGTTATGCTCCCGGGACATGCGCCGCCTGCTGCTCGTGCACCACACGCCGTCGCCGGCGATGCAGGCCATGTTCGAGTCCGTGCTCGCCGGGGCGCGCACCGAGGAGATCGAGGACGTCGAGGTGGCGGTGGCGCCCGCGCTGACCGCCGGCGCCGTGCAGGTGCTCGACGCCGACGGTTACCTGCTCGGCACGCCGGCCAACATCGGTTACATGTCCGGCGCACTGAAACACTTTTTCGACGGCATCTACTACCCGTGCCTTGAGGCGACGCAGCGCCGACCGTATGGCCTGTACGTGCATGGGGCCAGCGACACGACGGGAGCGGTGAGGGCGGTCGAGGCGATCGCCACCGGGCTGGCCTGGCGGCAGGTCAGGCCGCCGGTGTGCGTCACGAGCCAACCGAGTAAGTCAGATCTCGAAGCGTGCTGGGAACTCGGCGCGATCATGGCCGCCGAGGTCTCTGGCGGCACCTGACCGCCCGTCGGCTAACGCGTCCCGTAGTTGAAAAGCTGCTGGTTGACCGGGCTCTCGTTGGAGCTGGTCAGCACGCTCGTGACCGTGAACGCCAGCGCGAATGCCAGGGCGGCACCGGCCACGACGGATATCACCAGCAGTCCTAGTCGAGTCACGAAACTCCTCCTTGCCGGACCCGCACCAGATCCGGGCGTCTTGGCCCCTAAGCATAGGGAATGTCACCAGGGCCCGCCAGGCTGATGCGTAACAAGTGACGTCCGCGGCAATACGGTTCCCGGATCGCGCGGGCAGGCGGAACACCACCAGGTCACCGCTGGCCAGCACGACCCGGGCGCCGGGAAGCCGGGCGCGGTCAGGGAGCCGTCCGCGGCGTTCGCGATCGCGCCTGAGCAGCGGCCCGGCGTCGACGATCACGTACCGGACGCCGGAAGCGGCGAGCGCGGCCGTCATGGGCACCCCCGAGGTGACCACCGGGCCGAGCCGGCGTGCTCGCTGGCTCTCTGCCGCCACCGTCGTGTGTCCGACCTGCAACGCATCGTTCCAGATCATCGGCCTGGCTATGAACCGTGGCCAGGGGTCGAACACGGCCTCGCCGTGGTTCCACGGGTAGCGCCGGTACTGCGCCCACGGCAGCAACAGAGCCGACCCGGCGTGCGGGTCGCCGTCGATGAGCCGGCGTGCTGTCAGCCAGTCGGCCGGGTATCGCACCGCGTGGAGCCGTCCCGCGGCTCCCCAGGCCAGCCCGGGCAGCGCGACGACGGGTGCCACCAGCGCGAGCGCTCCGAGCACGGCGGCCGGACCGGCCGCGGACCGCGGGCCGCGGACCAGCCGGGTACTGCCGGGGGCGCGGGCCGCGGCGATCAGCGCGCCGACCCCCGCGCCCAGGCCGACGGACACGGCCAGGGCGGCAGGCGCGACGAACTGCTGGCCGTCTCGAAGCAGCGCGAACCCCGGCCAGAACGCGATCGCCGCGCGCAGTGCCGCCACCGTCGGCGCGGTCAGCCCGAGCGCCGCGACGCCGAGGCCGAGCACGGCGGCGACTCCCGCGCCGGGGCAGATCCGCCTGCTCCTGGCGGCAACCAGGTAGCCGGCGCCGGCGATAGCCACGACGGCGAGCCAGCACGCGGCCGCCGGGCCGCCGTAGCCCGCGGGAACCGCCTGCGCGTTCCAGATGCCGCCGAGCAGCAGCAGGCTGCCGAGGGCGCCGAACGGGGTGTCGGCCCGCGCCGTGAACGCGGCCGCGCCCGCAGGGTCGGTGTGCACCGGGTTGAGCAGCGACGGGATGACCCACGGCAGGCTGGCCACGGCGAGCACGGCCAGCGTGGTCCCCAGCCTGCGGGTCCGGTCCGGCCACGAGCTCGCGCCGCACAGGGCGACCGGAACGGCGGCGAGGGCGGTAATCGACATCGCGGCGAATCCGCCCACCGCGGCCGGGCAGATCGCCGCGGCCAGCCGCCATGGGCTGGTCCGGCCCTCGCGACCGCGGATCTCCCGCAGCACCCACGGCAGCCCCGCGTAGCCGAGCAGCATCGCCCACTGGCCCATGATCAGCCGCTCGGCGACGAACGGGTTCCAGCAGTAGCAGATCCCGGCGACCAGCGGCGCGGCCAGCGGCGGCCTGCCACTGCCGGCCCCGCCCCGAGGCCAGCCGGCCGCCAGCAGCGCCGCCGCGCCGGAGCAGGCCAGCACGAAGATCGCAATCAAGATCAGTTTTTCAACGAGCTCCGCCGGGATGATCCGGGCGGCGAGGGCGACGACCAGGTCGCTGGGAACCGCGCGGGCCGGGCCGCCGCCGAGTCCGAGATCGGCGTAGCCGACGGGCGGCGCGGGGACGAAGACCATGTCGTAGGACAGCACGAACCCTCTGGCCAGCGCCGGGCCCAGGGCGAGCAGACCCAGCACGAGGCCGGTCGCGGCCGGCCAGGCGCACGGCCACAGGCGGCGGGCCGCGGTGACGTGGTCGGAGGCGGGACCGCCGGGGGCGGGGCGGTCGGGGGGCGGGGCGGTCGCGGGAGTCGCCGGGGCCGGCCTGGGTTGCGGCCGGGCCCGTTGCGCGAGCCTGTGCAACATCACGCCTTGCGTGCCCGCACGAGCAGGATCGAGGCCGCCGACGGCCAGTGACAGAACAGCCGGTCGAGCGGGCGCAGCCCGGCGGGCACGTCGTGGTACGTGGCGCCATACACGCGCACGCAGTCCAGCCCGTAGGGCCTGCCGAACACCGAGCGCAGGCTGACCTCGGAGAACACCGGTTGGATGCCGAGCGCCAGCAGGCCCCGGTTGTACCAGGCCGCGAGGTTGGGCGTGGAGAGCAGCAGCGAGCCGCCCGGCTTGAGCACCCGGCAGGCCTCCTCGACGGCCGAGTCGGTGTCGACGAGATGCTCGATCACCTCGCTCATCACGACGACGTCGACGCTCTCGGACCTGATCGGCAGGGGGGTGTCGAGCCCGGCCCTGAGCACGGCGATGCCGCGCCCGGCGGCCTGCGCCAGCGAGGGAGCCGACCAGTCGAGCCCGGCGAAGTTGTGAGCGCGGTTGCGCCCCGCCGCCATGCTGGTGGCGAAGCCGTCGCCGCACCCGACGTCCAGGATGCTGGCCGGCGCGGGCATCGTCGCGAGCACCTCGGCGAGCATCTCGGCCTGGCGGCGCGCCCGGTCGGGCCCCGAACTGGCCGGCACGGCCGGGTCCTCGTAGAACGTGAGCAGCGAGCCGCCAGCGAGCGGGTCCCGGGCGGGCGCGCGCGGGCTCACAGATGCTCCGACGGGGCGGCGCCGGAAGCCTGCGGCAGGTAGCCAGCCGCGGGCTCGGCGAGCGCCGGCTCGTCGGCGAGGGTGTCGGCGGCGCGCCTGGCCCGCTCGGCGACCCTGACCCTCGCCAGCGCCTCGTCGGCAACCAGCGAGAAGCCGTCGACGGCGGCCGACCAGTGCAGCCGCATGGCCCGCTCGCGCGCCGCGCGGCCCATGGCGTGCCGCTTCCTGCCGTCGATCGCGAGCGACGCCCAGGTCGAGGCGAACTCGCCCTCGGTGCGGACGAGGACTCCGGTCTCGTTGTGCACGACCGAGTCCCTGAGCCCGGGCACGCTGAACCCGACCGCCGGGGTGCCGCGGACCGCCGCCTCGGCGACGACGATCCCCCACCCCTCGATGCTGGCCGGGTGCAGCAGCAGCCAGGCGGCCGACAGCAGCCTGTGCTTCTCCTCCTCCGACACCCGCCCGGTGAACTCGACGCCGGGGCCGGCGAGGGCCGCGAGCCGGTCCCGCTCGGGCCCGTCCCCGGCGATCACGAGCCGCCCGCCGGTCACGTGCCTGACCCGGTCCCAGAGGCGGAGCAGGATGTCGATCCGCTTGTACGCGGCGAGCCGGCCGAGCGCGAGGAACAGCGGCTCGGGCGAGCGCGGCGCGGGCGGCGGCCCGGGCTCGACGCCGTTGCAGATGAGCCTGATCCGGTCGGTGTCGACACCGATCTCCTGCAGCGCGGCGAACGTCGAGGCGGAAACGGTGAGGAACAAGTTGTCGCGGTGCACCCACGGCATGACCGCCGACTCGGTCAGCTTCCCGAGCGCGGCGACCGGCTCGGGGAAGCGCAGCCGCCACAGCTCGGTGTGCACGTGGTTGACCAGGCAGACGACGGGCCGCCTGGTCCACAGCGGAGCGAGGTACGGCATGCCGTTGCAGACCTCGACCACCAGGTCGCAGTCGCGCAGATGCCGCCAGAACGCGAACGGCGCCCGGGCGAACTGGGTGTAGGTGCCGCCGCTGCGCCGCACCTCGTAGGGCCGCTCGCCGGTGGCGCCGCCGCACAGCAGCGTCACCCGGTCTCCGCGCTCCGTCAGGCCCTGCGCGAGCCGGTCCACGAGGAGCTCGGAACCGCCCGCGTCCTTGTTCGCGAGATCCCGCCAGGCAACGAAGACTAGGTGCCTTCCCTGACTCATCCCCAAGGGCTCGTTTCGTGGCCCCCGTCGAACAGCACCCCCGCCGGGAATCGCCGCGTTGTCACGGTCCCTGACCTCCCGGGTCGGCTAAACCGGTCGTGATCCGGCTGGCACGTCGGGCAATATTGCGGATCGAATCACGACTAGCACTGTGAAAGTCACAGCTAGGCTGATAATCGGTAGCTACTGAAAAGTAGCATGTATCCCTGCCGCCGCTGCGGCACATTCGCCAGGCCGCGGCCGCGACGACGCGGAGCGGGGACCATGCACCTGAGGGAGCCGTCGCATGTTGAGGTCCGTCCGCCTGTTCCGCCTTTTCCTACGCGAGCAGGCGGATCCCGACGGCTTCTACGCGGCACTGGCGCAGGACGCGGCGAGCCAGCTCGCCGGGTTCACGTCGGTCAAGGGCCGGACGGTACTCGACATCGGCGGCGGCGCGGGCTACTTCACGGCGGAGTTCAGGTCCCGGGGCGCGCACTGCTACCTGTTCGAGCTGGACGCCGGCGAGATGATGAGCCGGGGCGAGACACCGCCCGGCGCGGTCCTCGCCGACGGCTACTGGCTGCCGGTCCGCGACGGCGGCGCCGACGTCTGCGTGTCGTCGAACGTGCTCGAGCACGTCAGGGACCCGAACGGCCTGATCGAGGAGATGGTTCGGGCAACCAGGCCGGGCGGGCTCATCTACCTGTCCTTTACCAACTGGTACTCGCCGTGGGGCGGCCACGAGATGTCGCCCTGGCACTACCTGGGCGCGGGGCTGGCCGAGCGCAGATACCAGCGCAAGCACGGCAGGCTGCCGAAGAACCGGGTCGGCACCAGCTTGTTCCCGCTGCACATCGGCCAGGTGCTGCGGATGACGAGCGGCCGGGCCGACGTCGAGGTGCTCTCGGCGCGACCGCGGTACTACCCGGGCTGGTGCCGGCCGCTCGTGCTGGTCCCCGGGCTGCGCGAGATCGCGACCTGGAACCTGCTGCTGATCCTGCGGCGGACCGGATGACGCTCGCGCGGGCGGCCGGCGCACACCACCGGACACCTGGCCCGCTGAGTTCGCTGACCGGCAGCATCGGCGGCGGCCAGGCGGCCCGCGGCACCGGGCGTACCGCGCGGTGGGCCGTCGGCGTCTGGCTCGTCGCCCTGGTCATCCTGATCGCCAACTCACGCGGGCAGATCTTCTTCGACACCAAGCTCGGCGTGGACATCGACCCGGCCGGGTTCTACCCGCGGCTGTGGCACCTGTGGAACCCGCAGGAGTGGTTCGGCACCTTGCAGGACCAGTACATCGGCTACGCGTTCCCGATGGCCCCGTTCTACCTGGCCGCGGAACTGCTGCGGGTCCCGGTCTGGCTCACCGAGCGGCTCTGGCTGTCACTGCTGATGGCCGTCGGATTCGCCGGCGTGGTCAAGCTGGCGGAGGCGGTGCGGATCGGAACCGACCGGTCAAGGACTGTCGCCGGGCTGGCCTTCGCGCTCTGGCCGACCTTCACGATCGTGATCGGCTCCACGTCCGCTGGGGTACTGCCCGGGCTGCTCGTGCCGTGGGCGGTGCTTCCGCTGGCGAACGCGGCCCGAGGCGGCTCGCTGGCGCGGGCGGCCGCCAGGTCCGGGGTGGCGGTGCTGTTCATGGGCGGCGTCAACGCCACGTCCACGCTCGACGTGCTGCTGCTGCCCGCCCTGTTCATCGCGACTCAACTGAGCGGCCGCCGGCGGGCCGCTCTCGCCGCCCTGTGGGCGGGCGCGGTGGCGCTCGCCACGGCCTGGTGGCTGGTGCCGCTGCTGCTCCAGGCGAAGTACTCGTTCGACTTCCTGCCCTACGTGGAGCAGTCGGCGACGACCACGGGGACGATGTCGGCGGCCGCTTTCCTGCGCGGGGCGGGAAACTGGACGGCATACCTGAACCTGGGCCAGCCGTGGCTGCGGGCCGGCTGGGTGATGGTCGCCTTCCCGGTCGCGATCCTGGCGTCGGCGCTCGCGTCGGCGACCGGGCTGCTCGGCCTGGCGCGCAGGGACCTGCCCGGCGGAAGCTGGCTGCGACTGTCGCTCGGCCTCGCCGCGCTGGTCGCGCTGGCCGGGTATCCGGGGCCGCTCGGCGGGCCGTTCCACCAGCCGGTCGAGGCGTTGCTGAACGGCGCCGCCGCCCCGCTGCGCAACGTGTACAAGGTCGAGCCGGTGGCCGCCGTCGTGCTGGCGCTCGGCGTCGCGCACGCCCTCGTGCTCAGGACCAGGCGCCCCGCCCTCGCCGCCGACCCGGCGCCGCGTGCGCTGTGGCACCTGATCACCGCTCCCGTCATCGGACTGGTCCTGCTCGGGCTCGCGTACCCGCAGGTCTCCGGTCAGGTGCTGAACGCCGGGTCGTTCCGGTCGGTGCCGCGGTACTGGCGCCAGGCCGCCGGATACCTGGGGCAGCACTCGCCGCGTGCCCCCGCGCTCGTCGTTCCCGCCGAGTCGCACGGAACCTTCCTGTGGGGCGAGCCCGTCGACGATCCGCTCGAGCCGCTCGCGAGCTCTCCGTGGGTCGCGCAGGGCCTGGTGCCCTACGGCGGAGCGGGCTCGGCGCTGCTGCTGCGGTCACTCGAGTCCGCCGTCACCTCCGGCCAGCGGGTGGCCGGGCTGGCCGGGACGCTGCGCCGGTCGGGGATCCGCTACGTCCTGGTGCGCAATGATCTCAACTCGGCGGAGCTGGACTACGTGCCGCCGCAGGTCGTCCACCAGGCGCTGCTGAGCTCCGGGTTCCGGCGGGTCGCGGCGTTCGGCCCGCTGATCACCGGAGCCCAGACCGATCCAGGCGCACCGCAGATCCAGTACGCGCTGCCGTCCTACCGGAGCGGCGGCCCCGATGCGCTGCTCCAGCTCACCGGCCAGCACGTGCTCGCGGCGTCCGCGCCGGCGGTGCTCGCCGGGGACCGGCTGCCCGCGAGGCCGGCGCTCTGGGCGGTGACCGACAGCAACCGCCGGGCCGACCACGTCTTCGGGCTGATCGACGCGACCGGGTCCTACACCTACACGGCCACCGAGAAGAACCCTCCTGACGACCCGCTCGGCGGAGCCGGAGGCCCGCCGAGGCAACTGCTGCCCGTCGCCGGCACCGGTCGGCAGACCGTCGCCGTGGTCACCGGCGCGGCCTCGGTCACCGCGTCGTCGTCGGGATCCTGGCTGGCCGAGAGGCCGCAGATCGACCCGGTGAACGTGTTCGACGGCAACCCGAGCACCGTGTGGACCGAGGCCGACCCGGCCGCGGTCGGGCAGTGGGTCCAGATCACCTTCGACCACCCGGTGGTCCTGCCGGACTCGGTCGGCGTCACGCTGCTCGACGACATTCCCTCCAGGCTGGTGCCGAGCAGGCTGACGGTCCGCACCGACACCGGCACCGTGACGAGCGCGGTGCGCCGCACCCGCGCCGCGCAGCCGCTGCTGGCTCCCCCCGGGCGCACCAGGACGCTGCGGATCACGATCGCGGGCGTAACCGGCGAGGCGCAGGCCGGCCAGGGAGCCGGCCTGGCCGGCGTCTCGATCCCGGGGGTCACCGTGACCAGGTACCTGAAGGCACAGCGGGACAGCGCGGGCGAGCGGGCCGGGCGGGTGGCGTTCTCGTTCGACGGGCCGGTGCCGTCACCGGCCAGCCTGGGCAACGTGGCCGCCTTTCCGCCGCTCGCCAGGATCTTCGCGACCTGGAGGCCGGCCGCGTACCGGCTCAGGGCAACGGCGATGGCGGTGCCAGGACCGGCGCTCGACGCCGTGCTCAGCGGGCTGACCCCGGCGCACAGGGACTCGCTCGAGGTGACCGCGAGCTCGACCTGGGGATCGTTGCCGAGCCTGGCGCCGGTCAACCTGTTCCGCGCTCATCACCGCGGCCCGTGGATCGCCGGGGCGGCCAAGCCCGTCATCAGGCTGACCTGGCAGGGCAACCGGACGATCCGGCGGATGGTCATCAGGCCGCCGCCCGGGTTCGCCGCCGCGCCCGAGGCCATCAAGATCACCAGCCCGCGGGGAACCAGGTACGCCGACGTCGGACTGGCCGGGTTGACGGAGATCGTGCCGCCGCTGACGACGTCCCGGATGAGCATCAGCTTCCCCGTCGTCCAGTTCACGACGACCACGCAGCCCGTCTCCGGGCAGGTCGTCAAGCTGCCGGTGGGGTTGTCGACGCTGTCGATACCCGCGCTGGCCGGCCTGCGGACGGCGACGCTCCCGTCCGCGGCCCGGTTCTCGCTGCCGTGCGGTTCTGGGCCGCGGATCACGATCGACGGCCGTACCCGGCGGACCAGGGTCTCCGGCCGGGCCGGCGCGCTGATCTCCTTCCAGCCGGTGCACGTCAGTCTCTGCGGGCGGCTTTCGCGGGTCTGGGTCAGGCCCGGCCAGCACCGGCTGGCCGCGGCCAGGCCGGGAGCGTTCACGATCACCGGTCTCAGCCTCGTCGGCAGCGAGCCGGCCCCGGCCCGCGCGCAGGCGCTGGGCCGGGCCGCCGGCCGCGCGGGCGATCCCCGCCCGGTCAGGGTCCTGGCGTGGAAGCAGGAGTACCGGCAGGTGAGGATCGGGCCGGGGCCGTCCTCGTACTTGGAGTTGCACCAGAACGCCAATCCCGGCTGGACGGCGACCCTGGCCGGGCGGGCGCTGGAGCCCGTCAGGCTCGACGGCTGGCAGCAGGGGTTCATCGTCCCGGCCGGCGCCGGTGGCATCGTAACGCTGACCTTCAAACCGGTTAAGTTCTACCATGTCTGGATTGTTCTTTCCGCGGCCGCGGCGCTCGGGCTGCTCGTCGTCGCCATGGTTCGCCGATGGCCCAGGAGAGCGGGCGAGCGGATGGATCGAGCGGTCCCCGCCGCTCTCGTGCTGGCCACCTCGCCGCTCACGGCGCGGCGGCGGCCCGGGCCGTCAAGGCTGGCGTGGGCCGGCCTGATCGCGCTGGCCGGCCTGATCGCCCTCGTCGGCGGTCCGCTGGTGCTGGCAGTACCCGTTCTAGCCGTTGCCGCTTATCGGTGGCCAGGCTGGTATGGCGGGATCGCGGCGGTCGCGATGATCGCCGCCGGAGTGCTCACGGCGATGGCGGCGAATCCCGTGCTGCACGGCACCGGCGCGTTCGGCGCTCCCGCGCAGGCGTGCGCGCTGGTCGCCCTGGCCGCTGCCCTGATGCCGCCGCTGCCGGCCCGGCCGGCCGGAAGGCGGGAGACGAGCACGCCCCGCCAGCGGGCGGGAGGCGCCCCGTGACCGAGCGCCAGCGGTTCGCCGTGCCTGACCAACTGACCTGCTACTACGACCGGCCGGCCGAGCCCGCCAACGTCCACGTCGAGGTGCGTGTCCCCGGCAGGCTGGACGAGCGCGCCCTGCGCGGGTCCGTGCAGGCCGTGCTCGAGTCTGAGCCGGGAGTCAGGGCGCGGCGGGCCCGGGCCGGGGGCTGGCGGCGCAGCTACTACTGGGAGTTCCCGCCGGTCCCCGACGCCGATCCGGTCCGCGTCGCGGCCCATGCCGACCGGGCCGTCCTCGACGCGCAGCGCGACGCGTTCTTGTCTTTGGCCCTGCCGCTCGACATCGCGCCGCCGCTGCGGTTCCTGCTCACGTCGGGGACCGGCGGCGACAGCCTGATTCTCAACGCGCACCATGCCCGCTTCGACGGGCTGGCCTGCCTCAGGTTGCTGCGCATGGTCGCCGACGAGTACGGAAGGCGGGCGGCCCGGTCCGGTCCGGCGACCTCGCCGGCGGATGCCGGCCACCAGGCGGCGGGCGAGCAGCCCGCGGGCCGGCCGGAACCCGGGCCGCCCGCCGCCCGCGGCGCGACCGCCGGGCCGGCCGGGGCCGCACGCGCCGTCCGCGGCACGACCGCGCGGATCGCGCCTGCCCACGCCGGCCACGGCGACATGACGCGGCCCGGATACGGCGCCCACCTGCTGAGCTGGGACGGG
>WNGJ01011872.1_pt1 | contig 10493 bp, 7 predicted proteins | sample 5400611 | NCBI WGS metagenome assembly WNGJ01 (sample SAMN13153375, study PRJNA577476) | soil metagenome | isolation source: 40 cm soil or saprolite under Garry oak tree replicate 1 | place: USA:California | collected 2016-06-15
TCCCGGAGTTGCCGCCCGAGTCGCTTCGGGATATGTTCGGGACAAGTCCCATGCGCCAGATTCTGCTGGCCGATGCTGACGCGTTCTACGTCGCCGTCGCGCGCGCCGTCGATCCCGACGGCGCCGGCAAGGCGCCTCTGCTTATCGTCGGCGGCTCGCGCGAAAGCCGCGGCGTCGTCTGCTCCGCCTCCTACGAGACCCGCAAGTTCGGCGTGCGCTCGGCGATGCCGATCGCGCGTGCGCTACGGCTCTGCCCCGACGCGCTGTGCGTCCCCGTGCCCTTCAAAGAGTGCATCAGGAAGAGCGCCGAGATCCGCGCCGCGCTGCAGCAGTACACACCGGTCGTCGAAGGCGCGAGCATCGACGAATGGTATCTTGATCTGACCGGCACCGAGAGCCTCTATCACCATGAGCCCCTGATCGCGACGGCGCACCGGATCCGCGATGGCCTGCGCGCGGCGACTGGACTCACACTCTCCATCGGCGGCGGCAGCAACAAGCTGATCGCCAAGATGGCCGTCGATCGCGCCAAACCGAGCCGCGGGGGCGACGGCGTGCTGATCGTCGCGCCCGGGACCGAACAGGAGTTCCTGCGATCCTGCACGCTGGCCGACATCCCGCTCGTCGGTCCAAAATTCCAGGCACGGCTCGCGGCCCACGGCCTGATCACCGTCGCCGACGCCCTGCGCTACGACCTCGAGACGCTGGGAACGTGGCTGAGCAAGCGCGAAGCGCAGTGGCTCTGGAATCGCATCCACGGGACGGACAGCGCCGATGTCTTCCACCGCACCATGAACCGGGGCATCAGTCGCGACGAGACATTTTCGAAGGACCTCACGGAAGATGGGGACATCGAACGCGAGCTCCTCCGGCTCGTCACCCGTGCGGCGGCGGACATGCGCGGTGACGGGCTTACGGCGCGCACCGTCGCCGTGCGATTGCGCGACTGGGATTTCAAAACGCGCGGGGCCCAGCGGACGCTTCCGGAGCCCGTCGTGTCGGATCGCGTGATCCTGCGCGTGGCACATGAGCTGCTGGCGAAATTGCGCAGCGCCCGCCGCGTGCCCGCGCGGCTCGTCGGGGTCAGGTTGTCAGGTCTGAAACCTGTCGTAGCCGGCGATCAACTCGAGCTCGCCACGACGGGACAAGAAACGGAACGCGATCGAGGGCTCGCCCGAGCCATCGATCGCGTCCGCGGCAAATTCGGCCCGAAGAGTATTCTCCCGGGCGGCCTCAGTTAGATCCGGCGGTCCTCGCGGTCGCCGGGGCGGGATTCGTGATGAACCGCGCCACGTTCTGCTTCAGCTCGGCGAGCGCCGGCTCGTACAGATACATCATGTGCCCGGCGTCGTAGTACTTGAGCGTGATGTTGTCGCGCAGATCCGGTGACAGCCCCTCGAGATGGTTGACGGTGTACTCCGTCGCGAAGAACGGCGTCGCCAGATCGTAGTAGCCGTTCTCGACCTCGATCCGCACGTCACAAGCGCCTGCGTCAAGTCAGAGCCGACATACGTCGTCGCGGCCCAGCCACGCTGGCCGTCACGCGCCCAGTTCCACTGCCCCTGGTTGCCGCCTCCCATCAGGTAGCGGTCCTGGGTGTCGAACTTCAGTTCGCCGCGGAGGTACGCGTTGGCGGCCGCTGTGAATGCGCCCGTTACGGCATTCGACTGCGGATCGCCCGGCGCGTTCTCGGTCAAGAGATCGGGCAGCGGGCCCGAGAAGCGTGAATCGAGCCGCCCCGTCACGAGCCCGCGGCTGCGCTGCAACTCGGCCATGAATTGCCGCAGGTTCACGCGCAGGTTGGCTCGCATGACATAGTCCTCGGAGAGCCCGGTGTACGCCGCGACCTGCTTGGCCACGGCGGCCTTGCGGTCCGCCGGCAGCGTCGCGCCAGCGGCGAGCGCGGTGGCGTAGTCGCCCATCGCGTAGCGGCGGACTTCAGTCAAGAACGCGCTCATGTTGGCGGGCACCGGAATCACCTTGTGATAGGCCGCGGTCGCAGCATAGCTCGGCAGGTAGAGCTCGTACGACAGATCGTGCCCGGGCGAGAACAGCAGCGTTTCGAAATCCAGTACCGACGAGATCAGCACGATGCCGTTCAGCGATATCCCGTCGCGCTCCAGCCGGCTGCCGAGGACCGCCGAGCGGGTCGTCCCGTAGCTTTCGCCGATCAAGTACTTGGGCGAGGCCCAGCGGCCGGTGCGGCTGACGTACTGCGAGATGAACTGCGCGAGCGCTTTGGCATCCTCGTCCACGCCCCAGAAATCCTTGCCCGTGCCTTTGCCGACGGGCTTGGAGAATCCTGTGCCGATGGGATCGATGAACACCATGTCGGTGACATCGATCAGGCTGCTCTGATTGTCCACCACTTGGTACGGGGGCGGCGGCGTGGGCCCAGCGTCGGTCGTCACGATGCGACGCGGACCGAACGCGCCCATGTGGAGCCACGCCGAGGCGGAGCCGGGCCCGCCATTATAGATGAAGGCGAGGGGGCGCTGGCTCGGCTCCCCCGCGCCGGTGCGCGTGTAGGCCGTGTAGTAGAGCGACCCGATCGCCTCGTCCTTGTCGTTCTTCAGCAGCAGCGTCGCCGCTGTCGCGCGATAGGGCACGAGCTGACTGCCGATGCGAATGGTGTGATCGGTGACCGACGACGCTTCCTTCGGGATCGGTGCAGCCGCGGCTTTGGCCGCCGTGTCACGCTCCGACGCCGCTGGCGCGGTGTTCTGTGCCGTGAGCGGAACGGCAAGCACGCACGCCGTCAAAATAATTGTGCCGACTCTCATGATGCCTCTCCCCATTGTGCCGTCAGTGACTGATCGCGAAGAAATACGCCCCGATCACGGGACCTCGCACGGGCCGCTGGCCCGGCTGCGGCGGCGGCGTGCCGGCAGGTGGCGGACCGTATTCGGGCTGGAACAGATATGCGATGTGCTTCTGCGCATCCACCGAAATGGTCTTGGCGCCGCGCATCGTCGGCACGGTCGCGACCACCGTGTACTTGTCAGGCGAATCCTGGCGCACCACGGTGACGTTGCTGTCCCGTCCCGCCGGGATGTAGATCAGCTTCTGCGCGGGATCCCACCCCAGCGCGTCCACGCCGTCACCATTGGTGATCGTGGCGGCGACCTTGCCGGTTTTCGCATCGAGTACCACCGACGTCTTGCCGCACCCGGCGAAGATCCGGTCCGTGGCGCGATCGTAGGCGATGCCGGTCGGGCCTTCGCAGGGCGCCAGCGGCCACGATGCGATCGCCGTCATCGTCTTCTCGTCGATCACCTGGATGGTGCTCTTGCCTTCGTTGTTGACGAAAATCTTTCCCTTGCCGTCGCTCGCCGCGCCTTCGGGCGAGTCATCCTCGAGCTGCACGGTGCCGACGAGATCCCCGCTCTTGGGATCGATGGCGACGACGGTGCCGGCCGGACGGCTGTGATTCGTAAGAATGATGCGGTCGGAGAAGTCGTCATACATGATGCCGTCGAGCCCGCCGGTAGGAACCTTGATCTTCTTGACCACCGCGATGCTCGTGAGATCGAACATCGTAACAGTCGAATCGCCGCCGTTGGTGATGAATCCGTGTCCCGATTTGGGCGCCAGCGCGATGCCGTGCGTCCGCGGCGTGTCGGGAATGTCGCCGATCACTTTGCCGGTGTTGCCGTCGATCACCATCACGTGCGTGCTCCGCGATACGAACACGCGTCCCGTGCCGGGCTCGGCGGTCAGGTAATCGGTGCCACCGTCGCCGCCGATACTGTACTTCGCAACCTTGAACGTTTGCGCTGAGCTTACGCGCGGGATCGCGAGCCCGACCGTGACGAGCAATGCAAGAGCCTGGATTGCCGGTTTGTTCATAGGGTCCTCTGGTGTTTTGTCGGAGGGTACATGCCACCTAATTCTACGCGCATTTGCGACCCCGCGTTCGTTTCACCGTGGCCAGGTCTGTAAGGCGGCTGTAAGGTGCGGTCGGGTAGAATTGCTCTCACCTATCCACCAGGATCACCTCATGCGATTCGGGAAATGGATCGTCCCCTTCCTCATTCTGCTGTGTGCCATCGCCTCACACGCATCCGCACAAGAGCGACGCCTAAAACGCGCCGACCTGCCACCCGCAGTGCAGAAGGCCGCCGACCAGGAGAGCCAGGGGGCAACGGTTCGCGGCTACTCCAGCGAGAAAAACGGTGATCAGCTGGAGTATGAGGTGGCGATGAGACGGCACGGGCACAACCGCGACGTCACGATCGGCGGTGACGGCACCGTACTGGAAATCGAGGAAGAGGTCGCACTCGACTCGCTCCCTGCCGCGGTGCGTACAGGCCTGGTGCAGCTGGCCGGGTCAGGCAAGATCACCAAGGTCGAGTCGCTGACCAAGCACGGCGCGCTGGTGGCGTACGAGGCGCAAGTCCGCACCGGCGCCAAGCGATCCGAGATCCAGGTCGGCCCTGACGGCAAGCCGCTCGCTCATCCGGAGTAATGCGGCGCTTCGGGCTCCATCTTACGATCGGATTCCTGATCAGTGCCCTGGGGCTGTGGATCTTTCTCGGAGTGACGGAAGACGTCCTTCACCACGATCCGCTGACGCAGTTCGACATGACACTAGTCGACTGGTTCCAGGCGCATCACGGACCTGTCGCCGACCAGGTATTCCGCGCGATCAGCGCGCTCGGGTCGCCGCTGGTCTTGATCACGGTGGCACTCGGCGTGGCGGTCTTTTTCCTAGTCTCGAAGCAAAGTCTCCTGCTCGAAGGCTGGTTGCTCGCACTTGTCGGCGGGGCGTTGCTCAATAACGTCCTCAAGCGCGCGATTCATCGACCCCGGCCGTATGCCGCGAGCGCGAGTCTCTCTGGCAGCTGGAGCTTCCCAAGCGGCCACGCCATGGTGTCGCTGATTGGGTATGGGATGCTGGCGTACTTCCTGTTCATTCTCGGGCCACGCAGCCCGCGCGTGCGCCTCGCGATCGTTGCCTGCACCACGCTGCTGGTCCTCGCGATCGGATTGAGCCGTCTGTACCTCGGCGCGCACTACTTCAGCGACGTGGTGGGCGGCTACGCCGCCGGCATGCTCTGGCTGTCCGCGTGCATCTCAGGGCTCGAGGTCACCCGCCGGAGCCGGCTACCGGAATCTCCAGGTGATGCCGGGGCGTAGCAGCAACCGCGCCGTTTCAGTCTCCAGGGTCTGCGACGCGCCAATCCGCGGTGCCCAGACGACCAGGGACAGCAGGAGCAGGGCTCGTTTCATCTTTTTCTCCTTTGGATCTGCATCCAGCGAGCCATAACGCGGTTCACTTGCGCGCGTGCCCGCGCGCACGCAGCGACCTGCGCCGCCGTCGGAGTCATGTCCGCATCCTGCATCGCCATCGCCGCGGCGAGCGCCGCGTTGCTCGCACTCTCCAGCGTCGGCGGGGGCGTGGGCGCTCCCGGACGAGCCGGTCCCCGCGGACGGGGCGGTGCCGCTGCCGGAGCAAGCGACTCTACCTGCACCCGCAACGTCCCTGAAAGGGAGTCGACCAGCGCCCGCGCATCGCGATACGCGACGCGCGTCCGAGCGGCCGCGTCATACATCTCTCGGGTCAGCCCCGCGAGCTGCTGGAGTCCCGCGGCGGGCGTCTTGACGCGCGGATCGATTCGCAGCGTGAGCGGCTGGCTGTACGTCTTCCCGTTCACCGTGAGCCGCACGGTGTATCGGCCGGCCGGCGCCCACGGCGCGGTCGGCGTGTGCTCGCTGCGCCGCGGCACCGCGCCGGTCGCTTCGACCTCGCCCGTACGCGGGTTGTCACCGATCGGCTGATAGCGCATGTCCCAGGTGAAGCGATGCAGTCCCGCCCGAGTCAACAGCCGTTCCTGTGGCGCCGGCCAATAGAGTGGCAGCCCGCAATCAGAGGCGGACGGATTCTTCTGGCACAGCCGATTGTAGGCGACGGGATCGACGCCCGGATCGGGATCGATGACTGGATCATTGCTCGAGTACGAGCGAATCACGCGCCCGGACGGCTCGACGATTTCCAGCCGGACCGGCCCTGAAGCGTCCGCCGCGAGCGCGTAGTCGATGATTGCCCCGGCGGGCGGATTCTCGGCGGCCGGCAGCTCCGGCGGCCAAGGCGTCGGCTCGTTGGTGCCGAAGCGGACCCGGACGGCGGTGTTCGGCTTCACGAGATAGGTCTCGGCACTCCGAGATCTCGCTAGCTGCCGAATCGGGCTCAGGTCATCGAGAATCCAGAACCCACGCCCGTGGGTCCCTGCAATCAGGTCGGCGCACAAGCAGGTGCTGTCGTCCTTCACCTGAATATCGCGCACCGAGATCGCGGGCATGTTCAGCCGCAGCGACTGCCAGTTCGCCCCATCGTCGAACGAGACCCAAACCTGTGCGTCGGTCGCGGCATACAGAAGCCCGCGCACGCGCGGATCTTCGCGAATCGAGTTGGCGACCGCGTTCGGCGCGATGCCGGTGTTGATCTCCGTCCACGTGCGGCCGCCGTCGTGCGTGCGCCAGAAATGCGGATGCATGTCGTCGATGCGCAGTGTGTTCGCGGCGGCATAGGCGGTCAGCGTATCGAAATGGCCCGCCTCGATGTTGAAGATCCGGGTCCACGGCTGAATCGCGGCCGGGGTCACGTTCGTCCACGTCGTCCCGCCATTCAGCGTCACCTGGATGTTGCCGTCGTCGGTGCCCGCCCACAGGACTGCGCTGCTGCGCGGCGACGGTGACAACGCGGTGATCGTGCCGCGGGGGGTCGGCGTCACGCCGCGCGCGTAGCGGCCGGCGCTGGCGGGAATCGCCCAGGTCTGCCGTGCGAGGTCGGGACTGATCCGCGTCCAGGTGTGCGCATGATCGATCGACTTCCACACGACGTTGGACGTGTAGTAGAGCACGCTCGGGTTCACCGGCGACCAGAGGAGCGGCATCGTGCGCACATTGCGGCCGAAGCTGTCGCCGCGCTGGACGACGTCGGGGCCCACCGGCGTCGTCTGACCGGTGCGTCGATCGTAGCGCGACACGTTGGTACGCGCGCTGCCGAACACGACATCGGGATCGCGTGGATCGGGCGCGGCGATGCCGTACTCCTGAATGTTGGCCGGATGCCAGTCGTGGAACGTGATCTCGCCGTCGTCGGAGCGGCTCGCGACGCACAGAGAGCCCGAGTCCTGCTGTCCGCTGCAGACGCGATAGGGGAATGCATTGTCGGCCGTCACGTGGTAGACGGCCGCAGTGGGCTGCGTGTACCAGTTGCTCCACGATTCGCCGCGATTCGACGAGATCACCGCGCCCTGATCGGAGACCGCGAGGATCAGGTTGGGATCGTCGGGGTGGATCCAGATGCGCTGGTAGTCGTCACCGCCGGGGGATCCTCGTACTGCCGACCAGCTGGTGCCACCGTCCTCCGTGCGCCACATGACGATCGAGGCGCTGTAGATCACGTTCTCGTTTTTGGGATCGACGACGATGGGCGGGAGATCGCCGCCGCCGATGCGACCAAGCGGGCGGGCATCGGCCGTCGCGGCGGTCGTGTCGCCGAGCGCCGCGGACGAACCGGGGATCCGTGTGCGCAGGGTCCAGTGCGCACCGCCGTCGCTCGACTTGTAGAAGCCCACCGGTCCCGATCCGCCGGCGGGATTCACGGATGCCACCATTGCGTAGATCACCTGCGAGTTGCTCGGCGCGATCGCGATGTTGGCCTCGAGCACGGACGGCAGGCCGCCCGTGAGCTGCGTCCAGGTCGTGCCGCCGTCGAGGGACTTGTAGATCCCACCGGCACCAGGCCACGTCGAGTCGGGGCCGAACCCGGCGTACTCGTAAAATGTCGACTGCTGTTGCCACAGCGCGGCGTACACCGTGTTCGCATTGCTCGGATCGATCCGCACTTCATTCGCGCTCGTGTACTCGTCCTTGTACAGCACCTTGGCGAACGTGCGCCCACCGTCGGTCGAGCGGTACACCCCGCGCTCGGCGTTAGGCCCATACGGGTGGCCGAGTGCCGCGACGAACAGCCGATCGGAATTGGCCGGATCGACGTCGACGTACGCGATCATCTGCGTCTCGTCGAGACCCAAATGCGTCCAGGTGCGGCCGGTGTCGTTGGACCGGTACACGCCGTTCCCCGTCGCGAGGTCGGGACGGATGATGCCCGCGCCGCTCCCGACGTAGATGACGTTGGGCGCCGAGGGCGCGACGGCGATCGCGCCGATCGAGCCGGTCGCTTGCTGATCGAAGAGCGGTTCCCAGTTGTTGCCGTAGTCGCTCGATCGCCAGACGCCGCCGTTATCGAAGCCGATGTAGAAGACCGTGGGACGCCCCGGCGTCGCGGCGAGCGCGCGGGCGCGACCGGCGCGGAACGGGCCGATCGTGCGCCAGCGGACGGCGGTGCCGAGGTCGGGGGTTTGGGAAGGCGCGCGCGCGGGGAGCAGCGCGAGAACGCTGAGGACGACGATTGAAGTTCGCATGCGCGGATTATGCAGCGTCCGCGCGCGACGTGCTACTTCGGCCGCGCTACTCGCTGAGACGTTTCGGCGCGCCCGAGTTCGGTACCGATTTCGACTGCGGGGGCGGAGGCGGCTCTTCAATCGCGTTGCCGGCATCCTGCAACCCGCGCTTGAACGCCTGAATGCCCTTGCCGATCGACGCCCCGATTTCCGGGATGCGCTTGGTGCCGAACATCAACGTGACGACGGCCACCAAAATCAGTATGTGCCAAATGCTGAGGTCTGCTAACACCTGTACTCCGAAGACGATGAGTGTCTTCAGAATATAGCAGCCTCCGCGAGACGTCGTTGCGCCACCGTCGCATTTGGCAACCGTTCGATCCGCACGGTCGGGCGCTCGAATCCTGCCACCACCACGGTCGCGACGAACGGTCCAGAAGCGCGCGCCACCTCGACGCGGACCGTATCGCCGAACCGAACGGCCTGGAGTTTGGCGCGTAGCTCGGGCCAGGTCTTCACAGGCACGCCATTGATGCCGACCAGCCGGTCGCGGCTGTGCAGTCCAGCCTTCCCCCAGATGCTGGCAGGGTTGTTGATGACCAGCCCCACGCTGCTGTCGCGCTCGAACCCCCACATGCGGAGATCGCGCTCGCGCTCGCCGTTGTACATCGCGGGGCCCCAGCTGACCTGCGTCTTGAGTCCTGCAAGAGCCAGGTAGCGATCGAAGTCGATCGCACTCGCGCCGCGGACGTAGGCGTCGAAGAACGGCGTCACGTCACAGCCGCACACCGATTCGACGGCCTGCGCGATCGTGCGACCATCGATGCGAGAGGAAGCGGGTTCAGCCCGGGACGGCGGGCGCGGCACGCTCCCCACGTGGCTGAACAGCACGCGCATGACGTCGTCCATCGAGCGCTGGCCGTGCGTGACATCGCGGATCATCAGGTCGAGCATGGTCCCGATCAACTCGCCCTGGAGGTGTGTGCTCGCGCTGTAATCGCCCAACTCGCCGGGATCGACGTTGTAGGCGACCCGACTGATCGACTCCGCGGAGAAACGGCCGTAGGCGGGGTTGGCGAGATAGGAGCCGATCAAGCGCTCCAGGTGCGTCGTTCGCGTCGAGTCGCGCACGGGGATCCCCGCACGCCGCTGGAGCAAGTCGGCGTAGAACATCGTCAGCCCTTCACTGAACCAGAGGCTCGCAACCGGTGGCTGCGTGCGGTAATCGATCTCGCGGTACTCGATTGGCTTGATCGCCAGGAGGTTCCAGGTATGAAAGAACTCGTGCGCCGTTTCGGGGACCAGCGCGTTGGGATCGCGCGCCAAGTCCCCGCTGCTCGCGCCGAGTGTGACGGAGTTGCGATGCTCGAGGCCGCCGCCGTAGGCGCCATCTTCGAACATGAACGTGTACTCGCGATACGGCGCGCGGCCGAACAGCGCGAATGACTGGTGCACGACTCGCTGAATCCCTGCGACGAGCGCGACGGTATCGAACGGCGTGGCGTTCGGCAGCGGCCAGTAGACGACGCGGTGCGGCACGCCCCCTTCGACAAAGCGCCATTGGCGTAGGCGGCCGACAAGAATGGGCGAGTCGATAAGAGATGCAGCGTCGACAGCAGCGTAACCCCAGATCCGCGGATTCGCGCGCTGCAACCGCCCCTGGTCAGTGGCTCTGAAAGCATCTCGTAAACCCGTCGCGACGTCCCAGCTCCTTGGAAGCTCGAGGATCAGCGCAACCGGCATCTGCTCCCCGCCGAGCAGATACATAAAGGCGTGCGGTCCACCGATCAGTCCACCGGTGGGCGTGAGGTAGGGCCGCCACGAAGCCCGCAGCCCCGGCTCAGGCGGAGGCAGCGCAACTCGATAGCGTACGGTCACCCAGCCCTCAGGCGCGGAGAACTGCCACACCGCGCTATCAAGTCGGGTGACGGTGCCACTCGGCTCCACCGCGACATTGCGCACGTAGCGCCAGTAGCGGTCGTCGTACTCGGGATGCGCGGCCATGGCGAGCCGGAACGTCCCGGTCTTGTTCTGGAACCGCATCTCGATCGTCCAACCGGACAGATCGGTGCTGTCGACGCG
>WNGJ01047284.1_pt1 | contig 10492 bp, 9 predicted proteins | sample 5400611 | NCBI WGS metagenome assembly WNGJ01 (sample SAMN13153375, study PRJNA577476) | soil metagenome | isolation source: 40 cm soil or saprolite under Garry oak tree replicate 1 | place: USA:California | collected 2016-06-15
CGACGACCTGCGAAGCGGGGGCGACTCTTGGAAGCTCGAACAAAATGAGCTGCGGAGGCGGTTGTAGCAGAGCAGGCGGCGGCGAGGTTGAGGAGAAGCCGCCGCTCGTCAGCGAAGCTCAGCCCGTCCGGTGCCCGGTGTCCCGGCATCGCCGGCGCTGCTGTCGCGAATGGGCCGAATGGGGACATCAACGCTCTGCGGGGCTGGTAGGCGAGCCCTCTAGCGATCGATTTTTGAGGACTTTGCAAGAAAATCGGATTTTGCAAGGAGCGAGAAAATGGCGTCTCAGCGGCCCGGCCATTGTTAGCTTGTGGCCCAACCGTTATCCGACCTTGAAGGGGGGTTTTCAATGGCGGCAACGGTCACACCATCTCTCGTCCAGCAGTTCGCTTCGATGAAGCCGACCGACTTTGCGCGCACAATCGAGCCGAAATGGCAGGTGGCGCAGCGGCTCGTCAAGGAGATTCAAGGCGCTGTCGAGAAGGGGCACCTGACACCGCTCGACGGAGCGCGGACGATCTCCGCGGTCGCGGCGACGCTGTTTGGCTACGACGAGTTCATCCTCCGCGAGATCTCGCCGGAGACGCTGCTCGCGACGACGCCGAGCAGGCGTTAGTCCCGAGCGGCACTGGGCAAGGGGGAAGGGGAAGGGGCGAAGGCCTCTTTCTCTACCCCCTCTTTGCGCGCAGACCAATCGAACCCTTGCAGCACTGAACCCGGCCTGTGCTGCACCCGATCCCACGACTCAAGACCTGACCGTGGAAGTCGGCTCATCGCCACCTCTCCCCGATGAGGAAACTCATGCTCGCGTACTCAGTACCGGTATGCCGGGGCTCAGACAGCCCAAGGACAGTGCGACGGCGGGCGGATCACCGTTGAAGAGGGTTTTCAAACTGACGCACTACCAAGACGCGAGGCGGGCGCAGCCGCTGGGCGAGAGACGCGAGCGCCTCTCGCCCAGAGTGCGGGCCGGCTAGTTCGTCACCCCGCGCACGCCGCGAAGGCGTGGTACGAGGCGGTGAGAGCGTCGGTGTCGTTGACCATCACGACACCCCAGCCCGTTTTGTCGTTCGCAGCCGCATTCGCGGCTACTGTCGCTGCCACAGGCGGATCGGGCATGTCGCCCATCCAGCCACCACCAATCGCGACTTTGCCCGCGGGGCAGGCCGCGACAGACACGCCGACGGCACAACTGCCTGCACCGAGTTGGCACAGATGCGCCACCGGTCCGTCAACGTACGTGACGTTCGCGGCCGTGAAGCCGCCGTTGGCACCCCGGAAACCCCGCGGCCCTCTCGGACCGCGCGGCCCCCGCGGCCCGCGGCAACAGCTGCTCTGGATTCGGCCAGAGCGATTGCTGCTCGAGAGAACGAGCCGGCGGGTGAGGGTGCCCGCGCGAGCCGCCAGCTGTGCTCGGGCGGCATGGGTGGTCGCCCCTTCGTGGTAGGCGACGACCGTCGCCGCTGCCGCGCCGCCGGACAGCGCCACGAACAGCGCCACGAGCGAGACGACGAGCGCGGGGCTCGGAAGACGAGATGTTTCTTTCATGTTCTTCACCTCCTTTCTCATCTCGCCGACCGTAGAAAGGCGACGGGCCGCGCCGCGTCCGGCAAATCCCGCGTCGGGATCGGGCGAATCCCTCCCTCGAGAAACCGGACTCAGTCCGGCCGCAGCACCGAGATCAGGCCGGAGACACCGATTCCGTAGCCCGGCTCGTGAGTGCTCCCTCAGCGGCCAGCTGCCGCGCGAGGTCGGTGCGCGAGCGAAGCCCGAGCTTGCGATAGACGCGTCCCAGGTGCGTCTCGATCGTCTTGGGGCTCAGGAACAGGGCAGCTCCAGCCTCCTTGTTGGTCGCGCCCCCGCCCACGATGAGTGCGACCTGTAGTTCCTGTGGCGTTAGCTGCTCCGCCGCGTACGGATCGCGCCTGTGCGCCGTCTCGCCCGTTGCTCCAAGCTCGGTTCTTGCACGCTCCGCCCAGGGAGCCGCACCGAGGTGCTCGAACGTGTCGAGCGCCGAGCGAAGAGGCTGGCGCGCGTCGGACCTGCGGCGCGCGCGGCGCCGGCGCTCTCCGAGACAGAGCTCGGTCCGCGCCCGCTCGAACGGCGTCGGGGTACGCAGATGCCATTCGAGCGCCAGCTCGAACTGCGGTTCGAACTCGTCGTTGTCGACCAGGAGCCCGCGACACCGCGCTGCAGCGGCGAGCGCCCAGGTTCTCTGCGTGTTCTCGGCCAGCTCCTCGAATGCGGCGAGCACCTCCTCGGCGGCCTCGCGCCGGCCCGAACAGACGTAGGCCTCGATGAGATCGGGCGTCGACTGGATCACCGATGGCGCCTGCTCGTTGCGGCCCAGCCCAAGCTCGAGCAGCGCCAGCGCTGAGCTTGCGAAAACGCCAACGGCCCGCACGCCCGATTCGGCGAACGAAAGAGCCCGCCCGGCGTGCTCACGGCATTCGAGCTCCCGCCCCTGCCCGGCTTCGACGCGCGCGAGGCAGGCGAGGCTGAATGCGAGCGTGCTCGTCTGACCGGCCTCCTCCGCGATGCGGACGGCTTCCGCCGCTGCCGCAGATGCCGAGACCCAGTTGCCTGTCCTGAAGTCGAGATCGGAGAGGGTCGAGAGCGCGTACGGGAGGGCGCCGAGAGCGATCTGCGCCCGCGCCGCGTCGACCATGGCGCTCGTTGCGGTGCGCGCGAGGTCGTACTCCTCAAGCCAGATCGCCACTTGTCCCGCGGGGCGGATCAGCTGATACGGGTGTCGCACAGGGGCGTCGGCTTCGAGCAGTTCGGCGTAGTCGACGAATAGCGGCAGCGCGTGCGCCGCGTCGCCACTCAGCAGCCGGCCGACACCGAGCGCTGCCTTCGCGAGCGTGGCCGTGACGCCCCCAGTCCGCTCGCCGAGAGCCTCTGCCTCCTCGGCTGTCGCCAGGCCTCTCACAATCTCGCCGCCCATGAAACAGGCCCAAGCGGCGTCGGTCAGCATGCGCGCTGCCTTCGCCTCGTCGGATGGTGCGATTGCCTCCGCCTCGTCTCTCAGGAGCGCGTAGGCCGCGTCGGGCGAGCGGTTCCACATCTCGATCGCTCCGCGGAGGTGGGCGACGCGGGCGCGCTCGGCCGGCGATAGGGACGAGCCGTTTGCGCGGGCGAGAAGGCTCAGCGCGTGTTCGATCTGTCCCAGCAGCCTCGAATCGTCGGCCGCTTCCCGGAACCGGCGCGCGCGATCGTCCGGGTCGGCTGTGAGCTCGGCTGATCGCTCGAATGCGCTCGCGGCCTCGGCCCTGCCCCCGCGCGAGCGGGCGTTGCGAGCCGCTTCCTCGAGTGACAGGGCGACCGATTGATCGTGTGGAGCATCGGTCGCGGCGGCGAGATGCCAGGCGCCGCGACCGTCGCGTTTCGTGTCTGCTGTGACCGCGGCCAGTGCCCGATGCACAGCGCTGCGCTCTTCGGCGGGAGCAGATTCGTAGACGGCGGCGCGGACGACGGGATGCCGGAAAACGAGCTGGTCGCCTTTTTGAGCGAGCAGACCGGAGCCCTCCGCGGTCGTGAGGCTCTCGGCATCGAGGCCGAGCTGACCGAGAGCTTCAGCGATCGTGGCCCGGTGGCCACTCACGCTCGCCGCGGCCACGAGCAGCGCGCCCCGGGCGTTCGGCGGACGGCGGGAAGCAGCTCGAGCTCGCGCGGGCCGTTGGCTCCACCGGTCCCAAAGAGGGCCGAAAGCGCGGTCAGCGCAAGCGGATTGCCATCCGCGCCCGCGAGAATTCGCTCCGCTGTCGCCTCATCGATTTCTTCCCTCGCCTCACTCTCGAGTAGGGCTCGTGCGTCGTCGGGCCCGAGCCGGGTGAGTGGAAGCTGAGGCAGACCTGGCGCGTCGAACTGCGCGTCCGCGTCTGTGCCGGCCGCGAAGAGCAGGACCGCCGCTTCGGCATCGAGGCGCCGCGCCGTGAAGCCGAGAGCCGATGCCGACGACGGATCGAGCCATTGAGCGTCGTCGCAGATCAGTAGCAAGGGCGTCTCCTCCGCTACGGAGGCCACGAGACCAAGCGTCGCCACGCAGACAGCGAAGCGCTCCGCTCCAACGGGCGGCCCGAGAGCGAGCGCCGCGGCGAGCGCCGCCCGCTGAGGCTCGGGCAGCGATGAAAGGTGCGAGGCGAAGGGTTGCAGCAGATCGTAGAGGCCCGAGAAGGCGAGCTCGGCCTCGGACTCGATTCCGCTCGTTCTGCTGACGTGCATCCCGACCGCACGATCGGCCGCATAGTCCAGCAGCGACGTCTTTCCGATCCCGGCCTCTCCGCGAAGGACCAGCGCCCCGCTCGCGCCTTCGCGGGCGGCAGCGAGAAGCGCATCCAGCCGCGCGCACTCGGCCTGTCTCCCTAGGAGCATTACGCACAATCGTATGACTCTGCAGTCCGATCAGTTGGGCGATCTGTGGGCTATTCGGGCGCGCGCCCAGTCCGTTTCACCCGGACTGATCCTTCACCTCTAGCCTGTGCGGCGGTAGCCGGTAAAACTGAAGCCCTGGGGAGGTGACCTCCCCGCTTCTTCGCCGCGTCGATCCCTTCGTTTTCTTCGCTGTGCGTACGCCAACAGGCCTGCCTCGCCTCGCGGCGCTCGCTGCGTGTACGACGTCTCGCTCGAGCTCTCGGCTGTAGCGCAGCCGATACGACCGTGGGGTGTCGGAGTTGGGCGGCTGGGCCCAAAGGAAGATGGCACCGGCGTTGCCTGGCGTGGGCGCCTGGACGACGCTTGCCACGAACGCGGAGCCGTCCGCGGGGTGGGAACCGATCGGCAATCCGTCGTGCTGGGAGAGCTGCCACCAACTGCGAGCGCCAGCACGGGCGTGGCGGCAAGCAGTGGCAAGCGGAGCGCCCAGCGCCGCCCGCTCGCGGCCGCGAGACCCGAGAGCGCGGCAAGGGCGAGGAAGCACGCGGGATAGACGAGGCTGGTCATCAGCTGCTCGCGATCGTCGTCCGCGAGGAGAGGCCCACCGTTGGATGCGAGATTCCGGAGACGCTGCCGGTGTGGTCGATCGTGAAGCCGAACGCCGTCCGCTCGTCGCCCGTGCGCGTCAGCTGGCGCATGTCGGTATAGGCGACGCGATCCTCGCTACGGAGGTCCCAGAGCGTTACCAGGACGGGGATGGGCGCCGAGCCCTGGCTGCGCGAGTACAGGAGCACGTTCGCGACCCACTGTCCGGGCGACGCACTTCGCAGCACCGTCCGTTCCTGGTTCTGGTTCGTGTGGGTGTAGGCGGTTGCTGCCGTCCCCCGGTCGTCGTGCTCGAGTTGCATCTGGTCGGCCTGGGCCTTCGCGAAGTACGAGACCGCTCCCTCGGGATCCCGGACGAAGAGGTCGACGTCGTTGTCTCCCTTCGGCCAGGTGATGACGACCGCATAGGCGCCGTACGTCTTCACCTGCGGCGGTCGGGAGGTCAGAGCAACCGCGACGAACACGACCAGGAGGCAGCTCAAGAAGTCGATCGCAGCGAACGCGGGTAGCGGACGCCACCGCACGACTATGGCTCGTCGAGTACGTGGTGTTCCAGCAGAATCACGATCGAGGCGAGGATCCCGATGAAGGTGGCCGAGAGGGCGACGCCGGCACCGTGAGTGACGCGCGTCGCGAGGTCCGACGAGGCCGCTGCCGTCGCGGCTGCTGCGCCGCCGTGGTTGAACATCGCGTAGAAGCCGGCGACCGTGCCGAGGAGCCCAAGCAGCTGACAGACGCCGGCAGCGAACCAGAGGTGCCGCAGTCCGCCGTTTGGCGAGACGCCGTCGTCGGTGCGCCAGGCGAGGAGACCGGCGTAGCCGGAGGTCCCGGCCAGCACGGCCAGGATCAACGGCACCATCGCCAGGCTTGCGCCATGGAGCTGGTCGCCGTAGGCGAGCGCGGCCGCCGCGAGGAGGGTCGCGACCACGGCCTGCAACACCACCCAGCGTAGGAACAGCGGGTGTTGCCGGCCAAGGCTCGCGCCCCGGGCGAGGTGACGCATCTTGTCGCTGCGTTTGGAGTCGTCGACCCGCACGAGGTCGACGACGTGTTCGCGAGAACGGATACTCGTGTTGATGAGGATGGGCTCTTCCATCGCGCGCAAAGGATCGCCACAGCGTCGCCCTCTGTCTTCCTGGCCAGCCACCGTTCCCGCATCAAGCTGGCGCGACTTGCGCTCTACCTGTTAGCCCCCGGCCCTGTCTTTGCCGCCTACGGACCGTTACTAGGTAGCTGCTAACCCGGGGCGGTGAGGCACACGCCTCACCTCCCCGGCCAAGGTCAGCCCAAGCACCACGAGCCGAATGGCAATGATCGATTGCAACCTCGCGACAGACCGGATCACGGCTTCGCTGCCGGTGACCCTCCCGCAGTAAACGTCACCAACAGCTGGCGACAGCGCTCGGCGGGCAGGACGTTTCCCTTCTCCTCGTGGAGGGCTACCGCTTCTGTGAGGGCATCGCCGGCGCCGGCGAGGTCGCCGTGTGCCCGGAGCACCTCAGCGAGGTCGACCAGAGCTTCGGCGTTCTTCGTGATGTCGCCGCTGCGAGCCATAGAGGCGACTGCTTCGCGGGCGAGCGCGACTGCCTCCTCCGTCTGGCCGCGACGCGCGAGCACGCGCGCGCGGGCGGCCTTCCAGGATGGCGCGTCCCCCTGGATGTGCTGGCTTGCCTGCTCGAGTTCGGCGAGGGCGGACATGGGCGATGCGGGTGCGGTAGAGGGAGACGTAGTGCAACGCCCCCATGTCCGTCGTCACGCGGATCGCGTCGCGTAGCTCCCGCTCGGCGGCCTCGGCATCTCCTGCGAGCATCTCCATCTCCGCTCCTGCCATGTGCGCCTCCGCGAGCCCGTACGCGATCCCGAGCTCGCGGCAGATCGCCTTCGAGCGCTCGAGCTGGTCGCGCGCCTCGTCGAAGCGGCCGAGGCGTGCGTAGAGGTACGGGCCCCCGAGTAGTGCGTCGGCTTCGACTGCGGGAAGGCCGCGCTCATGTGCCCAGGCGAGCTCCTCGTCGAGGAAGGCGAGCACGTCGTCCGCAGGAGTCCGCCCGAAGAGCATCGCGCCGCCGAGCTCATTCCAGGATTCGATCTGGCGGCGCGTGTCGCCGGACGCGAGCGCGTGCTCACGGCCGCGCTGAAGCGCCACGAGCTGCGCGCCCCGATCGCGCGCGGCGAGCTCAGCCATGCTCATGAGCTGCCAGGCATCCGCGAGGTCTGCGTCGCTGCCGATCGGCTCGAAGACGGCGATCGCCCGTCGCGCGATGACGCGCATGGTCTCGGGCTCCGACGGCGCGCGCATGAAGGCGACGTGGGCGCGCTCCATTTCGGCCCGGAGCTCGGTCGCCTCGTCGCCGTGTCGTGTCGCATCTTCGATCGCCTCGGCGAGAGCTGCGTCTGCGGCGTCGAGCGCTCCGGTGCCGCGAAGTGCCCGGCCGAGGTCTGTGAGCAGCGCTGCGCGTTCGGCAGGCTCGATCGCGAGGAGACGACAGGCCCGCTCGAGGAGCGAGGTCGCCACGGCAAACTCGTCCCGGTCGAGCGCGCCTCGTCCCGCGTGTCCAAGCAGCTGACTTCCCTTCAGAGCGAGCGCGCGTGCTTCGGCGTCGATGCGACCGAGCTCCGCCCGGTTCAGGTACGCCTGTTCGAGGTGATACCCCACGATCTCGTCCTGTCCCGTCACCTGCGCACCAGAGTGCGCTTCGAGCCAGGAAGCGAGCCGCGCATGGAGGTCCGCGCGAAGCTCCTTCGGAAGGGACGCGTAGGCGACGTCTCGGATGAGCACGTGGTTGAAGCGGAAGGCGTCGTCGCCTTCGAACAGCGATCGGTCGGGTCGTAGGAGCTGCTTTCGGGTGAGGGCGAGGAGGATGCCGCCCAGCCCGTCCACGGCATGTGGCGAAAGGAGCTCCGCGACAGCTCCGCGGTGGAACAGCCGCCCCTCCACCGAAGCGCGCTGCAGCACCGTGCGCTCACCTGGCTCGAGGCGGTCGATACGGGCTGCCAGGAGCGCGTGAATCGTCGCGGGTACGGCCTCGTCTGCCGCGTGCGGGTCGTCGGCGAGCATGGCGAGCATTTGCTCGACGAACAGCGGGTTGCCCTCGGCTGCGCCGACGATGCGATCGCGGAGCCCCGTAGCAACGTCGCCCTCGTGCATCAGCCCGTCGATCAGATGCTCGGACTCGTCGTCGCTCAGTGGCGAGAGCGAGACGAGCGTCGTACGCGGCCGAGGCGCGGCCCAGGACGGGCGGACATCGAAGAGATCGGGGCGGGCAAGGCAGAGGAGCAGGATCGGGGCCCCGCTCGAGAAGCCGAGAACGTACTCGAGCAGGTCGAGGAGCGTCGGCTCGGCCCAGTGGATGTCGTCCACCACGATGATGAGTGGTCGAGAGGCGGCGAGTGTCTCGAAGAGCCGGCGGAACGCCCACGCGGTCTCCTCGGGAGAGCCTGCTTCGTCGCGTGCCCCGATTGCTCCCGCAATCCGCCGGGTCGCGACCGGGCCGCGCTCGACGTTCGCCAGGAGCCGCGCGAGCGCTGGCTCAGGATCGGCTCCTGCAACCTCATGGACGACCTCGGCGAGCGGGAGATAGGTGATGCCCTCGCCATACGCAATGCAGCGTCCGACGACGACGCGCGCATCTTTCTCGAGCGAGCGCACGAGCTCCCGCGCCAGGCGGGACTTGCCGATCCCGGGCGGCCCGGCAATCGTGGCGATGGCGCACGCGGACTCTTGCACTGCGGTGTCGAACGCGAGGCGGAGCTCGTCGAGCTCTCGCTCACGACCGACGAACGGGGCGGCGATGGGGCGCTCAAAGGCGGGCACATCCGGCCGCAGCCCGAGCAGCCTCCACGCGGCGAGCGGCTGGCTCTTGCCCTTCGCCTCGACAGCGGGCGTCGCCTCGACGACGGCGGCATCCGCGACGAGGCGGTACGTCGCTTCGCCGAGGAGCACCTCGCCCGGCTGCGCGGCCTGCTCGAGCCGTGCCGCGACGTTGACCGCGTCGCCTGTCGCGAGCTTCTGATCCGTGGCCGTGTCTCCGACGATCACCTCGCCCGTGTTGATGCCGGTGCGCGTGGCGATGCGAACCCCGTGCTCGCGCGCGAGATCCTTGTTGAGATGTTCGAGGGCCTCGCTCATCTCGAAGGCCGCCCGCATTGCCCGGAGCGCGTCGTCCTCGTGAACAGCGGGCACGCCGAACACCGCCATGATGGCGTCGCCGATGAACTTCTCAACAGTCCCGCCGTATCGCTCGAGCGTGGCCTGCATCGTGTCGAAATAGCGCCACATCACTCGCCGCAGCGATTCAGGGTCGAGCCGCTCTCCGAGGGCCGTCGAGCCGGCGACGTCCGTGAAGACGATCGTGACCACCCTCCGCGTCTCCGCGCCGCTCAGCTGGGCGTCGAGCTCTGCGCCACACGCGTCACAGAACCGTGCGTCGGCGTTGTTCTCGCGCCCGCAGGAGCTGCAGACCATGAAGCGGACCCTATGTTCAGGACGCGTAGTCACGAAAGTCAGCAGCGGACGATCTCCGATGGAGCGTTAGCTCCGCGCTACAGGCTGCTTCGGCAGCAAGCCGTGGCCGTGGACGACGGCGGTGGCGACGTCGATCAGTTTGCGGTTCGCGCCGCGCGCTTCGTCGCCGATGTTCGTGGCGGCGGTGAGGTGCCTGGCTTTTAGCGATCGTGGAACGACGGGGTGTAGCAGACCGCGACCAATAGTCCTTCGGGGCTGAGCAGTCGGGCGGTGACCTGCGTCCACGGTTCGGTGCGGGCCTCAACTTGCGCGTGTCTTGGACACCGGCGGCGCGGCGAGAAGGATCCCGCCGCGCAGCCGGCTCGAGAGCTACGGGGTGACCGGGTGCGTGCCCCAGTCGCCGCCGCCCTCGTCGAGATTCGGCGTGTTCGTGACCTGGAAGAGCTCGGTCCCGTCCGCATTGACCGTATAGAGGTCGAAATGATCGTTCGGAATCAGGAAGTGGCGTTCGAACATGATCTTCCGTCCGTCCGGAGACCAGACCGGCTTCTGGCAGCCGATGGAGGCCGGGTCGGAGCGGGGACCGCCGCAACCGGGGACAGTGATCTGGCCCAGTGCGGCGACCAGCTCCCGCTGCAGAAGTCCACGAACATGCCCTGGGGCGTGATCTGGTGCAGGCCGTTGCCGTTGGATTGGACGACGGAGAGCGGGCCGCTGCTGACGAGCAGGCGTTTGCCGTTCGGCGCGTAGTCGGGAGGACAGTCGTCGAACTGAGCCGTAGTGACCCGTTGCAGGTCGCCGCCGTCGGACGAGCGGATGCTGTAGACGCCGTTCAGGCTCCCGTCGGTTTGGCCGAACCCCTCGCAGGCGAGCCTCGACCCATCCGGCGACCAAACGCCGCAGAAGAGGGCCAAGTCGGGATAGAGATCGAACGGCAGGCCGAGGTCGGTGTAGTCGCCTGTGTCGAAGTTGACGTATCCGCCGAAGATCGCAATCTTCGTGCCGTCAGGTGACCACTGGCCGGCCTCGGTGTCGTTGGCCAGGAACTGC
>WNGJ01009254.1_pt1 | contig 10490 bp, 11 predicted proteins | sample 5400611 | NCBI WGS metagenome assembly WNGJ01 (sample SAMN13153375, study PRJNA577476) | soil metagenome | isolation source: 40 cm soil or saprolite under Garry oak tree replicate 1 | place: USA:California | collected 2016-06-15
CGGGACCCGGCGGCGGGCGCGGGCCCGTGCCGCACCCGGATCTTCATGGGCACGCTCGACGCCCGTCTCATCGCGCTCGACGCCGACACCGGCGCGCCCTGCGCCGGCTTCGGCGCCGGCGGCCAGGTCGATCTGACCCGCGGCGTCGACCTCCGCGACCTCGGCAACTACCAGATGACGTCGGCCCCCGCGGTGAGCGGCGACGTGGTCGTGGTCGGCTCCTCGATCGGCGACAACCGCGCCGTCGACGTGGAGCGCGGCATCGTGCGGGGCTTCGACGCCCGCAGCGGCGCGCTCCGCTGGACCTGGGACCCGATTCCCTGGGCGAGCCAGACGACTCCACGGACCGGCGCCGGCAATGCCTGGTCGACCCTCTCGGTCGACGCGGAGCGCGGCCTCGTCTTCGTCCCCACCGGCAGCGCGAGCCCCGACTACTGGGGCGGCACCCGCAAGGGTGACAACCGGTGGGCGAACTCGGTCGTCGCCCTCCGCGCCGACACCGGCCTGATGGTGTGGGGCTTCCAGGTGGTCCATCACGATCTGTGGGACTACGACGTCGCGTCGCAACCCACGCTCTTCGCCTGGCGCGACGGCACCCCCGCGATCGCCATCACCACCAAGATGGGCCGCGTGTTCGTCCTCGACCGCACGACCGGCGCGCCGCTCGTTCCGGTGGAGGAGCGTCCGGCGCCGCCGAGCGACGTGCCGGGTGAGGAGGCGTGGCCGACGCAGCCCTCGTCCGGCATCTCGCTCGGGCCCGAAGGCCTCCGCGCCGAGGAGGCGTGGGGCGCCACCGAGAAGGACCGCGCCTGGTGCCGCGACAAGATCGAGGCGGCGCGCTCGGAGGGTATCTTCACCCCGCCGAGCGTGCGCGGCACCGTGGTGTTCCCCGGCAACGCGGGTGGGGTGAACTGGGGCAGCGCCGCCTACGATCCGACCCGCCACCTGCTCTTCGTGAACGTCAATCGGCTCCCGATGATCGTGCGCCTCATCCCGCACGAGCGGCTGGCCCTCGAGGCGACGCAGGGCACGCCCGAGGAGCGTCTCCGCGCCGAGCTCGCCCTGCAGGCCGGCACTCCCTACGCGATGCGTCGGGCGCCGCTCCTGTCTCCGAGCGGCACGCCCTGTAACCCGCCCCCGTGGGGAACGCTCGTCGCGGTCGACCTCTTCTCGGGCCGCAAGGTCTGGGATGTGCCGCTCGGCTCGGTGATCTCGGGCGACCTCAAGCGCCTGCTGGTGCGGCTCTTCCGCCCGGCGCTGCTCGACGCGGGCAGCCCGAACTTCGGCGGCCCCATCGCCACCGCCGGAGGCCTCGTGTTCACCGCGGCCTCGATGGACAACCACCTGCGCGCCTTCGACTCGGACACCGGGCGCGAGCTGTGGAAGTACGAGCTGCCCGCCGGCGGGCAGGCCACCCCGATTACGTATCGCGTCGACGGTCGCCAGTACCTGGTGATCGCGGCCGGCGGCCACGGCAAGCTCGGCACCAAGCTCGGAGACTACGTGGTTGCCTTCGCGCTGCCTTGAGGTACCCTGGTCCCGATGACGCGCGGCCGGCCAGTCCCGTTCTGGATCCCGTTCCCGTTCTGGGTCACGGTCCTGACGCTGGCGCTCCTCGGCCTCCTGGGCCCGCTCGCACACACCTGCCCGGCCGATCCCCGCTGGCTCGCCAGCTCGACCGAGGACCCGGATCCGGACGACCCGCTCCTGCTCGCCGCCGACGGCGTGCTCGTCGGCCGCCAGGTGGTCCCTCCCGCGCCACGCGGCACGCCACACCTGGTCCCCGAGCTCGGCGCCGTCTGCACCTCCGCCGATCCCGGCTCCGCGTCCCGTACGCGCGCGCCTCCCGTCCTCCTCGCCCGCTCCGTCTGACCGAATCCGACTCTCAGTCGTGACCTGAACGCCGTCGGGCGCATTGCGCGCGACGGCAGCGAGGAGAACCGTCATGAAGCGCAGCACGATCTTTGCGGTCATCGCCGTCTGCTCGATGGGCGCGGTCGCCACCACGGTGAGCGCGGCCGAGCTGACCAATCCCACCCCCACCACCGCGGCCGAGGCGGCCAAGATGCCCAAGGGTTCCGAGTTCAGCGACGGGCCGGCGGGCGGCGGGGCCACCCTCGGGACCAAGGACCACATCCCCTCGGGCGGAGAGTTCAGCAACGGGCCAGTTGGAGGCGCCGCCACCGACCCGACCCCGCGCCGCATGCCCAGCGGGGCCGAGTTCAGCAACGGGCCGACCGGCATCGGCAAGGAGTAGCCCAGAAGGAGTAGCCCAGCCCGCATCACCGGGCGGCGGCGCACCCCGCGAGGCGCTCCGCCGCCCGCTTCGTTGACACCCTCGCCGCCCCCGCGTAGAGTTTCTCTCCGTCTCGTCGTCAGCCCCCACTGCGAGAGAGGAGAGACATGGACGTCGATCGCCCGCTCCCCACCCCGATCACCCCGGAGGCCAAGCCCTTCTGGGACGGCTGCCGCGCCGAGAAGCTGATGCTTCCCCGCTGCGAGGACTGCGGGCACGTCTTCTTCTATCCCCGCATCCTGTGCCCGCGCTGCCACTCCCGTCGCATCGGGTGGATGCAGGCGAGCGGGCGCGGCACCCTGCACTCCTTCGAGATCGCGCACCAGGCCTTTCAGAAGGCGTGGAAGATCAAGCCGCCCTACGTGCTCGCGATGGTGCAGCTCGAGGAAGGCCCGCGCATGATGTCCAACCTCATCAACGTGGAGCCCTCCCCGAAGGCGATCAAGTGCGATATGCCGGTGGAGGTCGTGTTCACCAAGGTGAGCGACGACGTGACCCTGCCCCTGTTCCAGCCGAGGCGGTGAGCGCCATGGCCACCGTGTCCGAGCGGCAGCGGGAATTGCGCAACGTCGCCTGCATCGTGGGCGTGGACGAGAGCGATCAGATCGGCACGCTGCCGAACGTGAGCCAGCTCTCGCTGCACCTGGAAGCGATCTCGAACGCGGTCCGCGACGCGGGCCTCAAGGTGAAGGACGTGGACGGCATCTTCACCGCGGGCCAGCACTCCCCCGCCACCCTGGGCGAGGCCCTCGGGGTCAAGCCGCGCTACGTGGACGGCACCACGGTGGGCGGCTGCTCGTTCATCATCATGGTGGGGCACGCGGTGGCCGCGCTGCACCACGGGCTCTGCGACGTGGCGGTGGTCTCGCACGGCGAGAGCGGCCGCTCCGGCACCGGCGTCACGCGCAGCCGCGACACCGCGCTCAGCGGCCAGTTCGAGTTCCCCTACGGGTTCGGCGGGGCCACCAGCTACTTCGGGATGATCACCACGCGGCACATGCACGAGTACGGCACCACGCTCGAGCAGTGGGCCCAGGTGGCGGTGTCGACCCGGAAGTGGGCCGCGCTCAACCCCAAGGCCCGCTTCCACGATCCGATCACGGTGGCCGACGTGCTCAACTCGCGCCCGGTGTCGTACCCCTTCAACCTGCTCAACATCTGCCTCGTCACCGACGCGGGTGGCGCGGTCGTCCTCACCCGCGCCGACCGGGCCAAGGACTGCGCCAAGGCCCCGGTCTACGTGCGCGGCTTCGGCGAGGCCACCGAGCACGTGATGGTCACCCAGATGGACAACCTCGCGGTGAGCGCGGCGACCCGCCTGGCCGGCGAGCGCGCGTTCTCGATGGCGGGCGTCTCGGCGAAGGACTTCAACCACGTGATGCTCTACGACGCGTTCACCTCGGGCCCGCCGATCATGCTCGAGTCGCTCGGCATGGCCAAGCCCGGCGAGGGCGTGCAGTTCTTCACCGAGGGACGCTCCACCCCGGGCGGCAGCCTGCCCATCAACACCAACGGGGGCGGGCTCTCCTACACCCACTCCGGGATGTACGGCATCTTCCCGATCATCGAGGCCACCCGCCAGCTGCGCGGCGAGACCGGCGCGCGCCAGGTGCCCGGCGCCACTTGCTCGCTCGTCAATGGCATGGGCGGCATGCTCTCCGCCGCCGGCACCCTGGTCCTCGCCAACCGCACGTAGGGGTCGGGGGCCGATAAGGGCCCATCTGCTTCGTTGACGCCCTCGCATCTGGACCCTTCTCGGCCCCCTATTCGATGGGAACGAAGATGCAATGACGGAGCTTGCCGTCGAGGGCTTTCGACAGGTGGCCCTTGCCCCAGATGTCTTCCACCAGGATGACCTCGCCGGCGCCGATGCGGCGCGACTCCCCGTCGCTCGCGGTGATCTGCACCCCCGCGTCCAGGTTGATGATGTACTGCCGTCTCGGCGCCGGGTGCCAGTCGAGATCATAGTCCGGCTGGACCTCCCGGAAGATGATCCCGGTCGCGGGCAGGCGCGCCGAGAGTCGGCCCGCGCGGCCGGTCTCGACGTACGGGATCTCCATGTCCTCGAAGTGGGACTCGCCCTTCTGATCGACGAACAGATGATGGATCTTCATGGACGCTCCTGTCTCTGACGACGCTCGCTGGCGGCTCCTGGCGATTCTGACGACATCATACGGCGCGGGCGCCTTCGGCATGCTGGGGATCTCGCCGCTGTCGCCGAGCCTGGTCGAGGGCCTAGGCCTCACCCGATTCCAGGTCGCCTTCATCGTCCCGTCGATCTATCTCGCCGGGCTGCTCTTCTCGCTGCCCGGCGGCCGGCTCGCCGACCGCCTCGGGGTGCGCCCCGCCTTCCTCGGCGGGCTCGCCCTGGCCGCGGCCGGGTTGCTCGCCGCCGCGCTCGCCCCCGGCTTCCTCGCCTTTCTCGCGTGCCTCTTCGTGGCCGGCGCGGGCTGGAGCGTGGTGAATCCCACGCTCGGCAAGGCCATCATGGACGTCTTCCCGGTGCGCGAGCGCGGCATCGCGATGGGCGTGAAGCAGATGGGCCTCACGCTGGGCGGGGTGATCTCGGCCCTCGTGCTGCCCGCGATCGCGGCCGCCCTGGGCTGGCGGTACGCGGTCGGCGCGTGCGCGCTGGTGGTGGCGCTGCCGGTCGCGCTGGGCTGGCATCCGCTCGGCGCGTTCCGCGCCGAAGGCCAAGTCGCGAGTCCCGAAGCCCGCGGCGCGACCGGCTCGAGCTGGTGGTGGGCGCGCCGGCCCGCCCTGGTGGTCTTCTTCGCCACCGGCTTCGTGCTCGGAATGGTGCAGGCCGCGGTGCTGAGCTATCTCCCGCTCTTCACCATCCAGGCCCTCGGCTTCGACAAGATCGGCGCCGGGCTCCTGGTGGCCGCCTCGCAGGCGGGTGGCGCGGTCTCGCGGCTCGGGCTCGGCGCGGCCAGCGACCGCTGGTTCACCAGCCGGCGGTCGATGTGGCGCGCCTTCACCGGCGCGGTGGGGGCGGCCATCTTCGCGCTCTATGCCGCATGGCCGGCCACCTCGCCGCTCGCCGCCGGGCTCCTCGCCTTCGCGACCGGCATCGGCGCCTACGGGTGGGTCGGCATCTTCTTCGTGATCAGTGCGGAGGCGGGCGGCCCTCGCGAGGCGGGCCTGCTGAGCGGCGTGGCCTTCGCCGCCATCGTTCTCGGCCTGCTGGTGGGCCCGCCGGTCTTCGGCCTGCTGCTCGAGGCCGCCAACTCCTACTCGTTGGCCTGGGCCGTCTTCGCCGCCCTCTCGGCCCTGGTCGCCCTCGTCGCCCTCCTCGCCGGTCCCGCCATCGACCGCGCATCCCACCACCGCTGACCCTCGCCGGGCGAGGATGGCGGCCCACGGAGAGCCGCGCTATCATGCGGCCTCGGCCGCCGCGACGGCGCCGACAACCGCGAAGGAGTGCGCCACATGGGCTACGAGCAGATTATCTACGAGGTGCGGGACCGCATCGCCACCGTCACCCTGAACCGCCCCGACCGGCTCAACGCCTGGACGGGCGCGATGGATCGCGAGGTGCGCCAGGCGATGGACGACGCCGCGCGCGACGAGGGGGTGCGCGTGATCGTGCTCACCGGCGCCGGGCGCGGCTTCTGCGCCGGGGCGGACATGCAGATGCTCTCCGGTATCGTCGACTCGGGGACCGCGGCGCGCGTGGAGGAGACGGGGCCCGCCGCCGACGCCGCGGTCCGGGACGACTTCCGCGGACCCTACGCCTACTTCCCGATGGTGCCCAAGCCGATCATCGCGGCCCTGAACGGCGCCACCGCGGGCCTGGGGCTGGTGGTCTCGCTCTACTGCGACCTGCGCATCGCGGCCGACACCGCGGTGTTCACCACCGCGTTCTCCCGCCGCGGACTGATCGCCGAGCACGGGGTGAGCTGGATGCTCCCGCGCCTGGTCGGCCCGCAGCACGCGCTCGATCTGCTGCTGTCGGCGCGGAAGTTCAACGCCGCGGAGGCGCTCGCGATGGGGCTCGTGTCGCAGGTGCACCCGGCCGCCGCGCTCATGGACGCCACCCGCGCCTACGCGCGCGAGCTGGCCGAGCTGGTCTCGCCGCGCTCGATCCGGGTCATGAAGCGCCAGATCTGGGAGGCGCAGTTCCAGACGCTCGCGGAGGCGACCGCGGTGGGCAACGAGGAGATGCGGAAGAGCTTCGGAGCGGAGGACTTCAAGGAGGGTGTGGCCCACTTCGTCGAGAAACGCGCGCCCCGCTTCACCGGGCGCTAGCCGCGATGGCTCGCCTCCGGGTCCTCTCGCCCGCCGAAATCGCCGATCCCGAGCTGCGCCGGATGGCGGAGGCCTCCGGCGACGAGATGTACGGGGTATACGGCCACTGCCCCGAGCTCTTCGGGGCGTTCCTTCGCTTCTATCGGCCCACCAAGTACGGCGGCGGGCTGCCCTTCCCCCTCAAGGAGCTGGTGCGGCTGCAGATCGCGGCGCTGAACAAGTGCGAGCGATGAGCGACCGCCCGCGAGCCCTCGGAGAGGGCCCCCGGGTTGTACGCGGACCTGCTGCCCAAGCTGGCGGGCGAGGCTCCGCTCAGCGCGCGCGAGGCGGCCGCGCTCGACTTCGCGCGCCGGCTCGCCGCGAGCCACCCCGCGATCGACGACCCGTTCATGGAGCGGATGCGACAGCAGTTTACCGACGCCGAGGTGGTGGAGCTGGGGCTCATCACCGGCGCCTTCATCATGCTGGGACGCCTGCACCGCGCCTTCGGCGTGGCCCCCATGGGGCCCCGGAGCCACACGGTGCTCGAGAAGGGATAGGCCCATGACATCCATCCGGAGCATCGCGGCCCTCGCCGTCGCCGTCCTGACCCTCGCGGTGGGCGGGCCCGCCGCGCGCGCCTTCGACGGGGAGCCCGCGCTCTACGAGGCGGCCAAGAAGGAGAAGGAGCTCACCTGGTACACCGCCCACTACGACTCGGAGACCGCGGCCGCGGTCTGCCAGGGCTTCGAGAAGAAGTACCTGGGCGTGAAGTGCAACTATGTCAGGACCACCGCCCAGGTGGCCTACCAGCGCCTGGCCCAGGACCAGAAGGCGGGCATCGCCCAGTGCTCGGTGATCAGCTCCACCGACCAGAGCCACTACACCCGGATGAAGCGGGACGGCTGGCTCCTGCCCTACAAGCCGACGAACGCGGACGAGCTCGTCGACGCCTTCCGCTCCTTCAACGATCCCGACGGGCTCTTCTCCGCCACCGCGGCCGGCCTGGTGCTGATCACCTACAACACGAGCGTGGTCTCGCCGGCGGAAGCGCCCAAGAAGTGGACCGATCTCGCGGATCCGAAGTGGAAGAACAAGGTCTCGATCGGTCATCCCGGCTTCAGCGGATACGTGGGCACCTGGGTGGTGCAGATGCAGAAGCTCTACGGCTGGGACTACTTCAAGAAGCTCGAGCTGAACAAGCCGCGCATCGGCCGCTCGATCAACGACACCGTGACCATGCTCAACGCCAAGGAGTCGATCGTGGCCGCGGGGCCCTCCGCCACCACACTCGAGAGCCGGGCCAAGGGCAATCCTCTCGCGGTGGTCTACCCGGAGGACGGCGCGGTCCTCATGGTCTCCGCGTCCGGCATCGTGAAGAACGCCCCCGCCCCCAACGCGGCCCGGCTGTTCATCGAGTACCTGCTGAGCCGCGAGGCCAGCCAGATCATGGTCCAGCAGCACCAGGACCCGGTGAACAAGAACGTCAAGCCGATGGCGGGCGCCAAATCCATCGCGGAGATCAAGACGATCCGGCCCACCGCGGCCGAGATCGAGAAGGGCATCCCGGAGGTCAAAGAGCTCTTCCGGGAGACCTTCGGGATCTGAGGCCGGCCGCCGCGCGATGCGAGAGAGGTCCTTCGTCGTCTGGCTGCTCCTGATCGCGCTGCTGCTCCTGCTCGTGATCAACCCGCTCGCCCGCCTCCTGTGGGCGAGCTTCGAGCACCCGGAGACCGGCGCCTTCACGCTCGCGAACTACGCGGCCGCCTATGGACGCTGGCGGCACGTGGAAGCGCTGATCAACTCGCTGGTCATCGGCCTCGCGGTGGCCGCGCTCTGCACCGTGTTCGGGGTGCCGATGGCGTGGGCGGTGTCGCGCACCGACATGCCGGGCAAGGGTTTGGTGTGGGCCGCGGTGCTCGGCACCTTCATCATGCCGAACTACCTGGGGGCGGTGGCCTGGATCCTGATGGCGGGGCCGAACGCGGGCTGGCTCAACCGCGTCTACACCGCGATCACCGCCGCGGACGCCGGGCCCTTCAACGTCTACAGCAAGACCGGGCTCGTGCTGGTCATCGCCTGCTACTCCTTCCCCTATATGTTCGTGTTCACCCGCTCCGCGCTCGACCTGATCTCGTCCGAGATGGAGGACGCGGCCAGCACCCTGGGCGCGGGCGCGCTGCGCACCACCCTGCGGGTCACCCTGCCCCTGGCCCTGCCCGCCATCCTGGGCGCGTTCATCGTGGAGTTCCTCGAGTCGATCGCGCTCTTCGGGGCCCCCGCCCTGATCGCCCTGCCCGCGCGCTTCCAGGTCATGACCACCACGCTCTGGCAGATGTTCGAGTTCCCGCCGCGGGTGCAGGAGGCAGCGGCCTACGCGATGCCGCTCCTGCTCATCACCGTGTTCCTCTTCTGGCTGCAGTCCCGCATCATCGCCCGCAAGGGCTACGTGGCGCTGACCGGCAAGGGGGGCGAGCGCCGCCTGGTGCGCCTGGGTCCCTGGCGCTGGGCCCTGCTCGCCTACTGCCTGTTCGTCACCTCGCTCTCGTTCTTCCTGCCGATGCTGGTGGTGCTGCAGGCCGCCTTCGCGCGGGCCTGGGGCCGCGGCTTCTCCTGGGACAATGTCACGCTGCGCAACCTGCGCTTCGTGCTGTTCGACCAGACCGCCACCCGGGCCGCCACGCTCAACACCTTCGTGTACGCGGCGGCCGCCTCCATCATCGCGCTCACCCTCGCGCTCGCCATCGCCTACATCGTGGCCCGCCGCCTGGTGCCGCTCGGCCGGGCCCTCACCTACGTGGCGATGGCCCCCTTCGTCATCCCGGGCATCGTGCTCGCGATCGGGTTCTACGCCGCCTACACCACCAAGCCGCTCGTGCTCTACGGCACCGCCTGGATCCTGATCCTGGCCTTCGCGACCCGCTTCCTCCCCATCGCGTACACCAACAGCGACGCGGCGCTCCGCAGTATCAACCCGGAGCTGGAGGACGCGGCCCGCATCCTGGGCGCCGGCCGGCTCCTGTCCCTACGTCGAATAGTCGCCCCCCTCCTGAAGCGCGGGCTCGCGGGCGCCTTCATCCTGGTGTTCATCCCGGCCACCCGCGAGCTCTCCTCCGCGATCTTCCTCTACACCACCGGGACCCAGGTGCTCTCGGTCCTCCTCTTCGACAAGAGCGACGAGGGCAACTTCGAGGTGCTCTCCTCCATGGGCCTGATCCTGGTGGTGGTCACGGTGGCGCTGGTGCTGGCGGGCTTCCGGATGGTCGGCCGCGACTTCCTCCTGCGGAGGACCGCCACGTGAGCCGCCTCGTCCTCACCGACGTCAGCCGTCGCTTCGGGACCGTGACCGCGGTCGACCGCTTCTCCCTCACCCTGCATCCCGGCGAGTTTGTCTCGCTGCTGGGCCCTTCCGGCTGCGGCAAGACCACCACCCTGCGGATGATCGCGGGCTTCCTCGAGCCGAGCGAGGGCACCATCGACATGGACGGGCGGCGGATCTCCGCCCCCGGCTCGACGCTGCCGCCTGAGAAGCGCAACATGTCGATGATCTTCCAGAGCTACGCGATCTGGCCCAACATGACGGTGGCCGAGAACGTGGCCTTCGGCCTCGAGGTGCGGCGGGTGCCGAAGGACGAGATGCGCATCAAGGTCCAGCGCATCCTCGACGTGGTGCAGATGGGCCACCTCGGCGGACGCTATCCTCAAGAGCTCTCGGGCGGCCAGCAGCAGCGGGTGGCCCTGGCCCGGGCGATCGTGGTGCAGCCGGCGGTGCTCCTGCTCGACGAGCCGCTCAGCAACCTGGACGCCAACCTGCGCGAGGAGATGCGCTACGAGATCCGGCGCCTGCACGACGAGTTCCACATCACCACCGTCTACGTGACCCACGACCAGGCGGAGGCCATGGTGACCTCGGATCGCATCGCGGTCATGCACCAGGGGCGGATCGAGCAGGTGGACGCCCCGC
>WNGJ01025715.1_pt1 | contig 10490 bp, 6 predicted proteins | sample 5400611 | NCBI WGS metagenome assembly WNGJ01 (sample SAMN13153375, study PRJNA577476) | soil metagenome | isolation source: 40 cm soil or saprolite under Garry oak tree replicate 1 | place: USA:California | collected 2016-06-15
TCCTGCACGAGGCAGGCCTCCCCGCGGGGGCCTTCAACTACGTGACCGGACCCGGCGCCACCGTGGGGCAGGAACTCGTCGACAATCCGGAGGTGGACGGCTTCGTCTTCACGGGGTCGCGCGCCGTCGGGATGAAGGCCTTCGACACGTTCCGCGGGAACCGACCGAAACCCATCATCACGGAGATGGGCGGCAAGAACCCGACGATCGTCACCGCGAGCGCAGACCTCGAGAAAGCCGCCTTGGGCGTGATGCGCGCGGCGTTCGGCTTCGGCGGTCAAAAGTGTTCCGCGTGCTCGCGCGTCCTCGTCGACCGTTCTGTGAAGGGGGCGTTCCTCGAGCGACTCGTCGCGGAGACGCAGAAGATCAAGGTGGGCGACCCGACCGCGCGGGACGTGTACCTCGGGCCCCTCATCAACGAGGCCGCGGTCGCGACGTACGACAAGGCGATCCAGGAGGTCAAGCGGTCGAAGGGCAAGGTCCTCACGGGCGGCACATCGGGTAAAGGTCCCGGGCACTTCGTCGCCCCGACGATTGTCGACGGCTTGCCGCGCGATCATCGGATCAACCGGGAGGAGCTGTTCGTCCCGATCCTCTCGGTCATCGATGTCGACGGGCTCGACGACGCCGTGCGGGTCGCGAACGACGTGGACTACGGACTCACGGCGGGCATCTTCACGCGAGAGCCAGCGGACCTCCGGCGGTTCTTCTCGGAGATCGAGGCGGGCGTCCTGTACGCGAACCGAGCCGCGGGCGCCACGACCGGCGCCGTCGTCGGGGTCCAGCCGTTCGGCGGCTGGAAGATGTCCGGAAGTTCGGGCAAGTCCGCGGGTGGGCATTACTACCTCCCGCAGTTTCTGCGGGAGCAGAGCCAGTCGGAATACGCATGAGGCCCTCGGGCGCGGATCGCGGCGTGAATAACGCCTCCGCGGAATGTCCCAATCCGCACCTCCCGAGAAACGTTATATAGAATCCGCCGAATCACGTCACATCGTGGCATGGGACTTCGGTTCCATGCATCGACGAGGCGGGGGTCCCAATGGTTGGGGAGGAACGACTGAGTGTAGACTATGCTCGGAAGCTGGCTGTATCGATCGCGGTTGCGTTGGTCGTCCTCAGCGTGCTTTCGACGATCGCCCTAGCGGCGCCGCGTTCCCCTTCGGCCCCGTCGCCCGCCGCAACCCCCTTCCGCGTCCTCCGCATCGGTGTTGGCGGCCTCGAAGTCCAGAACTTGAATCCAAACTCGATGACGCTGGTGATGGAGTTCGTCATCGTGTTCAACGTGTATAGCACCCTCCTCTCGTACGACCAGACCTACCAAGTGCGGCCCGACTTGGCATACGCATGGGAAGTCGCAGCCGATAAAGTGAACTGGACCTTCCATCTCGTGCACACCGCGTACTTCACGAACCCGTACGCGCCGAACGATCGAAGCCATCCGGTCACCGCCGACGATGTCGTGTTCAGCTACCAGATTCAGCAATTGGCGACCGCGAGCATCTGGAACGCCTACACGACACAGATCCAAAGCGTGGTCGCCGTCGACCCATACACCGTACGGATCACCACGAAGGTTCCCTTCGCCGGCATGTCCTCGGCGCTCACGGGCATCCCGATCCTTCCCAAGTACCTCTGGTATCCTGTTGCCTACCCGCCGGTGGGGAAGCAGGACCCGAACAACATCATCACGAACACGCCACCGGTCCATCCGGTCGGATCCGGCGCGATGTACATGTCCGACCCGACGAACACGACGTTTTCCACGGGACCCTTCATCCTCGAGCGGAGCCCCAACTACTACGGGGGCGAATACTACTGCCAGTTCTCGCGGCCCAACGAGGTCCGCTACCTGCTCTACAGCGGAACGAACGTGGGCCTCATGGTCCAAGACTTCAAGAGCGGCCAATCGAAGCTCGACGCCCTGATCGCCGTCGATGCACCCGACTACCTGAAGGCCCTGCCCACGAACGGGGATCAAGGGATGTTCAAGTGGGCGGTCGACTCCGGATTCGTAGGGGAATTCTCGGTGAACGTGATCACGCCCCAAATCCGCGCGGCCTACCGGTGGCTCAGCGGCTCGAGCAGTCCCCTCCTGCTGAATGACACGGTCCGACTGGCCATCGCAATGAGCATCAACAAGCCCGCGCTCATTCAATCGGGGCTGCTCGGACTCGGCACGGTGGCGGACACGCTGGTCCCGGATTCGAACCCGTGGCACTATGCGATCCCCGCCGACCAGCAATACAAATTCGATCTGCAGGGCGCGCGCGCCCTCCTGAACGCCGCGGGTTGGGCGTTCGACGCGAACAACCAGCCTGCTTCCGCAACGACGACTCCGCTGTACAAGAAAGGACCCTCGACGTCGGGAATCAATCCCCTCGTATTCCGGCTCTACACGCCCGACACACACCCGGAGTTCGCCCCGATGATGGGGAACATCAGCCGATGGCTATTCGAGGCGGGGATTCAGACCACCGGCGATTCCCGCTATAGGTACACCCCCGGCGTCCCCGATCAGGGGAACTACCTCAAGAACGGCGCATTCATGGACAAAGCCTGGAAGACCGCGGACTACGACCTCTGGCTGTGGGACTGGATTTTCAGCCCGGTCTCGGACCCCGCGTTGGACGTCCTCGAAGTGGAGACGACGCAGGCGATTGGTCAGCACGTGAGCGACAACTACTACAGCAACGCCACATTCGACCAACGCTGGAACGATTCCCTGACCATCACGGACCCCGTCGCCCGCCGGCAGGTCACGGACGAACTCCAGAAGATGCTGTACGACTACCATTCGTACATCCTTCCGTTCTACGAATGGAACCTGTACGCCGCGACGACGCGGTCGGACCTCGGCTCCGGGTGGCAGGACTGGGGCAACTGGACCCAGACCCCGGCGGCCACTCCCGACAGCGACCTTCCGAACCTGTGGTTCCAAGTCTATCCGGTAGACAATCCGCCGCCAGCGATTGCCGCATTCCAGCCGATCTCCTACGTGAGCGGAGCGAGCACCGCGTTGGATGTCGTTGCGTCCGACCCTGACAACGAGCCCCTTACCTACGTTTGGGATTTCGGTGACGGGGCGACGGCGACGACGAGCACCGGCACCGTGAATCACGCGTGGGCCACGCCAGGGACGTATCCGGTGAAAGTCCGCGTGTCGGACTCGGAATGGCCCGTGTGCGCCAGCACGACCGCGACCATCACGCCGGGATCGGGCGGCCAAAACCTTCCGCCGCAAGGGCTCCTCGACTTCAACCTTGGCGCGACGACGAACGGGGTCAGCCACGGCTGGGTCAACCACAATATCTCGTTCAATTTCACCGCGATCGATCCCGATGGCGACGAAGTGAACGTGACGTGGGACTTCGGAGACGGGAGCGCGAAAGTTGTCGACCACGTGACGGGGACCTCCGGGAGCGGGGCGGTCGTACGCCACATACACGCGTACTCCACGGCGGGTGACTACACCCTCACGCTGAACTTCACGGACAACAAGAGCGGGACCGGCACACATACCGTGGTCAAACCCTACTCGATCCCGATCTGGAACCTCCCGACCGGGGGCGGCCCCACGGGGCCTGCCGGGCTGAATCCGTGGGTGAACTACGGAATCCCGCTGGCCGTCTTGGCGGTCATCGCGCTCGCGGTCGCCGCGGTCGTGATGCGTCGACGGAGGACTCTCCGCGAGGAGGCGAAAGGGCAGGAGCCGGGGAGGCCGGAGCCCCCGCCGCCGCCCCCGCCGCCTTGAACCGCCGGCCGTTCCGGCAGAAAGCCATGGAACCGAGGAGGACGTCCAATGGCAAGAGTCCTGGCAGTCGTTGCGCGACGCACGGTCAACGCCTTCACAACAATCTTCGGAATCATTTGCCTGAACTATGTCCTCGTGCGGTTGATGCCGGGAGACCCGATCCTGAGCCAGTGTCCCCACAACCCCCAGTTCGCGGCCTCCTGTCAATACGACTACACGTTCTTCGGGCTCGATCTTCCTCCGTGGCAGCAGTTCCTCATCTACCTCCAGAAGCTCTTCACCCTCGATTGGGGCGTCTCGTACACCACCCACCGGCCGGTCGCCTCGGTCCTCATCGGTGCCCTCGGCTGGACCCTCGTGCTCGTGGGGACGTCGACCATCATCACGATCCTGATCGGCATGGCGGTCGGGTCGTACGCCGCCTTGCGACGAGGAAAACCGTTCGACTTCTTCTCGACCGGCATTGGCATCTTCCTCTATGGGATGCCCATCTTCTGGCTGGGCCTCGTTCTCCAGTTCTCCTTCATCAAGAACTCGGGCTTCACCGGCTGGTTCTCGTGGTGGCCCGTCCTACCGCCGCACAACTACTACGAGTTCAACGATCCGAACCTCAGCATCGCTTGGGCGTGGGATTGGCCCCACATCTCGAGTGCGTTGGCCCATCTCATCCTTCCGGCTGCGACGCTGAGCCTCGGAACTCTGGCGGGGATCTCCCTCGTCATGCGCAGTTCGCTAATCGATGTCATGACGGAGGACTTCGTCCTGACGGCGCGGGCGAAAGGCCTGAACGAGCGTCAGGTGCTCCGACGCCACATCTTCCCGAGCGGACTCCCGCCCATGGTCTCCCTCATCGCCCTGGACCTCGCGTTCATCTTGGGCGGCGCGTATCAGGTCGAAGTCGTCTTCGATTACTACGGGATCGGGTGGTGGACGATTAATGCCATCAACACGCAAGACCTCCCGGTGCTGCAGTTCATCATCGTGATCGGTGGCGTGGCGGTCGTCCTCGCCAACCTGATTTCCGATTTCGTCCTGCTCTGGCTCGATCCGAGGATCAAAATCACGTGAGGGGAACGATGGTCGCGACCGAGGTCGTCATCTCGAGGCCGCGGGTGATCTCGCCGTTTCGAGCGCAGCTCACGATCACGGGCCGCCGCGCCGCGGAGGTCTGGCAGCAGATCCTGCATAACAAGACCGCGATGGCGGGACTCAGCATCCTCGTCTTCTTCGTATTTCTGGCGCTCGCCGCCCCGTGGATCGCGCCTTACGGGCCGCTCCAACCCGTGAACGATGCGCCCGCGCTCTCTCCGCCGAGCCCTCAGCACCTCATGGGCGTCAGTCGGCTCGGCAACGACATTTTCTCGCAGGTCATCTGGGGGACGCAAGTCTCTCTGCTCGTCGGCGTCCTGTCCGCCATCGTCGCGAGCGTGATCGGCACGGCGGTCGGACTCTTCTCCGGCTTTGTCGGGGGCTGGGTCGACGACGTCATCATGCGCTTCAACGACGTCGTCTTGTCAATCCCTTGGCTCGTCCTCATGATCATTGTCGCGGCTCGACTCGGAACGATTGACTTGCTTGGAATCACCCTCGTCATCGGCTTGACCGGATGGTCGGTCACCGCCCGCGTGATCCGCAGCCAGGTCCTCAGCCTGAAGGAGCGGATGTTCGTCGAACGCGCCAAGATGGTTGGCTCGTCCAGCTCTCACATCTTGCTCCGCCACATCTTCCCGAACGCGTTCCCCCTCATCTTCGCAAACACGATCCTCACGGTCGCCGTCTCGATTCTGTCCGAAAGCGTCCTCGCCTTCCTCAACCTGTCCCTCCGGCAGAACATCAGCTGGGGCCGCATCGTGGCGGAGGCGCAGAGCAACTACGCGATGACCACCGGGAACCCGGGGTGGCTCATCATCCCCGGCCTCTGCATCGTGTTCCTGGTCTTCGGGTTCTACCTGTTCGGATACGCGCTCGACGAAATCCTCAATCCGCGCCTCCGGAGGCGCTAAGCTGTCCCTGCTCGAAGTCGAGGACCTCGTCATCGAGTACACGACGCAGAAGGGTACCGTACACGCCGTCGAGGGCATGTCGTTCGCTCTCGATGAGGGCGAGGCGCTGGGCTTGGCCGGCGAGAGCGGATGCGGAAAGACGACGACGGCCCTGGCGCTCATGCGCCTCCTCCCGTACAACGGGCGCATCGTGCGCGGCTCGATCCGGTTTCGGGGGAGGAACCTCGTGAAGCTCTCTGAGCTCTCGATCCGGGGCATCCGATGGAAGGAGATCTCGATCATCTTCCAGGGCGCGATGAACGCCCTGAACCCCGTCAAGCGGATCGGCGACCAGATCGCGGAGCCGATCATCCTCCACGAGGGCGTGGACAAGCAGGCCGCTCACGCCCGCGTGGGAGACCTCCTTGAGCTCGTGGGCATCAACCGGAACCGCCTCCGGGACTATCCGCACGAGTTCTCCGGCGGCATGCGGCAGCGCGTGATGATCGCGATGGCGCTCGCCTGCAACCCGCGGATCGTGATCGCGGACGAGCCGGTGACCGCGCTGGACGTCATGATCCAGGCGCAGATCCTCGAGTTGCTCGCCTGATCTCGCACGACCTGTCCGTCATGGCGGAGACGTGCGACCGGGTCGCGATCATGTATGCGGGTCGCAAGATGGAGTACGGCCCGACGGTCGACGTCTTCACGGATCCGAAGCACCCGTACACCCAAGGCCTTGTCGGCGCGTTCCCCGATATCCGGGGCACCCGGAAGATCCCCGAGTCAATCCCGGGAGCCGTGCCGAGCCTCATCAACCCGCCGACCGGTTGCGTCTTCCACCCCCGGTGCAAGTTCGCGTTCGAACGCTGCCCGACCCATGAGCCGTCGCCGACGTCCGTCGGGGGACGTGAGGTCGCCTGCTTCCTGTATCCGGAAGTTCAGGAGGTGAACCCACGCCTGGCGGAAGCGAAGCGCTGATCCGAGTCCGTCGCCTGAAAGTCTGGTTCCCCCTCCGACGCGGCTTGCTCCGCGAACTCGCGGGACGGGCTACCCTCTGGGTGCGTGCCGTGGACGGCGTGTCCTTCGACATTCGACGGGGCGAGGTGTTTTGCCTCGTCGGCGAAAGCGGCTGTGGAAAGACGACGACAGGGAAGTCCCTCGTCGGTCTCGTCAATGCGACCGAAGGCGACGTATTCCTCGAGATGCCCGATGCGGCCTACGCGGACTACGAGGCGCTCCTCCGCGGGCCCAAGGATGCAACCGCCCTCGCCGCGATGGATTCCCTGCGCCGCAAATACTCCTTCACCTGGAGAGAGTCTCTCCGATGGACGCCGCTCCAATTCGCGACGCTCGCCCTCTTGATTGGGGCTGGCCTCTTCGCCTCGCTCTCGCTCGTCGCCCTGGCGTCCGTCTATGTCGATAGCGCCCTCCTCGATCCCTGGTGGACGGTCGGACTCTCGGTGGTCATGGGAATCCTGCTGGGGGGCATCGCCGCCTTGCCGCCGACGCGGCCCACGCGACGGACCGCGGCCGTGGTCGCGCTCCTCGCCGCGGTCGGCTTCAACCTCCTCCCGATCCTCGCCGGATGGTTCGCGGCGGGGATCCAGGCAGGCGCCCCGGCCTTCGATGCGTACGGGTCTTGGGCGAACGCCTGGGGAAACAACACGTTCGGCATGCTGATCGGCCAAGTCTTCGCGCCGACGGCGGCGGGCGGAATCGCGCGGGGAACGATTGGCTTTCGCCAGGCGCGCGGAGGGCTCGCCGGGATCAAGATGCGGACGTTGCGCCGGAGGCTCCACCTGATCTTTCAGGACCCGTACGAGTCCCTGAACCCAAAGCAGTCCGTTCTCGAGATCGTCCAGGAACCCCTCCGCGTCAACCGCATTTCATCCGATCCAGGGGAGATCACCGCGCTCGTCCGGGGCGCCCTCGAGGACGCCGGCCTGCGCCCCGCAGAAGAGTTCATGTTCCGGTTTCCGCACGAGCTCAGCGGCGGCCAGAGGCAACGCGTCTCGATCGCCGCGGCCCTCGTGCTCCGACCCGACTTCATCGTCGCGGACGAGCCGGTATCCATGCTCGACGTCTCAATCCGGACGGAAATCCTGCAACTCATGCTCCAGCTTCGTGAAAAGCGCGACCTCACCTACCTGTTCATCACACACGACCTCGGCCTCGCCTGGATCCTCGCGGACCGTATCGCGGTCATGTACCTGGGGAAAATCGTCGAGTCCGGAACCGCAGAACAGGTCATCGCTCATCCGAAGCACCCGTACACGCAGGCCCTCATCTCGGTCGTCCCGAGCCCGGATCCGAGGAAGAAAGTGGAGCGGGTGATCCTCCGAGGCGAACGGCCGGACCCCGTGGATATCCCAACGGGCTGCCGGTTCCACCCACGCTGCCCGGTCGCATTCGAGAAGTGTGGTTGGAGCGCCTCCGAAGTGGCGGAGGAGCTCCGATCGGCCCACGCGGCAGGACTCCTTCCGGGAATCGCGACGATCCAGGCCAAGGACGATCGGACCGTTGGAATCACCCCCGAAATCGGGGCGTCCGCCGAGGCCGTGGCGCTGGCAATCCGATCCGTCGTCGCGGCAAACCGTGCCTCGCGACTCGGGCTCAAAGGGATCGCGGACGTGCACGCTGACGGCGGGAATGTCTACGTCGCGCTGCACGAAGGGTCCGAGCCTCCGCTGCTCGAGATCGGACCGGGCAACGCGGCCGCGTGCCATCTCGTGACCCCTGCGATGGTGGCGGTCACGGCCTGAGCCGGCTCAGCCGCTCGAACAGCCGGTGGAATCGGGAGACCCGTGCACCCGCCACGAGACGCGAGGGGAGAGGCGTCACGGCGGGCCACGGCGCGACCGTCGTCCGCCACCGGACGAGGACGTACGAGCACGGCCCGAGCGTCACGAGCCCGAGGAACAGGCCGAGGTTCAGCAGGCCCGTCGCGGTCGTGAGGAGCCCGGCGAGCGGCTCGAGGATCACGATCCCGAGGGTGTATGCGAACGAGCCCATCGAGAGCACGGTCGCCCGCTGTCCCGGCTCCAGCCGCCGGTTCAAGAACGCTGTCGTCAGCGCGGGCTGGAGGCTCCAGACGACGTAGATGGGGACTTGGAACAGGAAGGCCGCCGCCGACCGGCCGGCCCCGTACATCGCGAAGAACGCGCCGCACGCCAGGGCGACCATGAGCGCGATCGTGCCGAACTCCCCGAGCACGCGCGCGATCTCGCCGGCGAACGCGGAACACGCCGCGGCGACCAGGAGGAATCCGGAGATGGAGAGCGCGATCTCCGCCGGAGACAGTCCGAGGAACTGCAGGTACAGCGGTCGGAAGAGCGCCATCGCGTACAGGGTGATGCCGAGGAACACCTCCAGGCCGATGAGGAGGGCGACGCCCTCGCGCCGACGCACGACTCGGAGGCCCTGCCGCAGCTGCTCGGCGTACGTGGGCTCCGTCGTCCGGGGGACGTTCGGCTCCGCGAAGGTCAGGGCGATCGCGACGGCCGCGAGGTTCAGCGCCGCGCCGACGAACAGCGTGAGCCGGATCTCCCCGACCGCCTGGACGAGGAGGCCGCCCGCGAACGCGCCCGCGGCGTTCGAGAGGAGCTGGATCGTCGTGTTCCGTCCGATGTACCGCGGGAACTCCGACTCGTGCCCCGCCTCCAGGAGCGCGTCGTACAGGTACGCGGACGTCCCGATCGAGAAGGCCGCGCCAAGGGACCACACGACGTTCGCGATCACGTACCCGGCGAAGGTCATCCCGAGGCCGTACCCCAGGATCCCCGCGGACCGGATCGTCTCGCTCAGGACGATCGTCCGCCGTCGGCCGATGCGGTCCGCGAGCACCCCGACCGGAAGCTGGGACGCCAGCATGCCGAGCCAGAACGCGACGTCGACGAGGGTGAACTCGAAATCGGACCCGAGGTTGCCGCGGATCCAGAGCGTCCAGAACGGGATCCACAGGGCGAACGACGACGCGCCCGTGTAGGCGTAGAAGCGGCGGACTCGACGAGTCAGCTCCGTCATCTCGCCGCCTCCGAGGAACGGACGAAACTGGACCTTCTATTAGACGTTGGTGCCGCGGGTCTCGCAACCGTTATGGCGCGCGCCGGATTCCCACGCAGGGGTCGAGCGAGGGAGGAAGCGGTTCCTCTCCGCGAGTGAACGCGGTGAAATGGCGCTCCTGGAAGTGAAAGGACTCAAGACGCACTTCGAGACGCAGGAGGGCACCGTCCGGGCGGTCGACGGGGTCGACTTCAGCCTCGGCGAAGGCGAGAGCCTCGGCCTCGCGGGGGAGAGCGGCTGCGGCAAGACGACGGCCGCCTTGTCGATCATGCGCCTCCTCCCGTCGAACGGTCGCATCGTCGACGGGACGATCGACTACATGGGCTACGACCTCGCGCGGATCCGGGAGGGCCAGCTCCGAGGGATCCGTTGGAAGCACATCTCGATCATCTTCCAGGGCGCGATGAACGCCCTGAACCCCGTCAAGCGGATCGGCGACCAGATCGCGGAGCCGATCATCCTCCACGAGAAGGTCGACAAGGAGGCCGCGATGAAGCGCGTCGGCGAGATGCTCGAGCTCGTCGGGATCCATCACGAGCGCGCGGCGGACTACCCGCACGAGTTCTCCGGCGGCATGCGGCAGCGCGTGATGATCGCGATGGCGCTCGCCTGCAACCCGCGGATCGTGATCGCGGACGAGCCGGTGACCGCGCTGGACGTCATGATCCAGGCGCAGATCCTCGAGTTGCTCG
>WNGJ01028141.1_pt1 | contig 10489 bp, 10 predicted proteins | sample 5400611 | NCBI WGS metagenome assembly WNGJ01 (sample SAMN13153375, study PRJNA577476) | soil metagenome | isolation source: 40 cm soil or saprolite under Garry oak tree replicate 1 | place: USA:California | collected 2016-06-15
GACCGCAGGCGGCAGCTGGCGGGCCTGGCGCTTGTCGCCGTGCTGCCGCTGCTGACCGCCGCGCTCGTGCCGGCGCAGTCGTCGCTGAGTCTCTCCGATGACCTGCTGATCTACCTGGTCGGCGTCGTAGCCGTGGCCGTGGTCGGCGGGTTCTGGCCGGCCGTGGTCGCCGCGGTGGTGGCCAGCCTGCTGCTCAACTGGTTCTTCACGCCGCCGGTGCATACGTTCACGATCGAGGACCCGCAGAACATGCTGGCCCTGCTGCTGTTCATCACCGTCGCGGTCACGGTGAGCAGCGTGGTGCACCTTGCGGCGCGGCGGGCCGTCCAGGCGGCCCGCAGCCGCGAGGACGCGGCCGCCCTGCTCGAGCTGGCCCAGACCGTGCTCGGCGGCGCGGACACCCCGGCCGCGATCCTGGACCATCTGACCGCGACCTGGGGCGGCGGTGCGGAGCTCGCCGAGCGCGCCGGCGGGCTGGAGGCTGGGCGGTCGGGTGGCCACTGGGTCAGGGTCGCTTCCTCGGGAACGATGCCGTCCGCCGCGCCGCGCACCAGGGTCAGGGCGGGAGCCGATCTGGCCCTCGCCGTGGCCGGTCAGCCCGTCCCGGTGAACAGCCAGCTGCTCGACGGCTTCGCGGCGCAGGCCGCCGCCGCTCTCGACCGGGACAGGCTGCGCACCCAGGCAGCGCAGGCCGAGGCGCTGGCCGAGGGCAACCGGATGCGCACGGCGCTGCTCGCGGCCGTGAGCCACGACCTGCGCACCCCGCTCGCCTCCATCAAGGCAAGCATCAGCACGCTCCGCCAGACCGGCGTGCACCTGTCGGCGGAGGACGAGGCCGCGCTGCTCGCCACCACCGAGGAGTCCGCTGACCGGCTGAACGACCTGATCGGGAACCTGCTGGACATGAGCAGGCTCGCCGCCGGGTCACTCGAGCCGTTCCTGCGCCCGGCGTCGGTCGACGAGGTCGCACCGCTGGCCAGGCACGAGGCGGAGAGCTCCAGCAACGTGCGCCTGATCGTGCCTGACGAACTGCCGCTTGTGCGCACCGATCCTGGGCTGCTCGAGCGGGTGCTCGCCAACCTGTTCGCGAACGCGATCGCGCACTCCCCGCCAGGCCGTCCGCCGGTGATGAGCGCCAGCCACGAGGGCGACGTCGTGCGGCTCGATGTCGTCGACCACGGCTCCGGCGTGCCCGACGAGCTCAAGCCGCGGATGTTCGAGCCGTTCGAACGGCTCGGGCGCGGCGGGGGCACCGGGGTCGGGCTCGGCCTCGCGGTCGCGAAGGGATTCCTGTCGGCCATGGGCGGCACGGTGACGCCGCTGGACACCGCGGGCGGCGGCCTGACCATGCGCGTCACGCTGCCGGTGGCCACCCCCGCGAAGACGCCGATGGCCGCCGACCAGTGACCAGGGTCCTGGTGATCGACGACGAAGAGCCGATCCTGCGGGCCCTTCGGATCAACCTCGCCGCGCACAGGTACGAGGTCAGCACCGCCGGGGACGGGAGGTCGGGGCTGGCGGCGAGCGCCAGGGACCACCCCGATGTGCTCATACTCGACCTCGGCCTGCCCGACATGGAAGGAACCGAGGTGATCAAGGGGATCAGGGGCTGGTCATCGGTCCCGATCATCGTCCTGTCGGCCTGGGGCCAGGAGTCCGCCAAGATCGCCGCGCTGGACGCCGGCGCGGACGACTACGTGACCAAGCCGTTCGGGATGGGCGAGCTGCTCGCCAGGCTGCGGGTCGCCGTCCGGCGCGCCTCCCCTGCGCCGGACGAGCCCGTGGTCACCACCGGCGATATCACCGTGGACCTCGCGGCCAAGCGCGTGCGCCGGGCCGGGGAGGACGTCAGGCTCACGCCGACCGAGTGGCAGTTGCTCGAGGTCCTGGTCAGGAACCGGGAGCGGCTGGTGACCCAGCGCCAGCTGCTGCAGGAGGTGTGGGGTCCTGAATACGGCACCGAGGGCAACTACCTGCGGGTCTACATGGCGCACCTGCGCCGCAAGCTGGAGGCCGATCCGTCCAGGCCCCGCTACCTGCGCACCGAGCCTGGGATGGGCTACCGGTTCACCGACGCCGACTCGGCGGTCTCGCCGCCAGGCGGCCGGAGCTCATAGGAAGGGTTGAAGATCGTGCGGGCGCCGCGGTGGCTCGCGACCCGGCCGCGCACCTTCAGGTGCCTGCCAGGCTCGATTCCCGGGATGTTGCGGCGGCCGAGCCAGACCAGCGTGATGCTGCCCGATCCGTCCCACAGCTCGGCCTGCAGGGACGGGCTGTTGCCGCGCGGCCTGACCGTGACGGCCCGCAGCGTGCCGGCGACCTCGGCCTGGTCGCGGTCGGCGAGATCGGCGATCGGCGTCGCGTTCACGTCGGCGACCCTGGCCCGCAGCTCCTCGGCCTGGATCTGCTCGTGCGCCGCGGCGATGTGGTGCCGGAGCCTGGCCAGGCCGCTCTCGTGCGCCTCGTCGGGAGCGGCGGCCTGGGTGCTGAAGGCGACTCCGCCGGCGGGCTTCACCTCCACCTTGGTGTGCAGGCCGCCCGACGGGACGCCAGCGGCCTGCGCGAGCGCGTCGGCCCTGGCCGACCTGAGCTGGTAGGGGACGCTGGCGACGATCACCCCGGGCTGCAGCAGCAGCTTGGCCTTCAGCCGGAGCGCGCTCTGGTTGTGCAGGAGCTGCTCCCACCAGTGCCCGAGCACGTACTCGGGGATGAACACGGTGACGACGTCGCGCGGGCTCTCCCTGCGCAGCCGGCTCACGTAGGACACCACGGGCTTGGTGATGTCCCGGTACGGCGAGGCGACGACCGTGAGCGGCACCGGCAGGTCCGCGGCCTCCCACTCTTCCCGGAACCGGGCGGTCTCCGCGTCGTCCACGCTGACCGTGACCGCCTCGATGTGGCTGGGGTGGGTGGCCCTGGCGTAGGCGAGCGCGCGCAGCGTCGGCAGGTGCAGCTTGGAGACCAGCACGATGGCGCGGTTGCTGGACGGCAGCGTGACCGGGTGGTCGGCCGTCGGCGGCGCGAGCTCGACGGCGACGCTGGCGTAGTGGCTGTGGATGCTGCGCATGGTCAGCCAGATGGCCGGCATGGCGACCACGACGATCCAGGCGCCGCTGACGAACTTGCTGAGGAGCACGATCACCAGCACCACGCCGGTGAAGCTGGCGCCGACCGTGTTGATCACCCTGGTCCGCTGCATGTGCCGCCTGGCCTTCGGGTCCGTGGTGAACTTCAGGTGCCGGTTCCAGTGCCGGATCATGCCCGTCTGGCTGCACACGAACGAGACGAACACGCCGATGATGTACAGCTGGATCAGCCGCGTGGGCGAGGCGTTGAACACCACGATCAGCAAGATCGCGAAGCCCGACAGCATCAGGATGCCGTTGCTGAAGGCCAGCCGGTCGCCGCGGTTGTGCAGCTGCCGCGGCAGGTAGCCGTCCCGCGACAAGATCGACGCCAGCACAGGGAAGCCGTTGAAGGCCGTGTTCGCCGCCAGCACCAGGATCAGCGCGGTCACGAACTGCAGGATGTAGAACAGCGGCGATCCCGCGCCGAAGACGGCGCTGCCTACCTGGGCGATCACCGTCCGCTGGACCTGCCCGTGCGGCAAGCCGCCTAGCTGGGACGCCTGCTCGGCGACGTGCACGTGGCTGACCAGCGCGAGGACGGTGACGCCGGCGAACATCGTCACGGCGATGATGCCGAGCAGGGCCAGCGTGGTCGCGGCGTTCTTGCTCTTCGGCTGCCGGAACGCCGGGACGCCGTTGCTGATCGCCTCGACGCCGGTCAGCGCCGTGCATCCCGACGAGAACGCCTTCAGCAGCAAGAACACCAGCGCCAGCCCCGTGAACGAGCTGGTCGCCTGCACGTGGTACTGCGCGCTCTCGGCCTGCAGGTGGTGACCGAGCGCCAGCCTCGTCACGCCCCAGATGATCATCAGCCCGACCGTCGCGATGAAGATGTAGGTCGGGATCGCGAAGGCGGTCCCTGACTCGCGCACGCCGCGCAGGTTCATCACAGCCAGGACCGCCACCACGATGACCGCGATGAGGGTGACATGGGCATTGAGGATCGGGAACGCCGAGGCCAGGTTCGCCACGCCGGCCGAGACCGACACCGCCACGGTCAGCGTGTAGTCGACCATGAGCGCGCTCGCGACCGCCAGGCCCGTCCTGGGCCCCAGGTTCGTCGACGCGACCTCGTAGTCACCGCCGCCGGACGGGTAGGCGTGCACGTTCTGCCGGTACGACGCCACCACGACCAGCATCAGCAGGCCCACGGCGGCGCCGATGTAGGGCGTGTAGTGCAGCAGGGCGATCCCGCCGAGCGACAGGACGAGCAGGATTTCCTCGGTCGCGTACGCCACGGAGGACAGCGCGTCACTGGCGAAGACCGGCAGTGCGATCTTCTTGGGCAGCAGCGTGTGGCCCAGGTGCTCGCTCTGCATCGGGCGCCCGACCAGCACCCGCTTCGTCAGCCCGAAAAGCATCGCCACGAGCGGAATGCTAGGCCTACCAGGGCGATGTTCGCCAGATCCGCGTCGGCGAGATCACATTGAGCGCTCCGCCCCGGCATCCTGGCGTAACGACTGTCAGTGTCAGATCTGACAGCCGTTACAATCGAACGCGTATCCGGGCCCTGAGCGCGGGACGGGCCGGAGATCGGAGCATACGGTGGGAGCAAGCGCCCTGTTCATCGCGGTCTTCCTGGCCTGCGCGGTGGAGGCGGTCGAGGCGACCACGATCGTGCTCGCCGCTGGCACCGCGCGGGACTGGCGCTCGGCGACAACGGGCCTGCTGGCCGCGCTCGCCGTGCTCGCCGTCGTCACGGCCGCGCTCGGCCCCGCCGTGACGGCCCTGCCGCTGCAGGCGCTCCGGCTGTTCGTGGGCGCACTGCTGCTGATCTTCGGCCTGCAGTGGCTGCGCAAGGCGATCCTGCGGGCCAGCGGCCACAAGGCCCTCCATGATGAGCAGGAGATCTACCGGACGCAGGTGAGCATCGCGCGGGCCGAGCAGTCCAGGCGCACCGGACTGATCCCGGACCTGTACGGCTTCACGCTGTCGTTCAAGGGTGTGCTGCTCGAGGGGCTCGAGGTGGTGTTCATCGCGCTGACCTTCGGCGGGAACGCGCATCAGATTCCGCTGGCCGCCCTGGCGGCGGTCTGCGCCGTGCTCGTGGTCGCGGGCGCCGGACTCGCCTTGCGCGCCCCGCTGGCCAGGGTTCCTGAGAACACGCTGAAGTTCGTGGTCGGGGTGATGCTGACGGCGTTCGGCACGTTCTGGGGCGCCGAGGGCGCGGGCGCGAGCTGGCCCGGTTCGGACGGAGCGCTGCTGGTGATCGCCCCGGCCGTCGCGGTCTTCGCGCTCGCGCTCGTCGCGCTGTTGCGGCGGGTGCCGCCCGCGACCGCCAAGCCGCCCGCGATGGCGGAGGTGCGCTGAGATGACGTCGCGGCCGCCCGACCTGCCTGGACGGATCAAGACCTTCGGCCTGTTCGTCTACGACTTCGTCATCGGCGACGACTGGCGGGTGGCCGCCGGCGTGACCGCGGGCCTCGCTGGCACGTACCTGCTCGTGCACGAGGCGCACCTGCGAGCCTGGTGGCTCGTTCCCGTGCTGCTGGTCGCGTTGCTCCCGGTCAGCCTGTGGCGGGCGGTGCGCCGGCCATGAGCAAGGCCCGGCCGGCCGAAGCCGGCTAGCGGCTCTCGGCCTCTTCGGCGTAGACCCGGGCGGCGTAGTCCTCGAGGGCCCGCTCGCAGCCGACCAGTCCCTGCTCGGCCGCCGCGCGGCCGGAGGCACCGAAGACGTCACGGTCGCGGACCCTGGCGAACCAGTTCCGCAGCTTGACGAGATCGACCTCGTTCTCCTCGAGCTCGGCGTAGGTGAAGTGCTCAGCGACGTACTCCTTGTGCACCTGGCCGAGGAAGTCCTCGCACTTGTCGACGATCTCCGCGTACTCGTCGTCCCTGGCTGCCTGGAACGCCTCGAGCACCCCCTGCTCGCCGGCCACGACCGAGCAGGACAGCAGCACCGCCGTTGCAGCGCCCGCTCAGCGGCGGCGCTTGCAGGCAGGGCGGCTGCGGAGTTCTGCAGGTAGATCGCACCGAGGCTCTTGAGCCTGCGCCAGACAGCCGCACGCAGCCTGGTGGGTTCCGACGGCACCCGGTAGATGAGCAGCAGCCAGCCGCTCCCGTCCTGGCTGACCGCGCTCATCTGGCTATTGTCGCAGCGTGGGCCTGAAGTTCGGGTTGTCGTCGTCCCGCTGCGGGCTCACCGGCGCGCGAAACCCAGCCTGCTGGGCCCGCAGGCCGTCGATCTTCCTCATGAGCTCGGCCTCCTCGGCGATCTCAGCGGCCGTGGGGGACAGCGCGATGGCAGCGGTCAGGACGAAGGTGGTGACGGATACGCCGACGATGAGCGGCAGCAGGAACGCCGACGCGTCGGCGCCGCCCATCGCCATCGGCGAGCCGTCTGGCGCGTAGACCCGCATCGCCGCCATGCCGGTGTAGTGCATGCCGCTGACGGCCACGCCCATGATCAGGGCGGCGCCGAAGCCTGGCCAGAACCCGCCGAGCCGGAGCGCGAACCACAGCGCGGCGGTCGCGGCCACGATCGCGATCACGATCGACAGCGCGAACAGCCCGGGCGCGTAGCTCATCCGCCCCGCCATCCGCATCGCCGCCATGCCGCTGTAGTGCATCGCGGCGACCCCGAGCCCGGTGACCACGCCGCCGAGCAGCAGCGACCTGAACGTCATGGTCTCGCTCAGCCCGACGATCAGCAGCCCGATCGACACGAAGGCGACCGCGATCAGCATGCTCAGCAGCGTGACCGGGACGTTGTAGTGGATCGTCTCGGTCGGGATGGTGAACCCGAGCATCGCGATGAAGTGCATCACCCAGATCCCGGTGATGCCGATCGATCCGCCGCCGACGAGCAGCCAGCGAACCCTGGCCCTGCCCGTGCTCGCCCGTGACCGGCTCGTGCAGCGCAGGCCAAGGAACGAGCCGGTGACGGACATCAGGTAGGCGAGGCCAGGGGTCAGCAGGCCGTACGAAAAGTTGTGGACGGTAACCATTGCGTGAACGCTCCGGGCTGACAGCGATTGTCCCGTCATAGACGATCTGGTGATCGTACCCGGATAATTAGGGGCACGACGCAGGTTACACCGCATGACGGCGAATGACAGACTACCGGCCGCCCAGCAACTGAGTCTCGAGCACCCTCTCCACGGCGGTCCCGTCCGCGGTCCGGTCGACGAAGTAACCGCGTGCGTGCGGCGCGTCGGTCACGACGCCCGCCAGGTCGTCGTCCACGAAGTGCGCGGCGGCGCCGTCGTCGCACGCGATGCCGGCCGGCAGCGTGCCATCGGCCACCAGCGACTGGAACACCGGGCGGCGGCGCGGCTCTGAGTCGTAGTGCGGGCAGTAGCTCGGAGCGAGCATGCCGAGTCCGCCGGTGAACGGGCGCAGTTCGGCCCCGAATGAGTCGGTGGTGCCGCCGCTGAACCAGCAGATGGCGCCGGCGCTGACACCGGACAGGAGGACGATGCCCGCCTGCCACGCCTTGCGCATGATCTCGTCGACGCCGTGCACCCGCCATACCGCGAGCATGTTCGCGACGCTGCCGCCGCCGACGAAGATGACGTCCTGCGAAAGCAGCAGGTCCTCGGGGTCAGCCACGTTCGGCATCGGGAACAGCTGCAGGTGGGTGATCCTGCCCGGGAGCGCGCCGGCGAGCTGGTAGGTGCGCAGGTACGCGGCGGGTTCATCGCCCATCGCCGTATTGAGCAGGCAGGTGCGCGGCGTCCTGCTGCCTGATAGCCGCGCGGCGTGCGCCAGCAGCAACGGGATCCCCTGCCGGGCCGCGCCGATCCGGTCTGCTCCGCGCAGCCCGCCGATGGCCAGTACATGCCGGCGTCCGTCCCTCGCCACCCGCAAACGCTACCGTGCCGGGGTGAGCGATTGCATTTTCTGTGATATCGCCGCTGGCACACACCCTGCCCAGATGGTCTTCACCGACGAGAGCACCGTGGCCTTCCTCGACGCGAGGCCGGTGTTCAAGGGTCACGTGCTGGTCGTGCCGCGTGAGCACGTCACGACCCTGCCTGACCTTCCGGCCAGGCTGATCGGGCCGTACTTCACCGCGGTCCGGCTGATCAGCGCCGCCGTGCCCGTCGCGCTCGGGGCGCAGGGCACGTTCGTCGCCGCGAACAACGTGGTCAGCCAGAGCGTCGCGCACCTGCACACCCATGTGGTGCCGAGGACCAAGGGTGACGGCCTGCGCGGCTTCTTCTGGCCGCGGCACAGGTACGAGAGCGACGACGAGGCCGCCGGCTATGCCGGCCGGATCCGCGCGGTGACGAGCGCCGGTCTGCCACTTCCCTGACCAGGTAGTTATGCCAACAGCGAAAGCTCAAAGCGCGGGAACAGGCTTACCCTGGCTGGTATGGCTGAGTGGTGGTCGATCGAGGTCTTCGATTCGCAACTCCAGGCCGCGCTGTCCTGGAAGGACTCCTACCGGACGCAGCTTGTCGAGTCGGCGATCACCAGCGGGGCGGTCGAGTGGGCGTGGATCGAGCACAGGCACGGCGTCGTCTTCGAGGTCTGCTTCCCTGACGAGGCCAGGTGGGAGGCGTTCCGCAGGCTGCCAGGCGTGCAGGCCGCGCTCGACGCGGTGCCGGACCCGGTGAACGGCGTGCTGGTGTACCGCGGCCGGGGCGGCGGAGCGGGATCGCGCCGGCCGCGGCGGCCGAAGCCGTCGGCCGGAGCCGGCGCCCTCGAGCTACCCGAGCCGGTCGCGCAGCAGGTCGTCGATCTCACTGTCGCGGAAATGAGCCGGTCCGCCGTCAATCTGTGACCACCCTCGCCGGACGGCCCCGCCGGCGGTGCAGGATGTGAGGATGAGTACCACAGCTTCGGCCGGCGGGATGCTGGCGGCCATCGAGCGAAGCGGCTATTACCCGGGCATCGTCGCCGACGCGGTCTCGTCGGCTGTCGGCTCGGAGCAAGTCGTCTCCTATTTCGTCCACCATGACGCGCACTTCGACCCGGGCATGGAGGTCCGGCGGCACATGACGGTCCTGGCGCTCACCCCGACCAGGCTCGTGTACAGCCACACCGACGAGTATCCGGCCGATGAGAACGTGCCTGACTCGCGGCCGCAGGCGGAGACCTCCACCGAGGCGATCCGCTGCTCGCGGATCTCCACGGTCGCTCTGACCAGGGTGATTCCTGACCCGGCCAATTACCGGCGCGGCGTCACGATGCCATCGGAGATCGTGCTGACCATCGGCTGGAACTCGCTGCGGCACCTCGAGCTCGAGCCGGCGCACTGCGGCGATGAGAACTGCGAGGCTGACCACGGTTACACGGGCGCGATGACGTCCGACGACGTCACGATGCGGATCAGCGAGGCGGCCGACGGGGCGGAGGCGATCGAGCAGGTGCTCGCGTTCGCCCAGGCGCTGTCGTCGACGACGACGAGCAGGTCATGACCACGCAGACCGTCGAGCCCACGCTGCCGCGGTATTCGGAATCGAGCCTCGACGCGCTCGCTACCTCGATGCTCGCCTCGCTCGGGGTGCCAGGGGAACCCAACCCGCTGCGGCTGCCCGAGACGGAGCGGGTCTGCGTGCTGCTGGTCGACGGACTCGGCTGGGAGCTGCTGAGCGAGCATCCGGCCGCGGCGCCCTTTTTGTCCGAGCTGGCCATGACGGCCGCGCCGCTGACGGCCGGCTTCCCCGCGACGACGGCCACCAGCCTCGGCACGCTGGGCACCGGGCGGCCGCCAGGACAGCATGGCCTGCTCGGCTACCAGGTGGCCATCCCTGGATCGGGCCGCCTGCTGAACGCGCTGCGCTGGGACCGCAGCGTCGACCCGGTCAGCTGGCAGCCGGGCTCCACGATCTTCGAGCGTGCTACGGCGGAGGGCGTCGCGGCGTTCCATGCCGCACCCGGCGCGTTCCGCACGTCCGGCCTGTCGACGGCGGCGATGCGCGGTGCTGAGTTTCTGGCAGCCGACACGCTCGGAGCCCTCGTGTCGCGCTCGGCCGCGGCGCTGGCCGGAGCCGAGCCTGCTCTGGCGCTGGTCTACTACGGCGACCTCGACTCGACGGGCCATGCGCTCGGCTGCGGCTCGGACGCCTGGCAGTATCAGCTCGCGCACGTCGACAGGCTCGCCGAGCAGCTCGCGGCCGCGGTTCCGCACGGCACGATGCTGTACGTCACCGGTGATCACGGCATGACCGACGTGCCCGCGGCGGAGCGGATCGACGTCGACGCGCTGCCTGAATTGCGCCATGGCCTGGCTCTGCTCGGCGGCGAGCCCCGGGCGAGGCACCTGTACTGCCGGTCAGGCGCCGCCGGCGACGTGCTCCGTACCTGGCGTGAGGTGCTCGGCGCCCGGGCGTGGGTGGCGAGCAAGGAGCACGCCATCGCTGACGGCTGGTTCGGGCCGGTGGACGCGGCGTTCTCCGCCCGGATCGGTGACG
>WNGJ01009258.1_pt1 | contig 10488 bp, 9 predicted proteins | sample 5400611 | NCBI WGS metagenome assembly WNGJ01 (sample SAMN13153375, study PRJNA577476) | soil metagenome | isolation source: 40 cm soil or saprolite under Garry oak tree replicate 1 | place: USA:California | collected 2016-06-15
GGCGGGTGATGGTTCTTCACAACCTTCGGCTGGCCCTTGACCCCAGTCGGTAGCTTCATCTCACCGACGTAGGCGCGGTTGGCGAGGATCGCGCGTACGCCCGACTTCGTAATCTCGATCCCCTCGGCCTGCAAGAAGCGGCTCAGATCACCGACGTTAGCACCCGCGGCGCGCCGCTCGAATAGCTCCACCACGAGCGCACCGTTCGGCTCATCGACGACCAGCCGACGATCCTCGTCCTTGCGGTAGCCGAACGGCGGCCGGCTGGCCAGATAGACGCCACGCGCGGCGGCGCGGTCGATCGCCGCCTGGAAGTTCGAGCGCGTCCGCCGCAGATAGTCCTCGGCGATCACCATCCGGATCTGAAACTGGAACTCATCACCAGGACGGTCCGAATCGACACCATCGTTCACGCACACCAGCCGGCCGCCAGCCAGCTTCAGCCGCCGGTAGGCGAGCGCCCCCTCAATCAGGTCACGCCCGAAGCGGTCCAAATACGGGGTGATGATCCCCTCCGACTCCTCGCCCTCGACCCGCTGCAACAACCGCTCCAACCTCCGCTCCGCCACCGCCGCCGCGCCACTGACATCCATCTCCTCCACCACCTCGTCGATCGCGACCCCGGCCCGATCAGCCCAAGCCCGGCACTGCGCCTCATACACCTCGGTCGCCTCGCCCTCGGAGCGCTCGCCCAGCTTCGACACCCGGATATACAGATCGAACATGGCTCAACCCACTTTACCAGAGCGCTCGACCACGACGGCCACAACATCGAAGCGGTCTCTCACCGATCCGAATAGCGCTCGCTGATTCGATCGGGACCGGCCTGCTACGGAGAGGCGGCCGGTGAGTCGGGCTTCGGCTCGAGCAGGCTTTGCTGTTCGACGATGCGGCGAGCGACATCGGCGAGCCGCAGGTTGCGCTCACGTGCGGTCATCTGAAGTCTGCGGAAGGCGTCTTGTTCAGAGAGCTTGAGTGCCGACATCAACAGGCCCTTCGCGCGCTCGACGAGCTTGCGGTCCTCGAGCGCCTGCTGAGCCTTGCTCACTTCGGCCTCGAGTGCTTCGAACTCGGCGTGGCGAGCGGCCGCCAGCTTGATTGCTGCCTCTAGTTCGCGCGTGTCGATCGGTTTGGTGAGGTAGGCGCTGACGCCGCTCGCGATCGAGCGTTCGACGAGGCTGGGGTCATCGACGCCGGTCACGATCACCACCGGTCGCCGGAGGCCCTCGCCGGCCAGCTGCACTGCAGCCGCCAGCCCGTCGAGATTGGGCATCTCGATGTCGAAGAGGTAGAGGTCGGGGAGGCTCGCTTTCGCTTCGGCGACAGCCTGCTCGCCGTCGCCGACTGGGCCGATCGGATCGTGTCCGAGCGAGCACACTCGCTCGGTGAGACCCAGTGCGACGACCGGATCGTCCTCGGCGATCAGGACTTTCATCTCGGCTCCGCGGGAAAGACGGCCTCGGCGCGAGTACCGCCGCCGGGTCGTGTGGTCAGCGCGAAGCTCCCGCGAAGGCCGTGTTCGACGACCCGCCGTACGAGCTGAAGACCCAGACCTGGCGCACCATCGGCACCGTCGCCACAGTCATCGACCCGTAGGCGATGCCTTTCTCCTGAATCCAGGCGCACGGCAATTGGGGGAGCGCCATGCTGAAAGGCGTTCGTGATCAGCTCGTTGGCGACGATCCCGAGCTTCTGGGCCGTAGAAGCGTCGAGGACTGCAGGCTCGGCCTCGATCGCGACGGGCACCGGTGCCCCGTCCGCGATGCTGTTCAGGAGCGCACTTGCGTCGACGGGGTCGTCGGTCTCCGTCAGCAGCCGATGGACGGTCGCGATCGATTGGATGCGGGCGGCGGTGTCGTCGAAGGCACGACCGTCGCCGCCCTGCGGACGGCCGAGTAGCAGGAGGTCGGCGGCGGTCTGGAGGTTGTTCTTGATGCGGTGATTGGCCTCCGTCGTCAACGTGCGCTCGAGCTCGGCGCGGAAGGCGGCGTCGTTGTGCGCAGCCGCTTCGCGACGGATCCTTCGGGCGAGGACGAGCGCGACGGTGACAGCTGCGGCAATCAGCGCGAGCCGCATTGCCGTTGCACCGGCCGGGAGTGGGACAAGCGCGGCCGCGAGCGCACACGTTCCGGCGCTGACAGCGAGCCAGAAACCCCGACGCCAGCCGACTTGGACGACGGCGATGAACGGGATCGCGAGGAAGAGGAGGAGCGCGAAGTTCGGGCCGCCGGTGAACACGAGCAGCGCGATGAATCCGATCAATCCTCCGGACCAGAGGTCGAGCAATAGCCGTCCGCGGCGGATTTGCAGCCACTCGCGCCAGGGGACGAACATGGCGGCCGCGTTGCAGGTGGCTGCGGCAAGCGTCAAGGCGAGCAGCAGCCAGCGGTGTTTCGATCCGGCGTCGGCGAGGCCGCCGAAAAGCGCGATGATCGAGAGCCAGCCGAGCCAGAATCCGAGCTGCAGAGCCTGCGACCGGAACTCGAGCTCGATGTGCGTATCGCCACTTCTGTCGCGCTTGCGGCCTACCTCCTCATGCATTGGCCAGACACTCGCCGACTCTGCGCGCGCCACTCCTAGCAAGATGCTCCCACAAAGGCCGTAACGACGGCGAGCACGGTTTTAGTCCGGTTCCTTGTTTCAGTGCGCGGTAAAGGCAACTCGTCCTCTTCTCGCGGTTACGCAGGGCTGACGTATTCGGTTTTGTCGTAAGAGTGCCAACCCGATCGAGGTGCAGACGTTAGTTGCCGCCTGGGGTCGACCGCTCCTGCTAGCGTGATTTCGCGGCGTTCATGAAGACGCCGCTCGGGGCCTTGATCGCCTCTTTCCCCGCGTAGCCGTCCGGCTCGCGTGATTCGACAGGGAGAGGCGATGACTGAGCGTCCGACCATTGATGAGCAATCCGCGGCGAGTGCGGCGACGATTTGGCCGATCAGTTTCGCGTTCGGCGTCGCGGTGCTGCTCGTCGGGCTGATCGTGAATCCGGAGGTGATCGCGCCGCTGGGCGGCGCAATCACCGTCGTGGCTGCTGTCGCCTGGATACGCGGCCGTCGTCAGGGAGAGCAGCCGACCACCCCCGAGGAGACCGCCCCGCAGGAAGTTGAGCCGGGCGGCGAGCGCTATACACGCAATCGCTTCCTCGAGCGCGCGACGCTTGGCCTCGGCGGCGTTATCGCCGGCGCCGTGGCGCTACCCGCCGCCGGGTTGGCTGTCCTGCCTTCCTTCCTCGGTCAGCGGCGGCGCGCGGTCGACCTTGGACCGGTGAGTGCCTTTCCAGAGGGCCGGTTCGTCGTAGCGACGTTCCTCGCCGACCCGAAGACGGGCGAGGTATCGCGACGTGCCGCCTACATCCGCAACAACGGCTTGCTCGATGGATTGCCGAGCTTCACGGTGATGTCGAGCCGCTGCACGCACGTTGGCTGTCCGACCCAACCGAACGGCCCGACGCTCAACCAGCAGCGTCACGCCGAACAGACGGCAAACGGCGAGGTCGGGCTTGTCCCAACGTTGCCCGCCGGCGGCTTCGGCTGTCCATGTCACGGCAGCGAATTCGATACCGAGGGCAATCGTACGGCGGGTCCTGCCCCGCGCGCGCTCGATCGCTACGAGTTCTCGATTCGCAACGGCCGCCTCTGGCTCAACCACTTGTTCAGCGTCAGCCACGTCGAGGGGCAGGGAGCGAGCGCGAGGATCCACCGCTTCTCCCTGCGCGGCGCCGGCGAGCCGGCGGATGGACCCGAGTCGTGGCTGTACCCCATCGATCCGATCCGATGAGCATCTACGAACTCGACATCGGCTGGGCGACGACGGCGAGCGAGCGGCGTTACCTGCACTGGATGCTGGTCAGCTGCGACGAGGTCGGCGGCGTCTTTCTGACCGCGCGCGATGACGTGCTCGCGGTTCTGTTCAACGGCGATCGCAGCGGCTTCGACGCCCTGGCTCGGACACTCGCGCCGGAAACGCTGGGGACGGAGCCGTGATTCGCCGCTCGCCCAGACCACACGACTGCAACCACCAACGAAGAAGGAGCACTGTCATGAAACGATTCACCGTACGGCTGTTCGCGCTCGGACTCACACTCGGCGCGCTTGGCGCAGCTGCAGTCCTCGCGGCCGGCGCCTACGCCGGCACGACACAAACGAATGCGATGAAGGCCCGCGGTCCCGCGAGGCACGCGCGGAGTGCGAAGGAGTCCGGGCAACCGGTGATCGACTGGAACCAGGTTCTGCTCTCGATCGTCAACACGCCGGGCGCGCAGCCGGCGAACATCCAACCAACGCGCAACTTCGCGATCCTCCACGCTGCGATCTACGACGCGGTCAATGCGATCGACCGCACGCACGAGCCGTACCTGATCTCCGTCCGCGCGCCTCGCGACGCCTCGGAGACCGCTGCCGCCGACGCGGCCGCACACACGGCCCTGGTCGGGCTCTACCCGTCGCTGCAGAACAGCCTCGACTCCGACTACGCGGCCGAGCTAGCCCAGGTGCCGAACGGACCGGCGAAAGATCAGGGCGTCCGTCTCGGCGAGCAGGTTGCGAGCGATCTGCTCGCGATTCGGGCGAACGACGGGTCGAACGTCGTGCCACCCCCGTTTGTCGCGGGCACGAATCCCGGCGACTACGCGCCGACGCCGCCGAACTTCCCGACACCAGTGTTCACCACCTGGGGACAGGTAAGGCCATTCGTACTCGAGCGCGGCGATCAGTTCCGCCCGACACCGCCTCCGGCGCTCCCGAGCGACGCCTACGCGGCGGCGATCAACGAGGTGCAGAGCCTCGGCTCGGCGACCAGCACGACCCGCACGGCCGAGCAGACCCAGATCGGCAGGTTCTGGAACCCGCCGATCCAGAACTTCTGGAACCAGATCGCCCAGACTGTCGCACTCGCGCGCCACAGCGATCTGCCGACGACGGCGCGACTGTTCGCGGCCCTGAACCTGAGCTTCGCCGACTCGGCGATCGCCTTCTACGACGCCAAGTACACGTTCCGGCTCTGGCGGCCGGTGACTGCGATCCGCCTCGCCGACACCGACGGCAACCCGAACACCGTCGCCGACCCGAACTGGCTCCCGCTCGCAGGGAACACCGCGGCCGACCCGTCGTACCCCGGCGCCCACAGCACGATCAGCGCCGCCGGTGCCGACGTGCTCGCCAGCTTCTACGGTCACCGGCAGTCGTTCTCGGTCACCTCGTCGGCGCTGCCCGGGGTGACGCGCTCGTTCACGAGCTTCGGCGCTGCGGCGGAAGAGGCCGGTCTGAGTCGGATCTTCTCCGGCCAGCACACGCGGCTCGATCACCTCGCCGGCCTGACGCTCGGTCACGACGTCGCCGGCTTCGTCCTGCACAACGCGCTGCTTCCCACACACGACTCCTCCGGCAAGTAGCGGCCCGCCAACGAGGCACTACCCAAACACGAAGGGAGAATCATGAGAGTACGACGTTCTGTTGTTGCGATTGCCGCGGTCGTCGCGGCGGTGTCCGCGTCGATCGCCCTGACGGGGACCGCCAAGCCTGCCTCAGCCGACGGTGGCGGGATCGCCACACGGTCATACGTGCAGACAAACCTTGTCTCGGACATCCCCGGTTTGGCCGCGCACACCGATCCGAACCTGAAGAATCCCTGGGGCACGTCGGTCGGCCCGGGCAGCCCGGTCTGGGTCTCCGACAACCATGCCGGAGTCACGACGCTGTACGACGGTGCCGGCAACCCTCAACCGCTCGTGGTTGCCATCCCGGCACCACCGTCTGCAGGGAAGGGCGCCGTCGGTGCGCCCACCGGCCAGGCGTTCAACACCTTCGATCCGACGTCGTCCGACTTCGTGATCTCGGAGAACGGCAACTCCGGTCCCGCCTTCTTCCTGTTCGCGACCGAAGACGGAACCATCGCGGGCTGGAACCCGAACGTCGACCGGCCTCACGCGGTCATCGCCGTCGACAGATCGACCGCGACCGACAGCGCAGGTGACGTCGGCGCGCTCTACAAGGGCTTGGCCTTGGTGAGCACGCCGGCCGGCAAGTTCGTCTACGCGAGCAACTTCCGTTTCGGGACCGTGGACGTGTTCGACAGCCACTTCAATCTCGTGAACAGCTTCACGGATCCGACGATCCCGGCCGGGTTTGCCCCTTTCGGGATCCACAACATCGGCGGCAAGCTCTTCGTGACCTTCGCCAAGCAAGGTCCGGGCAAAGAGGATGACGCTGCCCGGCCCGGCAACGGGTTCGTCGACGTCTTCGCCCCGAATGGCGATCTGCTCCAGCGGCTTGTCAGCCGAGGCGAGCTCGATTCTCCCTGGGCAGTGACGCTGGCGCCGTCGACCTTCGGCCCCTTCGGCGGCGACATCCTGGTCGGCAACTTCGGCAACGGCCGAGTCAACGCATACGACCCGTTGAGCGGCGAGTTCCAGGGCAAGCTCAGCGGGCCTGGCGGCGGCCCGATCGTGATCGACGGGTTGTGGGGACTGCGCTTTGCCCCCCCAACGCCGGGTGCCGGCCCGAACACGTTGTTCTTCACAGCCGGCCTCAACGACGAAGCCGACGGGCTGTTCGGAACGATCGTCCCCAACGGGTAGCACTGCAACCTAACGTCCAAGCTACGGGTGAGGCGCCCCGCGCGCCTCACCCGTGACGGGAGGAACTTCGACGAGGAGAGCGGATCGCTTGATCGTGTCATCGGTTTCCGGAGACTCCGCAGTCGAGCGTTGGACGCGTTTGATCCTGCGGCTGCGCTGGCTCGTGCTTGCCATCTGGCTGGCCGTGCTGATTGCGGGCGGCTTTGCGTCAATGCGACTCAGCGGACTGCTCTCGAACGATTTCGCCGTCCCCGGAACCGACTCTGCTCAGGTGCAGTCGACCCTGCAGCGGCGCTTCGGCGATCGCAGCGACGGCGAATACCTCGTGGTTTTCAAGGTCACCCGCACGCCGAAACGACAGCTGCTAGCGCGGCTGCAGCGAACAGTTGACCGTGCAGCGGCTGTGATCCCGACTGCTCGTGCCGGCCCGCTGCGAGCCGTCGGCGAACGCGTGATCGAAGGCACGGTCGTCTCGCAGCTCGATCTCGCGCGAGCGAAGGCGTCGACGGCCGCATTGGAGCAGGCGCTCGGCCAACCGAGCGGAGCGCACGTCTACGTCAGCGGCCAGGCCGCGATTCAGCACGATCTGGATCCGATCTTCAGCCAGGACTTGCACCGGGGAGAGTTTGCGATTGCGATTCCGGTGGCGCTCTTGGTCTTGCTGTTGGTGCTCGGAGTCTCCATGATCGTCTCGTTGCCCCTCGTCTTCGCCGGCACGACGATCGCGGCAACGCTTGGGATCGTCTTTCTCGTCGCGCATGCCGTCGCGATGGCGACGTACGTGACGAATCTCGTCGAGCTGATCGGCCTCGCTCTCGCGGTCGACTACTCGCTGCTGGTCGTCTACCGCTTCCGCGAGGAGCTTGCCGCGGGTCAGGAACCGAACGAAGCGGTGGTGCGGACGATGGCGACGGCCGGGCGCTCGGTCGTCTTCTCCGGCGCAACGGTCGCGGTTGGGCTCGCTCTCCTTCTCTTCATCCCGGTCCCGTTCGTACGGTCACTCGGCATCGGAGGCTTCCTGATTCCGCTCGTCTCGATCGTCGCTGCGTTGACGCTCTTACCTGTCCTGCTGTCGGTCAACGGCCGGCGCGGCGCCGCACGTGTACGCGTCGCCGAGGCGATGCGCGATCGGTTGCGAATTCCGCCGCCGCGCGCGGCCGGCAGGGGAGACGTCGAGCAGGGGCTGTGGGCCCGGTACGCACGCTCGATCATGCGCCGGCCACTTGTCTACGTGACGGCCGGAACCCTCGTGCTCGCGTTCGCCGCCGTGCCGGCGTTCGGGCTGCGGCTGACGCCCGGTTCCGCAGATGGGATCCCACGCTTCCCGCAATCGGTCCAGGGATTCGACCTCCTGCGGCGCGTCGCCGGCCCCGGCGCGCTCTCGCCGACCCAGGTCGTCGTCGACGCCGGCCGGAGCGGCGGCGTCTTCGGACACGACCTGCAGGCCGCGATCGCGCGTCTGGAGCTTCGGCTCCGTGCCGACCCCGAGGTCGCGACGATCCGGCCCGCGCCGGACACGCCCCTAGCCGACCCAAGCCGCCGCTACGAAGAGCTCGTCGTCATTGGCCGGCACGAGTACGGGACCGGGGAGGAGCAGAGCTTTGTCGGCCGCTTGCGGCGGACGATCATCCCTGCCGCTCGCTTTCCGGCCGGAACGCGAACGCTCGTCGGCGGCGGCGCCGCACAAGGCGTCGATTTTCTCCACCGCTCCTATGCCGCGTTTCCCTGGCTGGTGCTCGCGGTGCTCGGGCTCACCTACGTGCTGTTGATGCGCGCCTTCCGCTCTCTGCTCTTACCACTCAAGGCCGTGCTCCTGAACCTTCTCTCGGTAGCTTCGAGTTACGGAATGCTCGTCGTGTTCTTCCGCTGGGGTGTCGGTCGCGATCTCCTCGGCCTCTACCAGTTCGGCCAGATCGAGGGCTGGATCCCGATCTTTCTCTTCGCCATGCTCTTCGGACTCTCGATGGACTACGAGGTCTTTTTGGTGACGCGCATGCGGGAAGCCTGGGACGAGCTGCACGACAACGAGCGTGCGGTCGCCCGCGGGCTGGAACACACGGGTCGAATCGTCACGGCGGCGGCAATCATCATGGTTGCGGCCTTCTCCGGCTTCGTTGCTGGACGGATTGCAGGGCTCCAGGAGTTCGGGCTCGGGCTCGCCGTTGCCGTGTTCGTGGACGCGACGGTCATCCGAGCCTTGCTGGTGCCGGCGATCATGGCATTGGTCGGCCGCTACAACTGGTGGTTGCCGACTAACGTCGCGCGTTTGCTCGGCACAACGGCGTCGCCGCTACCTCGTCACGTGAGACCCGCGCTTCGCGCGTCCGGCGAGTAGCGAGTACGCAGCGCGTAGCGAGACTCGGTCCTGCTACGTTGATCGTGCGGCGTTCGTGACGACGCCACGCGAGGCCAAGACCGCCTCTCCCGCGCAGTCGACCAGCGGCCGCGCCGTCAAGGGAAGAGGCGATGAATGAAGCACTGGATCAAACTGTTTGGCGTCGTCGCCGCGTCGGCGGTATTCGTCGCGACTGCTGCCGCTTTTGCGTTCGCAAACGGGACGAATGCCGGCGGAACGACAATCGCCATCGCGAAGACGCGGCTCGGACGCATTCTGGTCGACAGCAAAGGAATCACGCTGTACGACTTCGTCACGGACAAGCACGGCGCGAGCGGCTGCTACGGCGCCTGCGCTGCGCTGTGGCCGCCGCTCATCACCAAGGGGAAGCCGCATGCCGGGCTCGGCGTGCGCGCCTCGCTACTCGGCACGACGAAGCGGAAGGACGGCAAGCTCGAGGTCACCTACAACGGTCACCCGCTCTATTACTTCGTCACCGACAGGAAACCTGGGCAGACGACAGGCCAGGGCGTCAACCAGTTCGGCGGCCCGTGGTGGGTCCTTTCGCCCACGGGCAAGGAGATCCACCGTGGCTAGCGCGCACAGCGAAGCCACGCACAACCGAACAATCGACGCCAACGCACCGTTGCGCGCTCTGCCGGTGCACCCGGGCCGTCGCGGCCAAAGAGCGGGCGAAGTCGCCCGCTACCTCGGTGCTCTCTCGATCCTCGCGGTCGGAGCCGTTCATGCACAGCAGTACTACGGCGCCTACTTCTCGGTAGTCCCGACGATCGGCACGCTCTTCCTGCTCAGCTTCGTCGGCGCCGGGGTGGTCGGCGCCGTGTTGATCGCTCCGGTTCGACGGTTGGGACGCAACATCGGTGACCTGATCCTCGTCTTGGCCGCCCTCGGCGGAATCGGGATCGCGGTCGGATCACTCGCGAGCCTGCTCGTCAGCGAATACATGCCGCTCTTCGGCTTCATGGAGTCGGGTTACCGGCTGGCAATCGTCCTCGCCCTGGTCTTCGACGTCTTGACGACTGTCTTTCTCGGGGTGTTCGTCCTCGTGGTGGCGCGCGCAAGACGCCACCACGGTGCGAGCAATGCCCGACCCACAAGCTCGACCATCACCAACGGAAGGAGATCCCGATGAAACAGAAGCTGTCACTCCGCCTATTCCTTCTGGGTATCGCGCTCGGAGCGCTCGGCGGCGCCGCTGTTCTCGTCGCCTCCGCCTACGGCGGCAGCTCTCCTGCGTCGCGTGCACCCAAGGGCGCACTCGTCGCGCTCAGGAAGACGACCCTCGGGCCGGTTCTCGTCGACGCTCGGGGCCGAACGCTTTACGTGTTCGCGAAAGACCTCGGTGGCAAGAGCGCGTGCGACACGGCCTGCGTGAAGTTCTGGCCGCCGCTCATCAGTCGCGCGCAGCCCCGCGCAGGCGACGGTGTGCACAAATCGATGCTGGGAGTGACCAAGCGCCAGGACGGGCATCGGCACGTGACCTACGCAGGACACCCGCTGTACGCGTTCGTAGGTGACAAGACCGCCGGGCAGACAAGCGGCGAGGGTCTGACCAACTTCG
>WNGJ01011297.1_pt1 | contig 10488 bp, 9 predicted proteins | sample 5400611 | NCBI WGS metagenome assembly WNGJ01 (sample SAMN13153375, study PRJNA577476) | soil metagenome | isolation source: 40 cm soil or saprolite under Garry oak tree replicate 1 | place: USA:California | collected 2016-06-15
TCGAGCTCGCACGCGCGGCTCATCCCTTCCTAGCTTAGCACCATTTGTACTGTCATACTAATCCCCCTTCCATTCCCCCTCGGACATACATACATTTCCCTAGTATAAAGTACCTGTAAATACTTTCGGGCACCCTTGCACGTTTGCCCACACCCACTTGAATCCCACTCGTTTCCCGCACGCGCCCGAGGTTTTTCCTACAGTTTGCTCTCTCACTAACTTGCTTCTCCTCTCTCCCTCTCTTTGGCTGAACCATGTATTCAAGGGTATGGGAATGGACTTGGACTTGTATAACTCTTCTCTGATGGCCTGTGCAGTTTGGGACTCTGCTGATGCCCACTTGATCTCCACTTATGGCTTCTCTATTGTGGAGATCATTTGTAAAAACCCTAAGAAAAAGACCTTCCTTTTGGTGGTATCAAGGGCCAGGCAATCCATGAGCACTATATGAAGGTGATCTAATATATGATGGATAAGGATGGTAACATCAAGAGTCTCCCTCTTCTCACAGAACTTAGCATCTGCACACCTCAATACACTTTCACACATCTGAAAGGACTTCTTTTCACCACTCAAGTCATGCAGATCGCCCTTATTACATCATGTGTGGCCTTCGAAGACATGTGTTCAAAAGGTTTAGTCCAGCCAGGCATCACTTTGCTTGCCACTCACTGGGCAAATACTCTGCCCTCACTGCTATTGCTGATATCCTGCCAAATTCCCTTTTCGTTGACATTGTGTTTTATCACAGTCTGATTATGCAGCACTCTGTCAAGCTGAAGGATGTTGCGAATAGCTGCTATGATAGTGCAGTTGAAAAACAAAAGGCTGAGGGCTATATTGTCCTTGAGTATGGTCTTACTATGATCCCTCTTGCTGGCCTTGATGTTCCCTTTCACTCACGCCAAGTCATGCTACCTTTGGTCTGGAACTGCACATATAAGGAGCTTTATGGCCTTGATTACACCAGTGCAATTCCAACAAATGTTTATGGGCCACATGATAATTAGTGCATTTGTTTCTCTTGCTATCTATGACACATTCAAAAACATTTTCATAGTATGCCTGAAGGCTCACACGTCATTCCTGGCCTCATCCACAAGTGCTACCTCACCAAGAGTGCATTGTCACCCATTTTATTTCAAGCCCCCTTTATTGATTTTAGGTATTTATATCAATGTAGCATCTTCACTAGTGGTGGCTCCATAGGCTGTGCAGCAATTGCAACACAAGCACCACCACGGGTCTATATGGACTTGCAGGTTTACAACAATCATGCTGGAGTACAATATGGTGTGTACCCCAGTGCTGGTGGGTATGGGTGTAAGTGCGGTATTGTTTAGCCCAACCTGTGTTGTAAATTAGGTACTTACTTAGTTACCTTAATTGTTAACTTACAGTAATTTGAATCTTGCATTAAGTGAGGTTTTGGGTACTGAAATTAAGTAATGACTGTCTTAAATCAGATTTTACTTAAATTTACTTAATTTGAATTTAAGACAAGTTAAGATGGGGTTAAGACAAGTTTGTGCTAGTTTGTAGTTTTTAGAAACCATGATCATCACATCACTACTACCCCCATTTTACTGAAATGCCCTAATGCTCTGCCAACAAAGTACCCACTAAGAAGACTCCAGCTGTTTTAGGGGCAAAGCCCTCAAAAGCCCCCAAAAAGTACAAAAAGAGAACCCCAATGCTCCTGAGAAGGGGTGAGTGGTGACTTCTTGGACCACCAAACCCAAGCTTACACATCATAAATGTGTTGCCCTATCGGTGATTACTTTCATCACTAATATTACTCATAATCTTGACTCCTCATTTTCAGTCTGGTCAAATTGGCAGCAGCAAAGAGTTTGACCTCCTTGATGAAAACTACAAGAATAATGACAGTTATAATACCCGACCCCAAGTTGATAGATTGGCTGATTCTCTGTTCGAACCTGCCTTCTCCCTGCCTACTCAGAATACATTCAATTCCCAGACTTCATGTCAGGCTCTCAACATTGTGTATTTCTTTGTTGTGTATGGAAAGGAGGAGACACAAAGGCAGGTGTGTAAAATATACAGATATGTCTTCTTGGTTCAATATGCCCAATAATTGCTGACATTGGTATATTAGTAAGAAATATGGCTTCTTGGAAGTTCCAAAAGACATCTACAGTTTGGGTACTGGATATTTGAATCTTTAAAAGCACCTTACCAAGAAGCACTCTGCCACCTATGACAAGGCTATTGTGGAGCATGGCTGGAATTATCACCTCTCAAGTGAGGTAAAGTCCAGTAAATCTAATGCTATAGAAGCTCGCAAGCATTCTCTTCCCCCATTTACATAAGCATCATTCATTGACTATATCATTTGCTTTGTTATTGCTGATGACCAAGTGAGTAATGCATTCTCTGTCACTAACTTATATTATCATCTCTATCTAATTGATTCATGTTGTCGAGTGTCCCAAATTTTGTAACCTCTGCATGCTTCTCCACTCAAACCTACAAGACAAAGAGATCCCCCATCAAGACAGACTTCAGGAGGGCATTATAGAGCAATGGCACAATTGGTTCAATAGCTTAAAGTGGGAGCTCACTGTGCATATTATTTCTGCTCTCTGCTTTGCATAACTCATTCAAAATAGAACTCACCAGGTTGTATTAGCCTCATAGCTGATGTATGGTCATTTGGAAATTTTACTTCATATCTTGCCCTCACCTGCCACTGGGTTTCTGATAAGGGGCCCAGTGGCTCTCTTATACTGAAGTCAGTACTGATTGGATTCCATTGTCTCAAGTATAAGCATATCAGAAAGAACATCACTAGAAACATCTTTCATCTTCTCAAACACACTAGTATTACATCAAAGGTAAGAACTTATTATTAGTTGTTTCTAGTGTATCTTATCTCCATTAGATTGGGCATTTCACTCTTGACAATGCAGAGAATAATGCCACAGCGATGCGGGAGCTAAAGGCCCTACTAAAATGACATGACCATTGTTATGTCCCTTATTTTGTCTTTGTGTTACGTGCTTACTCTGTCACCTCCTTTCTATTATCTGTACTACTGGCCCATTTCTCCCATCTACCAGACTACTTTGGACTTACCCGCTATCTTAATACTTAGCTGCTTTGTCCCATTATGCCACATCACTAACACCTTCCTATTCTGTACAGACTTTCTCATGTACATTTCATTCTATCTTGTGCTCCTCTATGACTCCCCTTTCATATCCTCATGCCTACATGTCACTCTCTACTGACATGTTACCTTACTGTGCACCTATGTGTTCACTCTTAAAGCACTTACATGTCTACTTGTACTTCTAATGTGTCTTTTTTCTCATACTTGTATATTAGTATGCTTATAAAGACCTAAGTCACTTCAGACTTGGTCTCCTTTGTGAATTCAGGACCATAAACCTTCTTTAGAGCTTCGCTTGCCCCTCTCGCTCAGCTTTCTCTTATAAAGCCTTCACTACTTGTCTTTAGGTTCAAGTCCTAAGACTATTCCTTTGCACTTAGGTTCAAGTCCTAAGTCTGCTATCTGATCTAGCTCCAGTATGAGTTAGCTTTGCCTTGATGTACTAAGGCGACTCTTATAAAGAGTAGACTCTATATTCAAAGCTCTAAGCATAGCTCACCTTAGGGAATAACTATGCATGATACAAGTTGTCCACTTATAACATTAGACCAAGTCTTATTCCCCATAAACTATTAGAGGCCCTCGACATACTAAAGGCCTTACCCCAGTGTCACTATGGATCACTTTGTTGACCCAATCAACACAGAACCTAACCAACTTGCAAGACTTATTAGAAGAACAGAAGACAACCTCTCTGACTGTGTTAAAGACCAAGTTCATTGGCAAACAGACCAGTCATCAGGAGAAGGCTACTACATCCTTAACCCTCGAACCAACATATATACTCCTCTAGAATTCATTGACAATTACTGATACAGACTCCGAGTCTACATAGGACAAGCATACACCTCCAGAGACACACAAATCGAACTATATCATAACAACACAGGCTATTGGAGAGTTACAGATTGGCAACACCTAAATCAAAGACTACTAGCACAACAAACTGCCGCAACAGCAGTTGACATACTCTATCAAAGAGACCTAGTATACTATGAAAGATTAAAAGAGGAAGCTGAAGAACGATCCCAGAGACACTTTAGGCTACCAACCCTTACAATTGACACCGCAGGAACATTATCATTAGTAGGAGACCCTACTATCTCCCCATTTATCGCAGCATCACCACAAGCCACCAACTCCCCATTATTTACTGAGCCACAAGCCACATCTGATCACAAAGAATCAGATAGTACAGAAGAACCTCCAAGTAGCACCACAGACAAACCATCACCAGAACAAGTAGGACAAGAAGAACCAGTCCTAGAAGCCCAACTTGAACATACACTAAACGTTCAAGAAGAAGAACCAGTTGCACCACCACCTATCGCTCAACCAGCACCCCAATCAATAGTCCCAGTACAAATCATGGCCACTCCAGCAGCATAAACTGGATGCCTTTGCAGCACAGAACCAGACATCTTTAATGGAGATCACAAGAAGGTTGATGTCTGAAAACAACAATTCAAAACTTATTGGGTACTCAATGACAACCATAAAGTAATGACACTCCCATACTATCGCACAGTCATTACACTATCCCTTATTAGAGGGCCCCTCATCAATGATTGGGTCTCTGATCAAATCCAGATACTATGAAACTGGCAGAGCAGGACAGTAAACCCAGTTGGAAAAGATCAAGAGGAACATTGGAACAAATTCATAACTGCCTTTGATACCACATTTGTAGACAGTACTAAGGCTCAACAAGCTCATGTAGCACTCCAGCAGCTTAACATGAGAGGCAATGATCTCGATTCCTATGCCACTACATTCAAACACTTGGCCAAAGTTGCAGGATATGATTTAACCAACCTTGGAACAGTACACCTATTCGCAATGGGTCTTAAAGGAGGATTGAGAAATGCAATCCTAAATTGAGATAACTAGCCTACCACATTCGATGAATGGGTTACTATAGCTTAGAATGAAATGCAGAAGTTTGCAAGAAGACAAGCCTTTGAAAGAAAGGACTATATGAAGTACCAATGGACCACACCTAAATACACCAATGGATGTCAAAATAAACACCATCCTAATGATGTTCTAACTCCAATGGATGTGGACCCATCTGTATTTACTAGAGTCTGACGCACCTATACTGAAGAAGAAAAGATTCGCTTTAAGAAAGAAGGCAGATGCTTCAATTGCAATCAGCAAGGCCACATGGCACATGAATGTCCAAAGAAGAAACAGCAATTTGGACAATCTAACCAACTCAGTCACTATAAACCTCAATATGATCAATTGCGCACCAAACCTAACCCCAGGTTCAAAAAGAAGCCTTTTGGATCAAAGCCTATGGGACAAGGATTCTGAAAGAAGAATCAGTTCAGCTATAAGCCACAGATTTGAACTGCATATATCAAAGATGCTAAAGAACAGGAGGATGAAGAACAAGAATACATTGAATCTCTAGCCACACGCATCGCTAAACTCTCTGATGACTAATGAGAACAATGGGTCAAAGAGATGCATAACATGGGAATAAATTTTCAGTAGGCCTGCAGCAAGTGGCAATGCTTAGGGCCATATTTCCTGAAGCCATCCTAATTCCCAAAGATTCCTCTATTCATACCTCTGTTAATCTTCAATCCGTGCAATTAATATCCAAAGTGGATGCCCTGATCGATAGTGGCACTACTTTGGCAGTTGTCGCTTATCTCAATACTTAGCAGTTATTGACCCAACATGTCAACACTTGCTTACATTATGCCTACCTTCCTATTCTGTCTATGTTTCCCACATTACTTACAGCCACTTATGGATTCTCTACAATAACTCATCTCTATTGTTAGCTGTATATAGTGAATGGCATGGGTTTTAATACCTCTAAGGGTTTGGCCAAAGGGTATGTAAGGGTAAGGGTAAGGGTATACCCATGGCCCAACCTGTGCAGTTCTAACAAGCCCAAGATCATTCAAATTGGCCCAGAAATAAAGGAGATGTTATGAGTGGTACTGGCAGGCCCTTTAGGTGCCAGTACATCAACTGGGAGCTGGGGCATGATGGAGGGCCCTATGATTGCTTGCGATTAGGTTTGGACTGATTGGACTGATTAGCCCAGCATCTGGTGTCACCTGTCAGTGACGTACTGGGGTAAGTTCTGGAACCGGCCAACGTGTATTAATATTGGTGACTCATAGGTCATATAGGAGAGCCAGACAAGTATAGACTTGCAGTCTACTGTCTGGCTGTGTGACCTTATCTGATTAGTGGCATATTACTTATTGTTCTTGCAGGTCATGGGGAAGAGCAGTGGAGACTCTGAGATGTGAAACAAGACACATGATCCCCGCCTCCCATGGCCTTATATCGATTAGTTCTCATTTCATGATGTCTTGTGACGTCAGTATGATGTACACCAAGAAGTTACTAGTAGTTCATATCCTAGTCTAGGCATACCCTTGTAGTAGTATAAAAAGGCGACGACTTGCATCCTGAGAAGGGCAAGTTGAGTCTCCTGTCTCAATAACATCTTGGTTTCCTACTCTTCTTCATAAAGGGGTGCCTAAGATGTACTTTAGGTCATGGGAACCCTTTACTCAGTGCTATCTAAGTCAGCAGGGACTTAGCTCTACTACTACATTTCAGGTCTAAGCACTGTCCCAGAGGCGGCGATGACAGGAGATATGCTTAAAACAATGTTTGTGTTATGAGCAGACAACTCGTATCATGCATAGTTATTCCCTAAGGTGAGCTATGCTTAGAGCTTCGGATATAGAGTCTACTCTTTATAAGAGTCACCTTAGTATGTCAAGGCAAAGCTAACTCGTACTGGAGCTAGATCAGATAGCAGACTTAGAACTTGAACCTAAGTGCAAAGGAATAGTCTTAGGACTTGAACCTAAAGACAAGTAGTGAAGGCTTTGTGAGAGAGAGCTGAGCAAGAGAGAGCTGAGCAAGAGGGGCAAGCGAAGCTCTAAAGAAGGTTTATGGTCCTGAATTCACAAAGGAGATCAAGTCTGAAGCAACTTAGCCTTTATAAGTGTACTACTTATACAAGTAAGGTAAAGAGACACATCATAAGTAAGGTAGACATGTAAGTGCTCTAGAAATGAACACATAGGTGCGCAGTAAGGTAACATGTCAGTATGCAAAGTATCAGAGACATGAAGGCAGGAGAGTGATGCGTAAGTAGTACAAGGAAGGGGAGTCATAAGTAAGAGCAAGATAGAATGAAATGTACACATGAGAAAGTCTGTACAGAATAGGAAAGAGTGAGTGACATGGCATAATGGGACATAACTGCTAAGTATTAAGATAGCAGGTAAGTCCGAAGTAGTCCAGTAGACAACGGAAGAGTGGGCTGGTAGTACACATAATAGGAAGGAGACCAAAAGGTAAGCATGTAACACAGAGACAAAATAGGGGATGTAATATCACTCCCATTTTAGGGTCATAAGTCCTGAATAAGTAATGAAGGCATCAATCAAAAAGTGGTGTCATATGTGTAGTGCTCAAGCTGAAATGCAAGTCAAAGGAAGTAAAGAAGAGAAGTCCACAATATGAAATAGAAAAGAAGCATCAATTAAAAGCTGATGCACTAATAAAAAGAGAAGGTATGTTTGGAAATTCTGAAAAAGGAAATGGGGCAGATGTGTAAGGTACATGATCAGAGAGAGATGATTAAATGATGGGGGGTGTCATCCCAGCCACATAATGTGTTAGCAAGACAACAGTAAAAAGGGTAGTCCGCATATACAAGGGGTAGAAGTGCATGAACGGATTGTACACAAGATGGGACAGTCCAAAGTGAGAAGGAGTCTATTATAGTCAGTCCCAAAGATGGGAAGTAAGAGAGCCAGTGAGAGAGAGATCTTGATCTCACTTGTATGTGTGCCCTGGGTGACGATTAGTAGGGCAATTTTGGCAGATATGCCTAAACTGGTTGCACTTGAAACAGCACTTTCTGATGCTGTGTGCAGTGCTAGAAGGAGTGCATGTCTTGTGCCCACATTGTTGGATGTTGTTGGCAAGCCATTGCTTGATCTCGATGGTGGAGGTGCAATGGGTGATGGCTTTGGCTTGAAGCATTTGGTACTGTTGGGTGGTGAGCATGTGATTGCACTCTTGGTGATTGTCAGCCTGGCATTGCAGAAAGGTGGCATGGGGATGGCAGCAGCCAGGGGCAGTGTGCCAGCAGTTGGATGTGGGGTCAAGAGGGGACTGGGTGATAATACCCTGAAAGAGAAGGGCGAGGCAGATGAAGGTGTCGGCCTGTATGGGGTATTGAGCAAGTTTGTGAAGGACTTCATCCTCCACACCAAAGAGTCAGCCAATGAAATTGGTGTTCTCTATCTCAGACATTATGCACATGGCTGCCTTTAACGCTTCCTGCTCCTGGTTCATGGCTTGCTCGTATCATGCCTTGTGCTGGGCATTGTACTTCTTCTCTTGGAAGTGTTGGTACCATTTGAGGGCAGCAGAGAGGTGTGTGGGGAAGTTGGCCTCGACGATCTTGGTGACAGCTTGCACATAGGAGTGCTCTATGAGCAGAGCAAGTTGGGTAGGTGTGGTGGGAGTGCAGAGGTAGTCGATGGTGGTGGGCGTGAGCGCATATGTTAGAACAGGGTATTCCTTGCCATATGTGGTGGATACCTTGGCCTTGTGTGCCTGGATGGCATATGAGATATAGAGAGCAATAATGAGCTTGTGGTTGGGGGTGCTGGGATCGGGGATGTACATCTGGTAGTAGTTAGATGTAAAGGAGTTGTTGGCATATCAGCCCAATCCAGGGTGTTCACTGCTACCTCCTCAACTGGGGGATTCTGGATTGGCAATAGACCCAATGCCTAAGCTTGAGTCACCTTCATCATCTTCACTGCTGTAATCCTCCTGCTCCTTCTGAGCTTTTGTGTAGTCAGAGTTGTAGTGGGTGGCAAGGGACTTGAGAAGGAGGTAGTTTTGCCTAGCAGCATAAGAGGTAGTGCACGATGGGATGGTGTATATGGTGGTAGATGGTAAGAGGGGGGACAATCCTCCTGTGTCGGACTCATTGTCAGTGTCTTCATAAGGTCGTAGTTGGGCATTACCAGAATGATCAGAGTTGGAGGTGGTGGTTTCGAGTTCCACATCCATCTTGGGAAACCCTTTGGATGTGAGAGGTGGATCTGGAACAAGAGACTCATCTGTAATTTGAATTTCCACCTTTTCGGGGGTGGAGAAGTTGGTGTTAGAGTTGTGGGTCTCTGGTGATGGTGCCTAGTCACATTGTGGGATACTGAGAAGACCGGAATGTGTAGGGATCATAGAATTAGTGGGGGTGTGTACCAGCAGGTTTGTGAGATTACTTTCATCACTTGATGTGTACTGAAGTGATTCAGCGTCAGAGGTGTCGGATATGACTAGGGGTTCGACATTGGTGGTGTTCTTGATTGTAGTAAGGCGAGCAAACATGGGAGAATAAAGTAAAAGATGAGGAGGCATTTGAAGAGAAATGTGGTAGAAGTGGGGGGATGGAGAGCGTTAAGGTGATTTGTGGGGTTTTTTTTATAGCTGGAGGATTATGCCTTTGAGAGGCAGTATTCCTCTAGGAGTCTGGGGGCATTTAAGTCTTGGATATTAACCCAGGTGTTGTCAAACATAGGGTATCCTTGCCACTTGACAAGATATTGCTTCTTTCATCTGAAGGTATGATCATTGATAATTTCTTCTACTTCAAATTCTTCTTCTCCATCAATTAGTTTGGGTGGTGGTTGTGGGTAATTTTCACCATGTTCTTTTGTCTCTTGAAACGGGGTCAAAAGATCTATGTGAAACACATTCTTGATTCAAAGTGATGGTGGGAGTTTGATGTGATATGTTACTGGAGATATTTGTTCCAGAACTGAATAAGGTCCATATCTCCAGGGGCTAAGCTTTTTGGAGGGTGTTTTGATCTTCAGATTGCGTGCATCTAGCAATACTATATCTCCTAAGACAAGGGTTCATGGTATATTAATTGGCTTGATGCAGTGTTGTAATGCTTGCTGCGCATCTTGTCTTATTTTGATTAGTTTCTTAAGGCGGTCTTGCATAGTAGGAACAGGGTCTTCTGGAACTTTGAATGATGCGCTAGGGTTCATTCCCATGATTAACTCATGGGGTAAGTGTGTAGGAAAAACCTCGGGCGCGTGCGGGAAACAAGTGGGATTCAAGTGGGTGTGGGTAAACGCGCAAGGGTGCCTGGGTGTATTTACAGATACTTTATACTAGGGAAATGTATGTATGTAAGTATGTCTGAGGGGGAATGGAAGGGGGATTAGTGTGACAGTACGAATGGTGCTAAGCTAGGAAGGGATGAGCCGCACGTGCGAGCTCGATTTCAACACACCCCCATGAGCGAAGCGCGGTGCGTGCACCCTCAGGCT
>WNGJ01015682.1_pt1 | contig 10487 bp, 8 predicted proteins | sample 5400611 | NCBI WGS metagenome assembly WNGJ01 (sample SAMN13153375, study PRJNA577476) | soil metagenome | isolation source: 40 cm soil or saprolite under Garry oak tree replicate 1 | place: USA:California | collected 2016-06-15
CACATAGCGGCTGAAGTGAAAATGCCTATCTCTACCAATACTAAGTAATAATATTTTACATTCGCCTTATCTGCACAAAAGACGATCCCCCCATAGTCGCCTGCGAAAAACGTTAATTGCACTTCGTAGACGAAGTTGCTGAAGTCTGTGGATTGAGCAAAACAGGGATGAAAATATCCTGTGTGTAGTTGGATAGCATGATAAGCTCCCCCGCTGAACTGGCAAGCTGCGCCACTCGTATTCGTCCCTTCCTGCCAGGAATCTCCTTGACTGTTATCGTTCAATGGATCATCGAGTTCCAATTTACCGGTATGAGTGTACAGGTCCGTCATAGCCACGACGGTTGACGTTGCGGCAGAATAGGCCGCATTAACTCCTCCTCTATTTGACCGAGCGAGAAAGAAAAGCTCGACAGTGACGACCATCATAAGGATTGCAAGCACAACCAACAATCCTTTTCTGATCCTGGAGAATCGTTGTGGTCGGTTGATTACTGCAGGTAGCCTGGGCTCGTAAGGTTTGCCATCCTGAAGCGTCAACTCGTTACTATCTGAATGGAATGTGCGTTCAACGCTTTCAACGCGGGTCACGGCAATAGTGAGAATCAATGTGTCTGTTTGATTGCCGTTACTGTATGGTTGAGACTGGCCTTCAAGACGCATGACTTGACCGTTTCGTATCCCAGGCGGTATCGAAATAGAAATGTGCTGACCTCCTGACAGAACCAACGTGCGATTGGTTCCGTGGAGAGCCTCTGATTCGCTGATGGCGAGTGTTGCAGTAATTTCCTTGCTATCCACTGCGTGAGGTGCATTCATAACTGTAGATGCATCCATGCTTTGCATTGCTTGCTGAAAGGCGTATGCAAATGCAGCAACGGACGAGAAACGGTCTTGGGGCCGTTTGGCGATGGCGTGTAGTACTATCTCATCAAGCTCGGTCGGTATGGTGGGGTTGAGACTGCTTGGCCGATATGTTTGAGAACGAGAGTACCGGTCCATCAACTGCTCTTGCACACTGAGGTACGGTAGACGACCAGTTAACATCTGGTAAGTCATAACGGCGAGCGCATATTGATCAGTAGCCGGCTCAGCATATCCTCTCCACTGTTCAGGGGCAATATATGCAGGAGTACTGCCAATAGTACGCCTTGCAAAGGTGGTTCTGGTTGAGACCATAAACTGTGTTATGCCAAAGTCAGCTAGTAGCAAGTCGGGAAGGTTCGGTTGCTCTTCACCTCTTCGTAGAAGAAAGTTTGATGGCTTGACATCCAGATGAAGGATGTGATGGTCATGTGCATGTTGGAGAGCGCTGGCTGCTTGATGAACAAAATATGCAACATCCTGTGGCGAGAGCTGAATAGAGTCGCCACGATTATCTAGCCATGTAGCAAGAGTACCCTCTGGACATAGCGGCATCACAAGATAGTAAAACTGTATACCATTCACTTGTATTTCACCATAGTCAGAGAGGGGGAGGATATGTGGGTGATCGAGCTTGGCGATAGTCATAGCCTTGCGTAGAAAGACGTGAGTCGCGCCCTCCTCTTCATACGCGGAGGAGCGAGAAGTAACTTTCGCACGAAATACCTTGATAGCCCACTGTTGTTTGATGTGCACATCTTCCGCCAGGTAGACTTCACTCATCGCCCCCTTTCTCAACAAGCTCAGAAGACGATAGCGGTCAAGTTGTAATCCCTCGAGCGCCATACTTTTTTCCTTTTAACATTAAGCAAGGGCTGTATCGTACGAGAACAAGTAGAGGCGAATGCAAAAATAGTATAACACATGAGGTGAGAGGATGAAAGGAGACGAATTAGTTAGACTTTCACGCAATTCGATACCTTGTTAGGATGTTGTTATATAGCGCATATGATAGGATGTATGATATGGAAAGGTTACCCATTTAGCAGAGGAGCAATTACATCATGCCAGAAATCGACAGCGATCACGTTTTTGGGTTTGATACCCTGGCTGTGCACGCAGGACAACGACCCGATCCAACGACTGGTGCGAGGGCGGTGCCGATTTATCAGACAACTTCGTTTATCTTTGATGATACCGATCACGCTGCTCATCTTTTCGCTCTACAGCGCTTCGGCAACATTTACACCCGCATCATGAATCCTACTAGTGCTGCTTTTGAGGAGCGCATTGCGGCCCTTGAAGGCGGTACGGGCGCACTTGCCTCCGCTTCGGGGATGGCTGCGCAGATGGTGACGATGATGACGCTGCTTCGTCCTGGTGACGAAATCGTCTCCTCAAGCAGTCTCTATGGTGGCACACACACGCAATTTGATCTGACACTGCGCACCTGGGGTATCAATACTATCTTCGTGGATAGTATTGATCCTGAGAACTATCGCCGCGCTATAACACCACGCACCCGCGCCCTGTATGGTGAGACTATAGGTAACCCTCGTGGTGACGTGCTGGATATTCGCGCCGTCGCTGAAATTGCTCACGAGGCTGGAGTTCCTCTGATTGTCGATAATACCTTTGCTACTCCCTACCTGTGCCGACCATTCGAACATGGAACTGATATTGTTGTGCATTCGGCGACTAAGTTTATAGGGGGTCATGGTACTTCCATTGCCGGAGTATTGATTGAATCGGGAAAGTTCCCCTGGGATAATGGCAACTTCCCGCATATCGTTGACCCCTCTCCGGGCTATCATGGTGTACGTTTCTATGAGACTTTTGGCGATTTTGCTTTTGTGATGAAGGCCAGGGTAGAGACTTTACGCGATACAGGCCCATGCATTAGTCCATTCAACTCTTTCCTATTGATACAAGGACTGGAGACATTATCGTTACGCATGGATCGACACTGTCAGAACGCCTTGCAGGTAGCACAATTCTTACAGGAGCATCCCGCGGTCAGCTGGGTACGCTATCCAGGTCTGCCAGGAGATCCCTCATATGCACTTGCTCGGCACTACTTGCCGCGAGGCGCAGGATCCATTTTCACATTTGGCGTCAAAGGTGGGTATGAAGCTGGCAAGAAGGTTATTAACAGCGTGCGCTTATTCTCGCACCTTGCCAATGTAGGCGATACTCGCAGCTTGATTATCCATCCCGCAAGCACGACACATCAGCAACTTTCAGAGGAAGACCAGCTAGCAGGCGGGGTGACCCCCGACTTGATAAGACTATCAGTAGGTCTTGAGAATATTGAGGATATTCTGTGGGATTTAGACCAGGCCTTAAGGAAAACTCTATGAAAAACATGACACCCGATATGTATGACCGCTTAACGTTGTTGCAGAAGTATCGACATATTGCTCTTGTCGGCATTTCCGCTGATCAGTATCGCCCCAGCCACTTTGTCGCCATCTACCTGCAAGCTGAGGGCTATGACATAATCCTCATCAACCCAAGTTACGCTGGACAGACACTGTTGGGAAAACGCGTCTATGCCTCGTTGACGGAAGCGAAAGAGGCAGGAGAAGAAATAGAAATTGTAGATGTGTTTCGTAAAGCAGAGGATGTACCACCTGTTGCAGAGGAAGCGATCAAAATTGGGGCGAAAGTATTGTGGCTGCAGCTAGGCATTCGCAACGATGAGGCAGGTAAGAAAGCACACGACGCAGGATTGACGTTCGTGCAGAATCGTTGCATCAAGATGGAACACGCACGCTTCTTTGGCGGATTGCATACGGTCGGGTTAAATACGGGTGTCGTGCTGTCGAAGAAGTTGTAATTTGGCGCATTTACGGGGCAAAGCGAGGTGTACGACTGCCTCCACGAAATGCTCCAATGTCTCTCGTCATTACGCGACGGCGATGCCGTTTTAGGTCAACACCTTATCGATCTCGTTCTTTAAGCGACTGGGATGGGGTCCCATCAGTCGGCCAATGAGCTGACCATCTTTGAAGATCATCAGTGTAGGAATAGCCTGAATGCCGAGGTCAGCAGCTAAACGGTTATTCTCCTCGCTTGCCTCAATATCCATCTTAGCGAAGGCCAGTCGTCCCTTGTACTCATCACTCAAACGCTCGTAGACGGGAGCAATAGCGCGGCAGGGACCGCACCATGCAGCCCAGAAATCAACGATCACCGGAATTTCGGACTTGATCACCTTCTGCTCAAAGTCAGTAAAATTAACATGGAACAGGTTGGCGTGTGTATCCATAATGTTTTCGCGACTCACTTTCTGTATTTGAGTAGGTATCTATTTTCCAGTTCGCAGATGCTGCTATTCAAGACAATAAGATGGCCAGGTTTTCTATTCTGACCCTATCCCATAGTATACGATTTTTCTTTGCCCAAAATAAAGCGTCTCTTCCCAATAGAGTAGTAAAATTTTTGTTGGTTAGGCAATACTGGGGCGGACTGCTCTCCCGTTAAAGCGTTTGGGGCTGATGTGGTACGCTTCTTTCCATGAGCAGGCATACCAGAGGTGGTCAACAATCAATCTAGGGGCGACCGTGATGGTCGCCCGGCTAATTCACACGCTCTGGGGCCAGCGGTAACCGGCGGATTGATAGATTGCCTCAATGGTTGCAAGGTTCTCTATGGTCTCTGTCAGGCTAAAAGCTGGCTGAGCGCCCGAGCGCACACATGCTCCAAAATGTTCGACCTCGAGCCGGTACTGATCGACATGCGCAATGCGCTGGTGGATCGTTTGACCTTCTAAGGTCAGGATAACTTCGGTCTCGATATTCCCTGGTGTAAATGGTGCTGGAATGGTTATAGTACCTGCCTCTCCATGGATCTCAGCTACCTGGCGCGTTGGCAGTTCGAAGCTCGCATCTACCAGGCCAAAACGTGAATTACCGAAATCGAGAACGGCATTTGCGGAGCGTTCTACCTCACCTGCTTTGGGAGTATAGACACGAGCGGCAACAGCGACCGGAGGATGACCATAGACGGCGCGACAGAAATTGACTGGATAGCAACCAACATCCATGAGCGAACCGCCAGCCAATGCTGCTTGCAATCGAATTTCATGGGGACGTGGAGGCAGAAGAATATTGAAGGAGAATGATGAGCGTACTAACTTGACTGCACCAATGCGACCAGCGTTTACCTGTTCTAGTGCCCAAATGATCTGCGGATGGAAACGATACATGAATGCTTCCATGAGGAACCTGCCATTAGCTCGTGCGGCTTCAACCATTGTGGCACCTTGATTGGCGGTAACGGCCAAAGGCTTTTCACATAGGACGTGCTTACCTGCCTCTAATGCTTTGATAGACCACTCTGCATGTAGAGTATTGGGCAGCGGAATGTAGACAGCCTCGATCTCAGGATCATTGATAAGGCTCTCGTAGTCGCCGCAGATGCGCAAATCCGGAATATGGGGGAAAAGCTCTTTTGCACGCTGCGTGTTACGGCTGGCAATGGCCACCAATAACTCGTCGGGCGAATTGAGAATGGCAGGAATGACGTGCTTGACGCCGATATTAGCGACACTGAGTACACCCCAGCGCACTGGGGCAGAGTGAGAGACGATGGCAGTTTGCATCCGGTCATTATCCTTCTTTACAAACAAAACAAGCATATACATCCACTACGATGTATTCTAAGCAAGTACAGTACTACATCTACCACAAGGCTTGCAACACCGGCCAATCGGCGGTGGATAGACGAGGCATACTGGAAGCAGAGAAAATCAGACAAGGAAAACGACATCGCCTTTTGCTCTGAAAGTGAGCAATATCACATATTCACTATGCTTTAGAGCATAGCATATTCTAAAATAAAGGTATATCATCGTATATCAGATAAGGTCTACTTTGTAGATGTTTACAACTCATGTAGAACCATGAGAAATTGATTTGAACCTAAAAGCCCAGTTGAGATGCACGGAGAGAACTATGCAAAAAATTCCATTACGTCGATTTCAAGGTATGCTCGTGTGTGCCGTCGTTCTTGTTTTGATGCTTTTGATCACAGCCTGTGCGGGCACTGGCGGTAATACTGGACAGCCTACGACAGGCACCACTACCACGACAACATCTGCAACACAGGTGCCACCAGCCGCTACACAAACATCAGCCCCTACTTCCACACCGGTCGCGTTTAAAGCAGGCGGAATCTCATTCATCGGCTCGGTGAAGAGCATCACGAGCAGCAGACTTGTCATGAGCGCGCCCAATGGGCAGACATACACGATGGCGATCACACCCCAAACTGATCGTACAGCCTTTGGTGGTAGTCTACCTACTGCCGGGACCTCCGTCGATATGGACTCAGCCGTTAACCCTGACGGGAGCTTCACGGCAATGATCTTGAAGCCAGCAATGCCAGGTGATCCAGATCTGCATGTCATAGCGTATACAGGCGTCACGACGAGCGCAGTAGGAGCTAATCGCGTTATTCACTTCACGGTCGGTACTAAGAGCTACACCTTCCCTATTCCTACGACGGCGAACCTGAGTGATTTCGGTGGGAACGCACAGGCCATCGGGAACAGTGTATCGGTCAAGGTCAAAGTACAGTTTCCCGCTAACACAGTCGTCAGTGTCGGAAATTCCAATGCGTAGCTAAACAGGGGGAGCAACGAAACAAAATGGAGAGGCGCAATGAATTACGCGCCTCTCGCATGCGTTTGAGCCATTGACTCACAGCTCCTTCGCTCCTTCGGCCTGACCAATATGATGAGGATTTGGAGTAGTCGTGTGAAGACAGAGAGCTAACCCGTCAGCAACCTTTCTCAATCAGTGGGGCTGTGGAGGAACCAGATTCTGTATCTCCTCGTAGGATAGAAGTCATTACTACACCTGAGGCGTCCCAGTATCCTGCACGCCCCGCCTCAAATCCTCTCTGGCGGCAGTTGCGAGTTTGGCATAGCGTACCTTCAAGAGGGTGAGGTCTTCTTCGGTCAGCTCTTCGATATTAAGAAGTCCATTGTGGGCGCCCTCGACTGCACGGATCAATTCATCAAGCTTCAGTTGGATGGCTTCACTATCGCGGTTCTGGGTATTTTGAATGAGGAACACCATCAGGAACGTCACAATCGTGGTACTCGTATTGATAATTAACTGCCAGGTATCACTAAAGTGAAAGAGTGGACCAGTTATCGCCCAAACGCCGATGATCAAAACGGCTACCACGAATGCCACCGGATTGCCTAACGTGAGCGCCGTCCACCGTGCAAAGCGGGAAAAGGGTGATGCTCGATATAGCATGTGTCACTCCTCTCTGTGAACTCTTTGAGAGGGCGAGTCGTCGCTCACCTCAATCTCATTGTACAAGTCGGGATACCTCCTGAGGAAGGGTTGGAAGCGGAAAAGCTAGTTTCATGCTCTTTCATTACCTGCCCACCTGCTCTCATTCCTTGAAATTGGGAAAGTGCTGTCAATGCAGAGTTTGGAGGAACGGGTTTTCGGGTGCCCAAATACCCTCTGCCGACTGTCTCAGATACTCATCGCATGCCACAGAAAATGGCACGTTGATTTTGACACGATTTTTGAAACAGCTCAGTCATTCGTGCCACTGTTGCTCTTCTGACGCACTTTCGCATCCTCCCAGCTGAACCAAGTGTGTCAAGAAACGGTCGGTTGTGAGATGATCTGCGGAGGCAAAGAGAGGGGGAAGATCGATGGCGTGAGTGGCCAAACGGAGAGACCACTCACGCCATCGGAGGAAATCTTCATCTGGCACCAGGCACGAATTGGTTCGACTGTTGGCGCTGCGCGGGAAGATGAGGGAAATGGGTGAGCAAAGCTGACGCACACTGGCTTCTCACATCACCGTCATCTCACAGCGGAGGACGAACTCCTCTCCAGGCTCACTTGCCTCTTGACAACGGCTCTCCTGTCAACTATACTCTCTTTATAGATAAACCGTTTGTCGGTCTAAGAAAGAGAGACACGATGACCCGAAGTGTCAAACCAGAAGAATACGCTGAGAAACGCAACGCCATTCTCGATGTGGCAGCGCGTTACATTACGACCAAAGGTTATGAGCAGATGACGACTCAGGATCTTCTGGAGGCTCTCCAGATTTCCCGGGGCGCATTCTATCACTACTTTGAGTCCAAGCAGGCCTTGCTGATGGCGCTGGTTGAACGCATCGGGGAGCAAGCTGAGCAACTCGTGCTTCCCATCGCGTCTTCGAGCGAAATGGGCGCCCAGGACAAGCTGCTGCGCGTCTTTGCCGTGCTCAACCAGCACAAACAAGCAAACCTGGATATGATCTTCGCGTTTATGCAAGAAGGCGTGTTCACCACTCCCTATCCTGATCATGCAGCGAGAACGATTCTCTCCCTGCTTGAAGATCTTGGGTATGTCATTGTTGAACTTCTCTTCGCGCAAGAGGGCAAGCATCCTGACATTCCTCGGCTGGCCCAGCTTGGCGAGGCGACGGCTGATGCGCTGGAGCGAGTGCTGGGCATGAAGCCAGGGTGCTTGTGGCAGTCCTGGAGCGAAGACTTCTCGCGATGGCAGGCTCTCCTCGCATGATTCGAGAGAGGCCTTCATAGCTGTTTGGGTGCGCGACTTCCGCGCCTTCTGGGACAGATTACTTTGGGTACGAGGCTTGTGCTCTTGGCTCTCGCTGGCGCCTGGCGTGTGAGCCCGCTTGCCTGGAAAGGAAAGCCCTTGATGAGTTTCACCAGTCGTCTCGTGAGCTGGTTGATGCATTTGCCTCCAGCTCACACCCATGACCTTGTCATTACGCGCGATATCAACATACCTATGCCCGATGGAGTGGTGCTGCTGGCGGATCACTATGCGCCACGCAACGGCAGACCGCTGCCTACCCTCCTTGTCCGTTCTCCTTACGGCAGGAGGGGCTTGTACAGCGCCTTGGGCGCCCTTCCTTATGCCGAGCGTGGCTACCAGGTGCTCATTCAAAGTTGCCGTGGTACTGCTGGCTCAGGGGGTCAGTTTCTCTACGCTCGTCATGAGCACGACGATGGCCTGGCTACCATCGCCTGGATCAAGCAACAGGACTGGTTTTCGGGCGAGCTGGCTACCATTGGTGGCAGTTACCTCGGGTTTGTCCAGTGGGCCGTGGCCGCCGACGCCGGGCCAGAACTGAAGGCCATCGTGCCGCAGATCACTGCTTCGGATCTCAACCATTACCGCTCTCAAGGAGGCTCACTCCTGCTAGAAGTGGATCTGAGCTGGTCCTGCAGGATGACGCTGCTGGCCGCCACAGGGATAAGGCTCGGTTGGATCCTCCGCGTTGGTCAATTCAACCGCAACCTGGAGCGGGCCTACGGACATCTCCCGCTTGGGGATGCAGACCAGCTCGTGGTTCATCAGTCTTCTCAGTCGTTCCAGGAACTGCTGGTGCATGGACCCGAGGTTGCCTATTGGAAGCCCATCGACTGGAGTCAACGCCTGGCAGAGGTGAAAGCCCCCGTGTATCTGATGGCTGGCTGGTATGATCTGTTCCTGGATTGGCAATTGAAGGACTATCAAGCGTTGCGCCGGGAGGGCAAAGAGCCCTCTTTGCTGGTTGGCCCCTGGACCCATGTCAGCGCCGGTCTCAATGGGATGCTCATCCGAGCAACGCTGGCCTGGTTGGATACGCAGGTCAAAGGGAAGCAGGGCGGGGTACATGAGCTGCCCGTGCAACTCTTTGTCATGGGGGAAAATACCTGGCGTCATTTCGCCGATTGGCCGCCACCAGCTCGCTGCGAGCAGTGGTATCTTCAAGCCAACGGCAAGCTTGATCCCACGCCGTCACGCGCCTCAGAGCCAGATCGCTACCGGTATGATCCTGCTGACCCGACCCCAGCGGTCGGCGGCAATTCAATGGGAGCCAGGAAGCGGATGGGACCACAGGACAATCGCTCGCTGGAGGCACGATCTGATGTGCTGGTGTATACGAGCGCGGAGCTTTCGCACGATCTGGAAGTGATTGGTCCGGTCAAAGCCGAGGTGTATGTGCGTTCCAGCTTGCAGTATACCGACTTCTTCGTTCGGCTCTGCGTCGTGAAACCATCGGGCCGCTCCATCAATCTCTGTGATGGCATTGTGCGCTTGACCCCAGGGAGCGTCCCCCCGGAACCCGATGGCAGCCTGCGCCTCTGTATCGACCTCTGGCCAACTGCCTACCACTTCCGAAGGGGAGAGCGTCTTCGCGTCCAGGTTTCCAGCGGCGCCCACCCACGTTTTGCCCGCAATCTGGGTAGCGGCGAACCTCTGGCGACTGGGACGAAGCTGTGCGTTGCCTCGCAGACCGTCTATCATGACCCTGAGCATCCCTCGGCCATTGTGTTGCCGGTACTCGCGGCTCGGAGCGAGTGATGAGCAAGACGCCAAACCCTTGACGAGCTGATGTTTTTTCGCCCTTGTAGTATGCAGAGACATTGATGGGTATTCCCTCCTGAAAGAGGTGACCTATGATGCTTTTGATCAAAGCGCTGGTGTGGACAGTGGTGAGCTTTCTGATGATGGCTCTGCTCCTGTTCCTTCCAGCGGGTACCGTTCTGTGGCCTGCTGGCTGGATCTTCTGGAGCTTGTTACTCGGCTTTACGGTGGTGAACACCGGACTGCTGTTCAAGTCTAACCCTGGCTTGCTGCAAGA
>WNGJ01022176.1_pt1 | contig 10487 bp, 9 predicted proteins | sample 5400611 | NCBI WGS metagenome assembly WNGJ01 (sample SAMN13153375, study PRJNA577476) | soil metagenome | isolation source: 40 cm soil or saprolite under Garry oak tree replicate 1 | place: USA:California | collected 2016-06-15
ACGGCGCGCGCAAACGGCCTGCACTGTGAGAAAGTGCCATTTCGCGCTCGGTCTGGAGAGGTGACCGGGCGCCACGAAGTCCGGAATCTGGGTCGGAGCGGACATGAGTGCGGGGTGTCGCGAGTTCTCAGTTTGACCCATCTCGGACATCGGCCGGCCGCTCAACTGCCTGTGCCTGAACTCACTCTCGGCCACTTCCAGTGTGCTAGTTTGACCCGCTCCGATGCCTTGTCCTGAGCCTAGGGGGAGGCAATGAGACGGCGTTCCAGAGGAGGCGGCGAACCGGTTAAAAAGCAAAGCCGCAAGACGGTAACGCTAAAGCGCCGCAATGCGCCAAAGGCCGTGCGCCGTAGTGGTTCCTCTGCTGCCGGACCGAAAGCAGAGGTCGCGCGGCTCACTCGCGAGCTGAACGAGGCGCCGCGCCGCGCTACCGCCGACGTGCTCAAGGTCGTCAGCCGCTCGACCTTCGATCTGCAGACGGTGCTGGAAACTTTTGTTCGGTCGGCTGTTCGGTTATGCGACGCCGAGTGCGCTCACATCTTTCACTTCATCCACGATGACTACCAGCTGGCGGCTTGTTGCGGCTTTTTCCGGGAGTACTTTCGACGGATACGTCTATGATTAGGTGACCGGCGATAGCGGTTCGGGCGAATCGTATCGGCCCCTTCAAAGGGCGGGTAGTCGCCGTCGGTCCTTTGGTCGGTTACACCTTCAAGATCATGGAGGTAAAACCGGTCCAACTGAATGCCCGGTGGTTCCACGAGTTCGATGTCAAGAACCGCCTGACGAGCGACTCGATCTTCGGCACCATCAGCCTGCCCCTTATTAACCTACCGCCAGCGACCGCTAAGGACTGAGGGGCGCAAGCACGCTGCGCAGCGGTTCGCTGGAAATCATCATGAGGCCCGTGAACGGCTGACTCAGTTCGAGAATCAGGAAGAGCGAAGCAGACGCCGACAGCGCGAAGACGCAAAGTGCCGCAATAGTGGTTGCGTTGTTGTCGGCGAAGAGGCTGAAGCTCGCAAAGATGATGGTGAGCCAGGAAATCAACACCACGAGGAAGGGCCAGGGGATTGACCCGCCTGCCTTGGCGAAGAGCAGCAGGCGTGCTTTTCCCAGATCGGTAGTGGCATCGATTGCCCTGGCTTGGAGAGAGCGTTGGGCTTCGTTCCGCGGCGACAGTTTCAGGATCTCATCGTAAAGTGATGCGGCCGAGGCGCTCTCGACGAACGGCTCCGCCTTCCCCGAACCGGCACCGCTCTCGCGCCAGATCCGATCGGCCAAAGTGCCGACGCTTTGCCGCAGCAGATTTCGGACCGAACCTGTCTCCGGACCGTACAGCGCCAGGGTGCGGTCCAGAAGCGCGATGTTGGCGGTTAGCTGCTTGACTTGAGTGCTCTGGGTTTCATAGGTGCTGTTTGCTGAAGAGATCAGCAACCCCAGGACCAGCGCGGCGATCGTCCCAATCAATCCCGTTCCCAGCCTCACGACATCCTTTGTATCCCCGCTCAGATGGTGCCCTGGCAATCTGTCGCGAAGGAACATACCGAAAAACGTGCCGCCGAAGATGAATGCAAACGCAATCAAAGACGTTAGCAGGGGACTCATATTTCAGGACTCATATTTCACTTTTCCAGTCTTGCGCCAACCGGCCTCATAAACACCTCCCTCGGCGCGACGACGCCCCCCTGGGCCGCACCCCGCCGGGATGGGGTCCCGGCGACGCAAATTTTCATCAAGCACTCTCCGTTATTTGCCGCCTCCGGAAGCTCCAGCCTGAAGCTGCTGAAGCGCCCGTTCCACGCTAAACGTTCCGGACACCTGGCTGGGCGGATATTCCTTGAACGTCTGGAGGAACCGCCCCACGATGGCCGAGCTGGGAACCAACGTCCACAACTGGTCGCCCCACCATCGTGCATACATCATCGATTGATCCTGGTAGCGCTCCCACGGATCCTGCCTCAGGTTGGTCACCAGTGGTACGTTGGTCGATTCTTCCGAGCCGGTGAACAGATTGCCTTTGATGGTTTTGAAACTGATTTTCCAGTCGTTATAACGCAAGGCAGTGAGGTCACCATTGTCCGTGAAATAGAAGAATTCCTTCCGAGGTCCCTGGGTGGCTTCGCCCTTGAGAAACCACGGCAGGAAGTTGTAGCCATCGAGGTGGGTCTTGAAGGTCTTGTCGCCCACCTTCATGCCCTTCAAGAGCTTCTCCTTCACGTCCGCATCGCCGGCGGCGGCCAAGAGAGTCGGCAGGAAATCTTCACCCGCGATGATCTCGTTGACAACGCGGCCGGGTTTGATGGTACCGGGCCATTTCACGACCAGGGGCACGCGGAAACCGCCCTCATATGTGGTGCCCTTCTCGCCCCGGAACGGGTGATTGCCGCCGTCCGGCCAAGAAAAGGTCTCGGCACCGTTGTCGCTGGTGAAGATCACGATGGTGTTGTCGGCGACGCCAAGCTCATCCAGCTTCTTGAGCATCTCACCGACCACCCAGTCCAGTTCCATCATGGCGTCTGCATAGAGGCCAAAGCCGCTCTTGTCCTGCCATTTGGGCGAGAGATGGGTCCAGACATGCGTGCGCGTGGAATTGTGCCAGAGGAAGAATGGCTTGCCCGCCTTCACGGAACGGTCGATGAAGTCGACAGAACGTCGAACCAGCTCTTCGTCCACGTTCTCCATATTAAACTTGGCTTTGGGATCCATGTTCGGATGCGGCGGCAGGGGACCGGCATCCGCAATCACCTGCTTGCCGACCTTGCCCCAACGCGGATCCGTGGTGGGATCGTCCACGTTGGTCGCCTTGCAGTCCACGATGTTGCGCGGGCCGAAGCTCGCGAGGAACGCGGGATCCTTCGGGTAAGCGGAGTTATACGGTTCCTCCATGGCGTTGAGGTGGTACAGGATGCCGTAGAACTCGTCGAAACCGTGCACCGTGGGAAGGAACTCATTTCGGTCGCCGAGATGGTTCTTGCCGATCTGCGCAGTTGCGTAGCCGAGGGGCTTGAGGAGCTCGGCGATGGTCGGGTCCTTGTCCTGCAGGCCCTGCTTGGAGGCGGGCAAGCCGACCTTCAGCAGACCAGTACGGAACGGCGTCTGCCCAGTGATGAACGCGGCCCGCCCCGCCGTGCACGATTGCTGGGCGTAGTAGTCGGTGAACAGTGCGCCTTCATTGGCGATGCGATCAATGTTGGGCGTGCGTCCGCCCATCATACCGCGATGGTATGCGCTGATGTTCCACATACCAACATCGTCGCCCATGATGACGACGATGTTGGGCCGTCGGCCACCGGATGCGGCTGGCGCTTGTTGCTGGGCCTGCGCCGGCGTGGTCCGGGCCCCCGACAGCAGGCCAGCGGTCGCAAGCGCCGATGTTCCCGTGAGAAGCATATCGCGACGGCTCACAGCGCCGCGAGGCCGTTGGTTCTTCTGATCGTTCTCATGCGAGGGGTCGGTACTCATGGTCTATTCTTTTCCCTGATGATGCACCTGAAGTAGACGCGGCTGGAATTCTGATCTGCGGCTGGTATGCGTCGTAGCTCTGGTCTTGCCTTCCACCGCGCTGGTCCTCAGGTTCGAGTAGGAGCGCGGCGTTAATCGGCCAGCGCCTTCTTCAGGACGGCTGCCCTGCGTGCCAGCTCTGCGTCGTCGTTGTCAGCCCGCTTTTCTTCTTTCAAAACGATCGTCACCTTGGCGATCTTGCCGTTGAACTTGAACGGCACCTTGTAGGCCTCGGTGACGGGCGTGCCCTCATCTGCACCCACGTCGGCGCCTTCGTCCGCCGAGAACGCGCAGCACTGGGTGCGTTCGATCCGACTCGTGGCGACATTCTTGCCGTTGACGAAGAGCGTGCCCACGCCGCCCTTGCCGACGCCACCGCCGTCGTAGGCGAACTCGAACCGTATGGTTGCCTTTCCTGCAGGCAGCGCCTGCTTGGCGGCAACGGTGTAGCGCTGCAGGCCCAGCCAATTGTAGGTGTAGGTCGGTCTGCCGTCCTTCAGGTAAAGGCTCCAGCCGCCGAACCGCCCGGCTTGGGCGAGGATCACGCCGTTGGCCCCGTTCTTGGGGATCTCCACCTCAGCAGTGATCGTGTGGGACCGGTTCTTCACGTTGATGAAGACATTCTCTGATATCCCGATCATCCCCTGGTAAACGGTCAGGGAGGTTCGGCCGGCCATCAGGTCGGGCCGCCCGACCAGGGCCGCGTTCAAACGTTCCAAGGTCCGGTCGTCGAGAGGTAGCACTTGGTACTTGACCGCTTCGTTAAGAAAGAGGTCCTGCATTTCCTTGAGCTTATCGGGGTTGTTCGCAGCTAGGTCATTCGCGAGGCTAAAGTCCGACCGCGTGTCGTACAGTTCCCATTTGTCGTTTTCGAGCGTCGTGCGAGGCTTGAATTCCCACGCCGCCCGATGGACGGTGCCAGCCAGCCAGCCGTCTTGGTAGATGGCGCGATTGCCGAAGATCTCGAAGTACTGAGTCGTATGCCGGCTAGGAGTCTTGGGGTCGGCAAACGTGTAAGCGAGGCTCACGCCTTCGATGGGGGTCTGAGGCGTCCCATTCACGCTCTTCGGCTCAGGGAGGCCGGCCGCTTCCAGGATCGTAGGCGCGATGTCGATGACGTGGTGCCACTGCGAGCGCAATTCGCCCTTGGCGGTGATGCCCTTGGGCCAGTGGATTACCATCCCGTTGCGCGTGCCGCCGTAGCTCGAGGCGATCTGTTTTGTCCAGGTGAACGGCGTGTCGCCTGCGACTGCCCACCCGGCGGCGTAGTGCGGGTACGTCGTCGGACCGCCAAGTTCATCGTAATGCTTGAGGATATCCTGGACGGTCTCGTTCACCCCGTTGAAATAGGTCATCTCGTTGAAAAGCCCGCTCATGCCTCCCTCGGCACTCGCCCCGTTGTCGCCAACGATGTAGAAGATCAGCGTATTGTCCAGTTGACCGGTCGCCTCGATCGCCTGGATTAGCCGGCCGATCTCCGTGTCGGCGTACTCGCCGAACCCGGCGAACACCTCCATCTGGCGGGCAAAGAGCTTTTTCTCATCAGGGTCCAGAGTCGCCCAGTCCTTGATGGCCTCCGGCTTGGGCGCGAGCTTCGTGCCCGCCGGCACCACGCCCAACTTGATCTGACGCGCCAGCGTCTCCTCGCGCAACGCGTCCCAACCCTGGTCGAACTTGCCCTTGTACTTGGCAATCCACTCCTTCGGGACGTGGTGCGGCGCGTGGGTGGCGCCTGGCGCGAAGTAGATGAAGAACGGCTTATCGGGCGTCAGCGACTTCTGGTACCCCGTCCAGGCGATCGCCTGATCGGTCATGTCGGTCATGAAATGGTATTTTGGATCCTTCGACGGCTCGACCTGGGTCATTCCGTCGTAGAGCAGCGGCGCCCACTGATTGGTCTCGCCGCCGAGAAAGCCGTAAAACTTGTCGAACCCCGAGCGGGTCGGCCAGCGGTCGGTCGGGCCGGACGGGCTTACCTCCCAGGCCGCGGTTTCGTGAGACTTGCCGAAGGCGGCGGTGCTGTAGCCGTTCAACCGCAACATCTCCGCCACCGGCGCTACGCTGTTAGGGCGCTGCCCGGTTTGCCCAGGGAAGGCGGTGGCGGTCTCCGCGATGGAGCCGAAGTTGTTCATGTGATGGTTGCGGCCACTGAGCAGGCACGCGCGGGTCGGCGAGCAGAGCGCCGTGGTGTGGAACTCGTTGTAGCGCAGCCCGGCGTTGGCCAGGCGCTCCACCGTCGGCATATGGATGGGCCCGCCGAAGGCGCTGGATTGGCCGAACCCCATATCATCGATCAGCACGATGAGGACGTTGGGCGCGTTGGCCGGCGCCTTGACCTCGAACCGCGGCGGCGGGGTGGCATTACGGGCGTCAAACACGGTGCTATGCGGGTACTGGGGTTCCGGGATCGGCAGCACCGTTCGATCCATCGGCAGCACGACCTGCGCCTGGGCCGCGACAGACATCGCTAGAAGCAGACATGAAAAGCTGGTTGCGAGCAGCAGTCTTTGGGACGCCCTTAATGCGATCGGTTTGTTCGTCATGATGATGTCTTTCCTTTTCGCTTGATGCATCGGAATCCCACGTGGCTCGTCGACGTGTCGACTGCCTCGGGATGCCGCGCCGCCGGCCGGTAGCGGCGGCAATAGTTGGGCGCGCACAGGTGTGAGCCGCCCTTGAGCACCTTGCGCGGAATTCTGATCTGCGGCTGGCATGGGTCGTAACTGTCGTGCTCGCGCCCGCTGCGCGGGTTCTCTGGAATGCAGCACGCTTTCTGCGCGTCGCCGATGTGCTTCGTTGAATACCAATCGGTGGTCCACTCCCAGACATTGCCGATCATGTCGAGGAGACCAAAATCGTTCGGCGGGAACGAATCGACGGGTGAAGTCCGCTCGTAACCGTCGCTCGCGAGATTCTCGTGCGGAAAGTCGCCCTGCCACGTGTTCGCCATATGACGCGCACCTGGCGTCTGACGCGCACCTGGCGTCAACTCATCGCCCCACGCGAACTCGGCCTGATCCAGTCCGCCGCGGGCCGCATACTCCCACTCCGCCTCGGTCGGCAGCTCCTTGCCGGCCCAAGCGGCGTAGGCTTCGGCGTCCCGGTATGCAATGTGCACGACGGGATGGTTTTCGAGACCGCGGATCGAACTGCCCTTACCGTAGGGCCGACGCCAGTTGGCACCGAACTTGAAACTCCACCAGTTCGCGAAATTACGAAGGTCGACTGGATGATTGGGCGGACTGAAGACGAGAGAACCCGCCTTCAGCATGTGCGGCAGGGCGCCCGGATAATCCTTCGGATCAGGAGCGATCTCTGGAAAGGTGACGTACCCGGTAACCGGCGCCTCTTCCGGGTAGTGTTTGTCGGATCCCATGCGAAACGTGCCGCCAGCAATCCAGACCATATCGGCTTGGAGAGTGGTCTCCGCTCCCCGATTTTGTGACCGCATCAGCATGACCTGTCAGCGTCAAAACCTGTGGACCGGCTAAGGCGGTGATCCCCCCGCTGCAAGGAGGATTCCTCCGCCGTTGCGCTTGTACTGGGTGTCAGTGCTCGACCGGTCCGCCGGGCGGAACATGTGCCCCCGACGCGACCCACCGCTCATACGTCTGGAACTTCACGCCGAGCTTGTCGTAGAAGACCCGCAGATAACCGTCGCTGCCGCGCACCACCGCCGCGGGCATGAGCGTCTGCACTTCCTGCGCCATCACGCCGACATAGGCCTTGTCGCTGCCGTTGTAGGTGAATCGGTAGAAGCCGAGACCGTTGTCGAGGTGACCAAGAAGGGAGACGTCGTGCTTGAGCATCATGTCGGATCGCCGGATAACGCGCCGGGTAGTACGCCGGGCAACACCTCGCGCGGTGGGTGCGACGCCGGGTCGGACGACGCAGCCGGCGCGGACGACACCGGCGGCACAATAGACTACAGCGTTTGCGTCAGGAGTTTCGACAGTCATGGTCGCGGAGAACGCGGTGACGGCGAGAGCAGAGAGTACGATCAAGCGCATAGTCATCTCCTGTGTTGGAGCCCAGAAATTTCGGTCCAGTGGACAACGGCCTCACGAGCACGCCGTGTAGATGCTCTTGATGCCAGCCATTGCGTCCCTTCTTCTGATCCTGGCGGTTCCGCGCATATCGAAGCGGTTGAAAGTGGCGCCCTGACCCCACCCGTGGCCGGAGAAAGACGGCCGTGCCGCTCTTGCTGACCGTCAGAGAAATGCCGAGTGCGAGCATGGCACTCGTAGTCGGCACTCTGGACGTCTCTTCACTCCTCTTCTCTTTGTGCCTCTTTTTTCAGCTGCTCCTGGACTTCGATTTCCAGCTCCTGGATGATTTCGTGATAGTCCCTCTCTCGCAGCTCGCGCTTGCCGTTGGGTGGCGATGTTTCTCCCGCCTTCCAATGCTCGTATGCACGCAGGGCGACGTTGTATTCATCGCAAATTGTCCTGAAATTCCGCTCGCGCATGTACAGGCGTCGAAGCACGGCTGCCTGGGCCGGGAACCGAAGCGCCAAGCTTTCCAGTTGATTAGACAGCGTCCCCATCGTGTGACACGCGCTCAGCCTTGAATGGTCGTCATCGTGAGAACCTGCACGCAAAAGTGATGTGCCGGCAGTACGGTACGGTACCGTTCAGGTAGCGCCGCCTAAAATGCGCATCGTAAGTCATTGATGCGCAACAGTCTTCCCGAGCAAGGTGCTGATCGAATTGCGGTGGATGAAGCGTCGTTGCACGGCTGTCACAATCCACCATGTCGAGCCTTTTCGTTCGTCAAGACACGCCCGACGCGGTACGCTTCACGAGCCGGAAGCCGAACGCATGGGATCAGATGACAGCCAGCGACTTAGCGCGAGCAACCCAAGCGTCGCAGATTTCCCCACAGGAGATTCGCGATCAGCTGAACCGGATCCGCGATAGCTCCGAATTTCGCGCGACGGCGCGCCGGAAGGCTTTTCTATATTACGTCCTGGAAGAGTACATCGCCGGCCGTCACGAGCGGCTGAAGGGTTTCACGATCGCGCTCGCGGTGTTCGGCCGCGACGCAAAGTTCGATCCCCAGCTCGATCCCATCGTGCGGCTAGAGGCCGGCCGGCTCCGTCGCGACCTCGAGCATTATTACCTGACTGCGGGACGTTCCGATCCGATAATCATCGACCTGCCGAAGGGAGCCTACGTCCCGGCCATCAGTCGACGTGACAGTGGGGTAATCGAACCGGTCGGTCCGCCCAAGGTACGCCCTCCGGAGGTTCCCTCGGCTGCGACTCAGCACATGTTCTTGGTCGCCGTCATGCGGTTCGTGATGGTGAACAGCGGCCCCGAAGACAAGTATTTTGCGGAGGGCCTCAGTCAGGAGGTGGCCAAATCACTTTCACGTTTCCAAAGCATCTCCGTCGTGGCGCCAAACTCCGTCATTGCTGCACGTGGAGATGACGGCGGGAACATGCGGACCGAACTGGCCGTCAGCTACGTTCTGGAAGGGGCAGTCGAGAAAGGGTCCGGTACGATCAAGGTGTCGGCGCGGCTGGTTGACGCCGTATCGGGCCAGCTGATTTGGGCGGAGTCCTATCAGAAAGAATTCGACACCCAACGGGTGTTCGAAGTTAGCGAAGACATTTCGCTCAGGATCGCAGCCAATATCGGCAGCAACTACGGGGCCCTGACGCGCAGCTTCCTTGCTAAGGGTTGGGTCAAACGCCCCGAGCACCTCGAGTCGCTCGATTGCGTGCTCCGTTTCTACCAGCACCAGCACAGCGGTTGGGCCGAATCGCATGCACGCGTGCGCGACTGTCTGGAGGGGGTCGTCGCACGCGATCCCGACTACGCGGCGGCGTGGGCGAACCTTGCCTATATCTACGCGCAGGAGTCTCGTCTCGGCCTCAATCCGACTCCGAACCGCCGTCCGGCCGCCTTGGACCGCGCTTTGAAGGCCGCCGAGCACGCAGTGGAGCTGGCCCCAGGCAGCGCAACCGCCTACGTGACGCTGGCGACCGTCCATTTCGATCGCGAGGACTACGCCGCCTTCCGGCGCATGGGCGAGACGGCCATGTGGCTGAGCCCAGGCGACCCGGACGTGCTGGCCCATTTCGGAATGCGATTGGCATTTCTCGGCGACTGGGAGCGAGGCGTACGGCTGGTCCAAAAGGCGCTGGATCTGAGCCCCTATCACCCGCACTGGTTTCACTACCCGGTCGCCTTTCACTACTACCTTCAGGGCGACTACGAGCGCGCGATGCTGACCGCCGAGAAGGTCCGGCCGGTCGGCCTGCTCGGCTCAGATTTTTTCGCCGCCATGTGCTTCGCGAAATCAGGCGAGCCCGAATGCGCGCGCGAAGCTGCAGGCAGGCTCATAGCCGCGCATCCGGATGCCTCCGCCGAGTTTTGGGCTCTGATGCGAGGCTACAAATTCCGGCCGGACGCGGCCGAGAGCCTTGCCGACGGTCTGCGCAAGGCCGGGGTGCCGATCGGACCGTCGACCGACAGCAATTCTGCGCGGCAAAGCAATGCCAGATAATGCGGGCTGTTTGGAAATCGGGGATCTTTGATCAGCCACGAGCGAGCACTGTTCAGGCGGCGAACTTCCGATGTTGGCACCGAACCGACCTGCCGGCGTGTCCGGTTTATGGTCGCTATTGGGGGCAAAGCGGACGTGGCTCGGACATAGCGAAATCGACGCGATTGACCCGAAGGAGACATGGAGCGAACCGCTATTCGATCACCTCGTCGGCGCGCTGTTGTAGTTGCAAAGGTACGTCGAGGCCAAGCGCCTTGGCGGTTTTGAGATTGATCACGAGCTCGAACTTGACCGGGGCCTGGACGGGAAGCTCGCTCGGCTTCGCGCCCTTGAGGATACGATCGACATAGGTCGCCGCGCGCCGATAATTGTCGACGATGTCGTTTCCGTAGGACAGCAGGCCGCCGAGTTCAGTAAAGAAACGGAACGCATAGACGGCAGGGAGACGGTAGCGAGCCGCCAGCGATGTG